>Ga0255338_1003592_pt1 | contig 18174 bp, 15 predicted proteins | sample MeOH1_35cm_T4_19_FD_203715 | JGI IMG/M metagenome (GOLD analysis project Ga0255338, IMG submission 203715) | Sandy soil microbial communities from University of British Columbia, Vancouver, Canada - MeOH1_35cm_T4_195 | ecosystem: Engineered > Artificial ecosystem > Sand microcosm > Unclassified ...
TAAAATATCAGGAAGGAGAAGATCGCAAGGAAGACGGCACTCAAGACCTCCTATTCTGATATCCCCCGTAGGGGGTTGTATTCAAATTAATACCCCCACCTTTGGTGGGGGTTATTTACTTTAGGAGGGATCCTGTTTCAGTAGGTTTATCATGAAGCCAGTTCCAGTTCTGTGAACCAGTATTCGCCATGTTGTAATTTTTTGCCGGCATGTATTCCCAGGCGTTTGCTGAACAGTGGGCAGTTCAATACCAATGTGTGAAACTCTCCGTTCTCGCCACATACGTCTACATCCAGTGCTTCCAGTTCTGCCACCAGTTCCCTGGTAAGTATCCGGCCCAGGAAAGCTTCGCCCATTATTTTGTTACAACTGACGATCATGGTTTCGATGCCTGCATCCAGCATCTGTTCTACCAACACCTTCCGGTTTTGCTGCCAGAGGGGCAATATGGCGGAGATACCTGCTGCGGCACAAACTTTTTCTTCCCAGTCGCGATGCGCCTGCAGGTCAATATCTCCAAATACAGCATGGGTAACATGATACTGTGCCGTTAATTCGTGGAGTGCGTTGATAAAACGTTTCTCATATTCCTCCCAACTGCTGCTGATCAGGTGAACTGGTAATTGCATAGCAGCTGCCTGCGCGGAGAGGATAGCCGAGGGGATACCGTGACTGCGGGAGATCTTTCCCGCTTCATTCAGCACATTCAGTAATACGGTAGGGGTATAGCCGGCCTGGATGGCCTGCATCAGTGCAAAACAACTGTCTTTTCCACCACTCCAACTGCAAAGGATTCGGGACATAGATTAAGGGTTTAAGTATGTTCTGCTTCATAACCCTCATCTACCAGCAAATGTTTACCATCGGCGGCAGCGGTGGCCAGTTCATCACAGCGGTTATTCATGGCATTGCTGGCATGTCCCTTTACCCAATGAAAACGCACCCGGAAGTTTTTGGCGATGCCGTGATATTGCATCCACAGGTCGCGGTTTTTTTTGCCCCCTTTAAAATCGGTGCGGATCCAGTTATCCAGCCATTTTTTTTCAACGGTATTCACCACATACTGGCTATCGGTATAGATGGTAACAGGGATATGTTTTTTGGTTAAAGATTGCAAAGCCACGATCACTGCCATCAGCTCCATGCGGTTATTGGTGGTAAACCGATAGCCGCCCGACAGTTCCTTTCTTTTTTCACCCCACAACAATACTACTCCATAACCTCCCGGGCCTGGATTACCGCGTGAGGCACCGTCTGTGTAGATGATTAGTTGGTGTGAGGGGGAGGAGGCGGTCATCTTATTGGGGGAGAGTTAGTAGTTAAAATTCAAAAGTCAAAATTCAAAAGTAAAAATGATGGGTTGTAAATATACAGGATTTGATTTCCGTAATTAACTCACTACTCACGATTCACGTCTGCCGATTGACCTCTCAGGATAAAAAATATTCTCCCTTCATGTACAACACCGCTTTTCCTGCAATGGTAACCCTGTCGCCGAGGGAAGCACACCAGAGATGGCCTTTTCGTTGGGAGAGTTGGATGGCGGTCATTGCTGTTTTATTGAGCTGAGAAGCCCAATAGGGAATGAGGGTGGCGTGGGCGGAACCGGTTACGGGATCTTCACCTATGACAGAATTGGGAACAAAAAAGCGGGATACAAAATCAACTTCTTTTCCTTTGGCGGTAACAATGATGCCAAGGGTTTCTACCTGGTTGAGCAAGCTGAAATCTGGAAACAGTTGTTCGATTTCTTCCTGTGTATTGTAAATGAGAAAATAATCCCTTGAGCGGAGAATTTCTGCAGGTGGCAGGTTAAATGCTTTGTATAGTTCTGCCGGCGGTTCGCAGGTAACCGGCATTCTTGCGGGGAAATTCATTTCCAGCATCTCCCCTTTTTTAACCACCGTGAGTACGCCACTCTTACTATGAAAAGTGATCGTATCTGCATCATGCTTCAATTCGGTAAAAATAACAAAAGCGGTAGCCAGGGTGGGGTGGCCGGCCAGGTCTATTTCCAGTTCGGGTGTAAACCAGCGGATATCGTAACTCCCGTCTGCCCGCTTAACAAAAAATGCGGTCTCGGATAAATTATTTTCATTGGCCAGCTGCTGCATGGTTTGTGCAGGTAGCCATTCGAGCAGCGGACAAACAGCCGCCGGGTTCCCGCCAAACACATGGTCGGTAAATGCATCAACGGTATAAATGGGGTATGACATGGGGTTGATTTTGAGAAACAAAGTAACACAATAACCGTGTATGAAAATGCAGCAATAAGGGAAACAGGAATTGGAGTCGGTTGGGATTTAAAATTTATAACTATATCCTACCCTGATCACCTGAGTTTCGTAAAAATCTGTGCTCAGCAGGGTAAAGCCATTTCCGTTGGTTTCTTTTTTGATACGCAGGGTGTTGAACAGATCACTCGCATTCAGGAAGAGTTCGCCCTTAGAATGCTGGATTTGTTTTTTCAGTCCCAGATCTATCGAGAACCGGGACTGGATCCGACCCTGCGGGATGATATCAGGGGCCAAATAGATCCCCGTTACCTGTAACTCCCATTGTTTGGTAAAATGTGCATTACCGGTTAGTTTCAGATTACCTGATGTAGCTGTTTCCCTGTTGGCAGTATACAAAGAAGGCACGGGATATTTGTTGGTTACGCTGAAAGCATCAATCACATTCCGGTACATATTCGCATTGGCAGTAAAGGAGAAATGCTTCGATACTTCCTGCTGCCATACCAGTTCTATTCCTGTATTGGCACTGTGTCCGGCATTCTGAAAAACGGTATAGATCAATGGGGAAGGAGGCAGTTGGGTGGCTATCCGGATAATGGTTCCTTCTGTACTACGATGGTACAATGCTCCGTATAGGTATCCTTTGGAATAGGTTGTTTTATAACCCAGTTCAACCGAGTTGGTAAACTGGGGTTTCAGTGCCGGGTTGCCTACTTTGATGATCTCAGCATCATCGTATTTAGGGAAAATACGGATGTCTACTTCATTGGGTCTGTCAACCCTTCTGTTGTAAAAAGCAGATATTTTATGGTGGTCATTAAACTTATAAGCGAGCCTGACATTCGGAAAGGGTTGCGTATACTGGTAGCCATCACTTTTGTAGGTATTGTGATTGGGATTTACTTTGTATTGCAGGTCTACATATTCTATCCGCAAACCTAATTCTGCTTCTATTTTTTCGTTTTCATACACATAGTTGCTGTATACAGCCGGAATAATTTCCTGGTAGGTAGCTTCGCCGCCTGCATTTACATCCAGCGGTGAATTGAATCCGGGTTTGAATTGCATATTGGTGGGGATATCCCGGTAACGGAATTTCAATCCGGCTTCTATCCGTCCGTATTTCAATGGCTTCACATAATCCACCATCAGGTCAGCTACATGCTCATCGGATAATAATTTAAAAGAATCCAGACCGGTATAGGTTTGCATGAAATTGGTAAAATTGTATTTCTCATCCTCCCGGTGAAACGTGTAATTGAATCCGATATTCAATACATGTCCGGCCTGTTTGAATTTATGCTGGTATGCAGCAGAAGCTACAATGGTGGTTTTTAGTTCGTCTTCGAGGAACTGCCATAGCCTTTCGCGTTTGCTGAGGTCGGCATTGTAAAAAGGCTGGTCGCCACGGTCAATGATTTTTTCTATACCATACAATCCGGAAATAGTTAACAGGTTCCGGCTGTTGATGTTCCAGTCTATGCCTGCTTTGGTAGTTACAAAATGGGTATTCCGGTTTCGCTTGGTTTGCTGCTGAATAACCGTTCCGTTCGAATAACTGCGAGTTACAAATTCATTTTTATTCAGGGTTTCAGTATATAACCAATCGGCCTGCATAAAGGCGTTTACCTTATTCTTGCGGTAATTCAGCGAAAGAGAGGGATTGATCTTTGGGGTAGCCTGGTACTGCGGACGGATACCCGGCAGGTTCTCTTTTCTGATCCATAAAGCACCCAGACCGGTGGCCAATCCCAGTTTGCCATTAAAGCCTTCCTGCCGGTTCTTTTTGTAAATGATGTTGATGATGCCGGCATTTCCATTGGCATCGTATTTGGCCGAAGGATTATTGATGATCTCAATTCTTTCGATGGCGGAAGCCGGTATATTATCCAGCCCTGTCTGGTTGCCAAAGCCGGTAAGTGCTGTTTGTTTTCCATCGATCAATATGGCCACTTTATCGCTGCCCCTTAATTCAACTTTGCCATCCTGACTGGTAGTTACGCCGGGTAAATTTTTCAGCAGCTGTAATACAGACCCCCCGCTTTGGGTGATAATGGAGGAAGTGGTATACGTTTTCTTATCCATGCCTGTGCTCAGGGTTTCCTGGCGTGAACTAACCATTACGTCCTGTAACTGCTGAACATTTCCCTGCAGTTCAATGGTTCCGATATCGAGAAAGGGACTCAGGGAACCTAACAGGATGGATTGTTTTTTTGAGAAGAAGCCGATATACTGTATCTGGAGAAAATAGCTCCCCGTTCGGATGTCGCTAAAGCTGAATCTTCCTTCCTCGTCAGAAATAGTACCGGCCACAAAACTGCTGTCGCCCGATGCCCGCAAAGCAATATTCACATACGGAAGCGCAGACTTTGTTTTTTGATCCTTAATAATCCCTGAAACGGTTACTTTACTATTCTGCGCGGTAACAGTCGCACCAAAAAAAAGCATTACAAGTACAAGCAGCAGTTTACAATGCTTCATTCATATTCCTATTTCCGATAAAAATATTACAAACGACCATCTTTCTGAATTGTAACCACATTTTTAACAAAATAAACCTTACCTAAACATTCTATCATTCACTCAATCACTCATTCACTCATTATTCCTTACACCTGAAACACCCCCATCTTAAAAATCTCCTTATCAGGATTCTGGTTGGCCGCATAAATTCCTTCTGCAATTACCCTGCGAGTGTCTATCGGATCGATGATGCCATCTACCCATAACCTCGCAGCCGCATAATAGGGTGAGGTTTGTTTTTCATAACTGGCTTTGATACGGTCAAGCAGTTCTTTTTCCACTTCTGCACTTACTTCCTTGCCCTGCGCTTTCAGGTTGGCCACCTGGATCTGTAACAGGGTTTTGGCAGCCTGGTCGCCACCCATTACAGCAATTTTGGCCGAGGGCCATGCATAGATAAACCTGGGATCGTAGGCTTTGCCGCACATGGCATAGTTACCTGCACCATAACTGTTACCTACAATAATGGTGATTTTGGGTACCACCGAATTGGCAACCGCATTCACCAGTTTGGCGCCATCTTTAATAATGCCGCTATGCTCGCTGCGGCTGCCTACCATAAAGCCGGTCACATCCTGCAGAAATACCAGCGGAATTTTTTTCTGGTTGCAGTTCATGATAAAACGCGCGGCTTTATCGGCACTGTCGTTATAGATTACCCCGCCAATCTGCATTTCACCTTTTTTGTTCCTGCTTACCAGTCGTTGGTTGGCCACAATGCCTACAGCCCAGCCTTCAATGCGGGCATAACCGCAGAGAATACTTTTACCATAATCCTGTTTAAACTGGTCGAACGTACTGTTATCTACTATGCGTTCAATGATCTCCAGCATATCATAGGGTTTCAGGTTGCCTTCGGGCATGATGCCATAGATATCGGCGGGATCTTTTTTGGGAGCCACCGGTGCTATCCGGTCAAAGCCGGCCTGTTCCGGTTTGCCCAGTTTGTTCAGGATCTTTTTGATATGATCCAGGCATTCCTGTTCTGTCTTGAATTTATAATCCGCAATACCACTGATCTCTGTATGGGTAGTAGCGCCACCCAGTGTTTCGTTATCAGTTTCTTCGCCAATGGCGGCTTTTACCAGGTAGGGGCCGGCCAGAAAAATACTGCCGTTGCCTTCTACCATCAAAGTCTCATCGCTCATGATAGGCAGGTAGGCACCACCGGCCACACAAGCACCCATTACGGCAGCTATCTGGGTAATACCCATGGCACTCATGCGTGCATTGTTGCGGAAGATGCGGCCAAAATGTTCTTTGTCGGGAAAGATCTCATCCTGCATGGGCAGAAATACTCCGGCACTGTCTACAAGATAAATCACCGGGAGCTTGTTCTCCATGGCGATCTCCTGCATGCGCAGGTTCTTTTTGCCGGTAATGGGGAACCAGGCACCGGCTTTTACGGTCTGGTCATTGGCGATGATCATACATTGCCGGCCGCTCACATAACCCAATCCGGCCACGGTACCGCCTGCCGGACAGCCGCCTTGTTCCGTGTACATTTCAAATCCGGCAAAAGCACCCAGTTCCACAAACGGGGTACCGGCATCGCAGAGATAGGCGATCCGTTCGCGGGCGGTTAACTTGTTGCGTTCTCTTTGTTTTTCGATCGACTTTTTACCGCCACCCAGCTTTATTTTCTCGAGATACTGTGAGGTCTGGCTCACGGCCATTTTCATCCAGTCTTCATTACGGTTCTGCGCAAGATTCATATACGAACAATTGTTAGTATTGCAAATATAAGTGCTGTTGGGTAAGTTACAGGATTAATACATGCCAGCAGATGAATATTGATAAGTGTTAGCGGACCGGTTATGGCCACTTTCGATTTTGTTAATTTACCCGGTATTGATAATTCTTTATATTTAAGCATGGCATACGACTATATTATTATCGGCGCGGGCTCAGCGGGTTGTGTATTGGCCAGCCGTTTAACAGAAGATCCCAACTGCCAGGTGTTATTGCTGGAAGCAGGATCGCCCGATAAAAAACCGGAGATCCATATCCCGGGGGCGTATACCAAACTGAACCATACCGCGGTTGACTGGTCGTTCTGGACCGAACCCCAGTCTGCCATCAGTAACCGACGATTATATATTCCCCGCGGCAAAACCCTGGGTGGCAGCAGTTCTACCAATGCTATGGCCTATGTAAGGGGCAATAAAGAAGATTTTAATGAGTGGGAAACATTGGGTAACCAGGGCTGGGGATATGAAGATGTGTTGCCTTATTTTAAAAAGTCGGAAAACAACGAACAGTTTGGAGAGCCTTATCATGGCGAGGGTGGGCCACTGAATGTTACCCTCAGCAAACAACCCAGTGTTTTAGGAGCTGTGTTTGTTGATGCCTGCACCGAATCAGGAATTCCTGCCAACACCGATTACAATGGCGAAAAGCAGGAGGGGGCCAGCATGCTGCAGTTTACCATCCGCAAAAACAAACGACATAGTACGGCCGCCGCCTTTTTAAAACCGGTGATGCGCCGATCCAATCTTACCGTAAGAACCCAAACCCAGGTTCGCTGTATCCTCATCGAAGATGGAAGGGCTGTGGGGGTAGAAGTGATGACGGCTCATTCAGATACCGAACGTATCAACTGTGCGAGAGAAGTGATTCTATCCGCCGGTGCCATCCAGTCGCCACATATCCTGATGTTATCCGGTATTGGCGATCCTGTTGAATTAAGCAAACAGGGTGTAGATATTAAATTTCCTTTGCCTGGTGTGGGCAAAAACCTGCAGGACCATGTTTGGTCGGGAGTAAGCGGTTTGGCCACCATCGAAACTGGCAATGCCTTACTCAAACCCCTTCGGATGGCCCAGGCCCTGGTACAGCATCTCTTGCTGAAGAGTGGTCCGTTGGGCAACAGTCCACTGGAAGCCAATGCATTTTTGAAAACGGATGAATCGCTTAAGCGGCCCGATATCCAGTTTCATTTTATCCCACTGGGTATTAAAGACGATTACAGCACCGACATCTACAATATCAAAACATTCTCAACGAAAAGTGGTTTCAGTATCATGGCCATTCTGATCAGGCCGGAGAGCAGGGGATATGTGGGACTGAAAAGTTCCAAACCCAAAGATGCACCGATCATACAACCACAAGTGCTTACCCATCCCAAAGACAGGCAGACTTTGTTGGTAGGCTTAAAAAAAGCCATCGCGGTAATGAGTGCACCTGCTTTCCAGGGATACCTGGCCGATGGCATCAGTTTGCCAAAGGATCTGTCTGACGAAGCCTTACTGGCCCATATCAACAAAAGCCTGGAAACACTCTACCATCCGGTAGGTACCTGTAAAATGGGGAATGATCCGATGGCGGTGGTGGATGACCAGTTGCGGGTGCATGGTGTAAAATGTTTGCGGGTGATCGATGCTTCCATCATGCCTACGATCATTTCGGGTAATACCAATGCGGCGGCTATCATGATCGGGGAGAAAGGAGCAGACCTTATCCGCGCAGCCGGCAAATAGCCCTGTGGGCCTATTTCTTTCCTAAAGGGTTAATTTTCATTTTCTTATCCGTTGTGTTTGATTTACACATTAGTTTTGCTATTTTAGCAATCCTAAAACCTTGCATCTTGGCCATTGAGAAAATTAAGGGAGCAGCCGCTCCTGCTGGAAAGAAACAGCCCACAGGTAAGACGAAAAAAGCAACGGCTACCAAAACTGCTGCCAAAAATGTTACCATAACCGAAGGCTCGGCAGAGGCAAAAGCAACAGGAAGGCCATCAACAGCCCAAACAAAAAAAGCGGCCACCACCAAAACTCCGGCACCTACCAAAACGGTGAAGTCAGTAGCCCTAAAAGCGGCTCCTAAAAAAACAGTATTACCCAAAACTGCTAAAACCGGTTTGCAGAAGATCATTTTCCAGATCCGTTTTCATACAACATTCGGCCAATCACTGTATCTCACGGGCAACCATCCTTTGTTAGGCAATGGGGATCCGGAAAAAGCAGTACCCCTTCAGTATTTCAATAACGAATACTGGTACCTGGTACTGGAATTGTCGGCAAAAGATCTTACAGACAGTGAGATCACTTACCAATATATTCTCCGCAATGCAGATGGTATTGTGAATTATGATTGGGGGAATGATAAAGCGCTTCATCTTTCCTCCATCACCGCTACGGAATTACTTGTGATCGATTCATGGAATTACGCGGGATATTTTGAAAATACTTTTTACACAGAACCTTTTGCAGACGTATTGCTGAAAGCGAATCATACGGACATCCCGGCAAAAACACCAAAGCTTACCACCCACCTGCTCAAAGTAAAAACACCTTTACTGGCAAAAGGGCAAACGCTTTGTGTACTGGGCAGCTGCGATAGTCTGGGTAACTGGAACCAGGTCCAACCTGTGTTAATGCAGCAAGCAGCAGGGCAACCTTTTTATACGGCAGCGCTGGATCTTTCCAATGAATCATTTCCCGTGGCTTACAAGTATGGGGTGTACGATACCAATACGGATCGCTTTCTTCGTTTTGAAGAGGGTAATAACCGGGTATTACACGATGCCGGAAAAACGGGCAGACAAACCATTGTGAATGATGGGTTTGCCGTGTTACCCAATAATACCTGGAAAGGGGCTGGCCTGGCCATACCGGTATTCAGCTTGCGCAGTAAAGACAGTTTTGGGGTCGGAGAGTTCACCGATCTTCGTTTGCTGGTAGACTGGGCCCGAAAAACAGGTCTGAAAATGATCCAGCTGTTGCCTATCAATGATACGACCGCTACGCATAGCTGGACGGATTCCTATCCCTATGCCGCTATCTCTGCCTTTGCCCTGCATCCTATGTATCTGAACCTGGCCGGCATTGCTGGCGTGGCTGACCGCAAACGATTGCAGCAACTGGAATCCGAAAGAAAGCGATTGAATGCCTTGCCCGTAGTGGATTATGAAGCGGTGAACCAGGTGAAATGGGATTTCATCAAAGAAGTATACGCAAGCACCAAAGGCAAAGTATTGGAGAGCAAAGAATATGCGAGCTATTTTGATCGTAACCGTCATTGGCTGGTGCCTTATGCGGCTTTCTGTTACCTGCGCGATCAGTATGGTACCGTAGATTTCAGTAAGTGGCCGGCATTCAAACAATTCAAAGCAGCGGATATAGAGAAACTGACCGATAAAAAATCGGAAGCTTACGGTGCTATTGCCTTGCATTATTTCATCCAGTTTCAGTTACACAAACAATTGCAGGAAGCCACGGCTTATGCCCATGCCAATGGCATTATTGTAAAGGGGGATATTGCCATCGGTGTGTACCGCCATGGGGCAGATGCCTGGCAGAATCCGGAATTATACCATCTCGATTGTCAGGCAGGTGCACCACCCGATGATTTTGCGGTAACCGGTCAGAACTGGGGTTTTCCTACTTATAACTGGCAGCGCATGCGCGAGGATGGTTTTGCCTGGTGGAAACAACGCTTTGAACAGATGAGCGATTATTTCGACGCTTTCCGCATCGATCATATCCTTGGGTTCTTCCGCATCTGGAGTATCCCGATGCATGCGGTAGAAGGCATTATGGGACATTTTGTACCCGCCATCCCTGTTCACATCAATGAATTCAACAGCCAGGGTATCTGGTTTGACCTGGCACGCTATACCAAACCCTTTATTACTGAAGCCGTTTTATGGGAAGTGTTCGGCTATGATAATGAACTGGTAAAAAGCCTGTTCCTCAAACAGGAGGGTGGGGGTAGTTATACGCTCAAACCTGAATTTGCCACACAAAGAAAAGTGGAACAGCATTTTGCCACACTGGAGCAGGATGAACACCATGCCAAAATTCAACAGGGCCTGTACACGCTCATCAGCAATGTGATCCTGTTTGAAGAAGAGAACAGCCAGGGGCAGCAATTCCATTTCCGTTTTGGGATGGAAGGCACTTCCTCTTTCCGTAACCTGGAGTGGAATACCCAACAGCAGTTACGGGCTTTGTATGTAAACTATTTCTTCCGTCGCCAGGATGATTTCTGGATGAAGGAAGCACTACAGAAATTACCCGCCCTGAAAAGGGTCACCAATATGCTGGTTTGCGGAGAAGATCTCGGCCTGGTACCGTCCTGTGTACCGGATGTAATGCGGCAGTTAGGCTTACTGAGCCTGGAGATACAAAGGATGCCGAAAGACCCCAACAAACCCTTCTTTCATCCCAATGATGCGCCTTACCTGAGTGTGGTAACGCCTTCTACCCATGATATGAGCACTATCCGCGGCTGGTGGGAAGAAGACAGGGCGCGCATACAACAGTTTTACAATACCGAAATGGGACAAGCCGGCAATGCACCGGTGTATTGCGAAGCATGGATCAGCAAAGCCATTGTGTTGCAGCACCTGTATTCACCGGCCATGTGGAGCGTATTCCAGCTGCAGGACCTGCTGGGTATGGATGAGCAGATCCGCCGAAGCAACCCGCATGAAGAGCGTATCAACATCCCCGCCAATCCCAAACATTACTGGCAATACCGGATGCATATCGGCCTGGAAGAGTTATTGACAGCCGATGCTTATAATGAAGAACTGAAGGGATATGTAGCTGCGAGTGGAAGGTAAGTAAGTCAATGCTATATCACTAAGGTTCGTTTGAATATGGATTGGCACATCTAACTTATATGGCTTCTTGCTTGTACAGTGGCTTGGCAGAGCAAAGTCGGCAAATCTCTGTGCCCCTCTGTTGCTCTGTGTATTCTGTGTTAAAGAAATACGATGGATGCTTTTGCGTAAATGGAGTTTAGTGAAGTTTTTCAACACAGAGACCCAGAGATAAGGAGTTACACAGAGAAATGCAGCTGTTTTAGTCAACAGTCGCGAATTATATAACCTGTTAGGCGCCTTCACACCTGATCCTAAAGAATTATATTTGCACCCGTCAATCCACTTTAGGAACTGACAGATGATAATGAAACTCAGTTACCGCCAGCAGAACCTGCCTTTTCAATACCCTTTCACCATTTCGAATGGTCGCACTAAAACCCACCAGCCTGCCCTGGTAGTGGCATTGGAACTGGGACCCTTTGTGGGCATCGGCGAAGCACCCGCTATCGTGTATTACGATGTTACCGTAGAGAAAATGATCGCCGATCTGGAATCGAAACGCCAGCTGGTAGAAAAATTCGCTTTTACAGAACCGGAACGTTACTGGCATTACCTGCACCACCTGTTTCCCGATAATCCCTTTCTCGTTTGTGCACTCGATATGGCAGCCTGGGATCTATTCGGTAAAATGAAAGGCAAACCCCTCTATGAACTCTGGGACACCCGCTGGGAAAATACACCGGTTACCGATTATACCATCGGCATTGATACCATTGACAAAATGGTGGCCAAAATGAAAGCCAAACCCTGGCCGGTGTACAAAATTAAACTGGGTACACCAGAAGATATCCAGATCATGCAGGCGCTGCGGCAACATACCGATGCCGCTTTCCGCATCGATGCCAATGCAGGCTGGACGGTGGAAGAAGCCCTCGAAAAAATTCCGCAGCTGGCTGCACTGGGTGTTAGTTTCATTGAGCAACCACTGGCTAAAGACAACTGGGAAGGCATGAAAATTTTATTTGAAAAATCCTCCTTGCCTCTGTATGCGGATGAGAGTTGTGTATTGGAGCAAGATGTAGAAAAATGTCACGGCTATTTTCACGGCATCAATATCAAACTCACCAAATGCAGCGGTATTACACCCGCCCTCCGCATGATACAGAAAGCCCGCGAACTGAACCTGAAAGTAATGATGGGTAGTATGAACGAATGCACCATCGGATCAGCCGCCATCGGGCATTTTCTGCCGCAGGTGGATGAAGTGGATATGGATGGTCCGCTGCTGCTGGCAGAAGACGCTGCAGAAGGTATCCGCTTTAATTACGGCCAGGTAACTCTTTCAGGTAGGCCGGGATTGGGGATCCGTATGTTATAACCGCTCACCGGTATTCTTTGCCTCTTTACCTCACCTTAACAGAATACTAACAGTCTCCGGCATTTTTGGCATTGGCTTTGGCTTAGTAAGGGTATAAAACTTTGTACCATGAAAAAGTTACTACTTACAGCTATGATGGTTGGTGCTTTTCTCGCCACACAGGAAACCAACGCACAGGTTCGCGTAAACCTGAATGTGAATATCGGTAACAGGCCCGCCTGGGGTATGCCGGGTGCGTATGCCGGTGATTACTATTACTTACCTGAGATCGATACCTACTATGATATTCCGCGCAGACAGTTTATTTACTTTGATGCGGGCAACTGGGTCTTTGCTGCAGAACTGCCTTACAGTTATCGCGGCTACGATCTGTACCGTGGATATAAGGTAGTGATCAATGAACCACGTCCTTACCTTCGTTGCGATGTGTACAGAACCCGCTACAGCCAGTACTACAATACCTATCGCAGACCCGGGGTAGTGGTGCAGCGTCCGGTATATGCTCCCGACCGTTACGAGATAGACCGTTACCATAGTGGCAGCCACGACTACCGTGGAAGGGATGATGACCGCCGCAGAGATTACTACCGCAACGACCGCAACGATCGCGATGACCGTGGCAGAGGCAATGGTAATGGCCGCGACAGGGACCATGACCGTGGTAGAAGAGGCAGGGGATAATGACACACTGATAATAGTAAAAAGCATGAAACCCAGGTTTCATGCTTTTTTTGTTTTACTCGCCGCCGTTATCGAATTTCGTTGCCTTATCAATTCTGTATGAGTCCCGAGAGAAAAGCGAAATTACTGGAAGTGCTCAGCAAACGGCAGGGCGACCTGGCGGTGGTGATGGAGAATGTAGACGACCCGCATAATATTTCTGCCGTGATGCGCACCTGCGATGCGGTGGGCATCCAGGATATCTATGTGCTGACCACTAAAATCCACCCACACAAGAAATTCGGGATCAAAAGCAGCAGCAGTGCCGAAAAATGGTTGACCATTCACCAGTATACCGATACACAAGCCTGTTTTGCGGCATTACGGAAGCAGTACACGCAGATCCTGACCACACATCTCTCAACCGATGCGGTAGGTTTGTATGAAATTGATTTTACCCAGCCAACAGCGCTGGTATTTGGAAATGAACACGATGGGGTGAGCGAGGAGTTCAGGAACATGGCGGATGGAAATTTTGTGATACCGCAGATGGGGATCATCCAAAGCCTGAACATTTCTGTGGCCTGCGCTGTAAGTATTTATGAAGCTTTTCGTCAGAAGACCGTGGCAGGTCATTACCTCAGGACCTCCTTATCTGTAGAAAAGCAGGAAGCGATCAAAAAAGACTGGGGATTTCTTACAACCGATCTGTAACTTGATTTTTATCAAAGAAAGTCACTCGGGACTAAAGTCCCGGATAAAGATATTAAGTTGATGATGCACCCGCTCTGAAGAGCGGGGCAAAGGAGAAAAAATTGTCACACTCTTTTTTGCCACGCTCTTCAGAGCGTGGATGCAAAGAATAAACATATTTCCTGTTGGGGCTTTAGCCCCGCATAGCAAAATATACTGTGTTTCGAAAATCTGAGGTAAGGCAATTAACAACAGCGATAAGCTGGTGATTTCTTAAACTGATTAGTAAAACTGTATGCGAAAATTATTGGTGTTATTACTATTGCTGTCTTTTGTACAGGTCACAAACGCCCAATCCATCAAAAAGAGTAAGATGGATGGTTTGCTGAAGATGATCGATACCAGTTCGGTACCGCTGGTGGTTAATTTCTGGGCCAGCTGGTGCGGCCCCTGCATCCGGGAAATTCCCTGGTTCGAGAAACATGTGGCGGCATTTGCCCAGCAAAAAGTGAAACTGGTGCTCGTAAGTCTTGATTACCCCGATGAATACCCGAAAGGCATCGCCGCTTTTGCCAAAAAGAATGGCTACCGCGCAGAGATCATCTGGCTGGATGAGGCGGATGCAGACTCCTTCTGCCCCAGAATAGATACTTCCTGGAAAGGAACCATTCCGGTAACGCTCATGGTGAACAATAAAAAGCAGTACCGGCAGTTTTTTAACCAGCAGTTACCTGAGGCGCGTTTGTTGCAGGAGTTACAGCAACTGGTACAGTAAAGTGAGTGGCGAGCAGTCAGCGGTGAATGGTTAGCTGAAGTTAGTTGCTGACCAACATCCAACCTGTCGCTTATTAGGCATTGTTGCTCAGTCGATGTTGGTCGTATGACCAATATTACCCGAAACTTCTATCAAAGCGTAATCTTATACTGAAATTGCCGTCATTCATTTGACAGCTGTATACCAATTACGAATAATTAATTTGCCATTCGATACTCTACAGGCGATATACCGACTTTTTGCTTGAATAATCTTGTGAAATGTTGCGGATATTTATATCCCATTTCGTAGGCGATTTCGCTAATCGGTTTGCTCCTGTCGAAAACCCGTTCTTTGGCGATGTCAATTATTTTGGATTGTATATAATCTAACGCCGACTTGCCGGTTTCTTTTTTTAACAAATCGCCAAAATAATTCGAAGAAAGATGCAGGGATTCGGCACAGTAGGCTACGGTAGGTAGTCCAAGTGTTTGGGGCAGCGATGACTCGAAATAAGTTTTAAGCAAAGATTCAAACCGGGTCAGAATATCTTTATTCACAGATTCACGTGTCACAAACTGACGATCATAGAAACGAACGCAATAGTTAAGAAACAGTTCAATATTGCTTATGATCAGATTTTTACTATGCTTATCAATGCCACGTTCCAATTCTTCTCTGATCTTTTTGAAACAATCAAGTACTATCAGTCTTTCGCGTTCTGAAATATGCAAAGCCTCTGTAGCTTCGTACGAGAAGAAACCATACTCGTCCATCTTTCGACCCAAAGACGTCCCCTTGATTAAATCAGGATGAAATACCAAAGCCCATCCACTCGGTTGGATCATTACATCATCTGGTAAGTCGAAACCGAAAACCTGTCCCGGTGCTATGAATAACAGTGATTCTTCCTGGTAATCGTATTTATTTCTTCCATATTGGAAATCTTCACACCGCAAATCTTTTAGGAAGATTACATAAATTTCAGAAAAATAACGATTGGCAGTGATGGGTTTAGACCTGGATTGATCGAGGACACTTACCAATGGATGCAGCGTTTCCTGCCCTCTGTGCGCATTGAATTGCGTAACACTTTGCAGTTTTTCTATTTTTTCCATGGTTCCGGATTGCTATATAAAAGTAGGCAAATGGCTGTAGTTTGCCGGCTGTTACGCTCAAAACAGTAAAAATGGTATGGGTTGCAGTAAAACTGGTAGATTCAGCTTGCTGAAATAGAGAGAGATTTGTGCCTATACAGGCAATAAAAATGTTTCTATGGATACTTTGATTCGCTGTAAACCAAAGTTGGTCATCGCTTTGTCGGTTGTTTTGTTTTCTTTTATACTATCTACCTGCGTTGCTCAGCATCGTGACAGTACTTTGTTTTTTAAAAGCACCGTTAGTATTACCCAGAATGGTTTTTCATTTATCCCTTCATTTTCCCTTGGTAAACCTGCCATTATATTTGAGCCGTCTATTGGGAATAAGCGAATGAGCTTTGAACCGCAGTTCCGGTTTGCACTTGAGGGTAAACCCTGGTCATTTATATTCATTTACCGGTATAAAGTAATTAACAGCAATAAGTTTTCCCTACAGATAGGAGGACATATTCCTGCACTTATATTCAGTACGCAGAATGTTCTCAGAAATGGAGTGGCCGACGATGTTATAGCATCGCAAAGGTTTTTAGCAGTTGAACTTACTCCGAATTATACGTTGTCTAAAAATATAAGCATTGGCATGTATCTTTTACGTGGTCATGGATTTGACAAAGGAGGAACACAGGACTCCTACTACGCTGGACTCAGAAGTACTATTGCGAATATCGGACTCGGTAAACGAATATCACTCAGGTGTAATCCTCAAGTGTATTACCTGAAAACAGACGATATAGACGGAGTATATGTAACGAATACACTTACGCTTTCGATGCAGAATTTTCCGCTTGCTGTTTCAAACATTGTTAACAAAGCTGTTCAGACTAACATTCCGGGTAAGATGTTTGACTGGAATCTCAGTTTGATTTACTCGTTTGATAAAAATTATATTCACCACTAACTTTGTTGCTATCAGGAAAGAATCCGAAAATGCTGTGCTGCCATGGTGACCTGCTTGTGCTGTTGATGATTATTCGAAATGATCTTAAAACTTTATTATGAAATCAGTAAAACTTATCCTCACTTTGATTTTTTCACAGTTAACACTCAGTAATGCCACTGCCCAGGAAAATGGACAAATTGTACGGCTGGCAAAATTGGTCATCGATTCAACGCAGCTTGAACGCTACAAGGTGTTTCTCAGGGAAGGCATTGAAACCGCTTTGCGGGAAGAGCCGGGGGTGCTAACCCTATATGCGGTTTCTGAAATTGCCAATCCTACACACTTTACGATACTGGAAACATACGCCAGTAATAAAGCGTACGAGGCACATCTTAAAACGCCTCATTTTCTTAAATATAAGAATGGTACGCTTCATATGGTTAAATCCCTTGAATTGGTAGTTACTGTTCCACTGATTCCAGCATTAAAATTGGATCAGTCAAGAAGTGACAATCCTAAAAAGTCACAATAATGGCTCTTGCTGGTAATAGAACAATATCAGCGGATCAACGATAAAACACTAATTCTTCGTGTTGCCTCGTTGATACTTGTGCCTTCCGTTTACACAATGGCGACGAAGCAACCACTTGCAGTGATGAAACCCGGAGTAAGGTTTAGTTTTCTTCCTCCTCCTGTAATCTTTTTTGTTGTTCCCGGTAAAGATTGATAGATAGGCCAAGGGCAACCAGGCTGCCAAGGGCCATTACGGTACCCCAGGTGCTGCCATAATAGAGGCCATCGGCCAGGGCATAAGTGATCAGGGATAAGATGCCCAGAATGATCAGCGTACGCAAAACGGCATTATTGATCATATAGCAAGGTTTTGGTTAAATATGAGATGCAGGGGTCGTGAAATTCCATAAATGGGGGAGTAGTGAGTGGTCAGTAGTGAGTATTAAGTATTAAGTATTAAGTATTATAGGGGTACATATACTCACTACTGACCACTCACCGCTCACGCCTTCTCCAACCGCTCCTTCTCCTTCCTTTCCTCCACTTCCTTCGTGAGATAGGTAATGCTCACATTCAGCTCAAAACCGATCAGCAGGATCAGGGAATTGATATAGATCAGGATCATGATGATGAGCACCGTGCCGATAGAGCCGTAGATTTTGTTATAACTCGCAAAATTATTGACCCAGTAAGAGAATAAGAGGGTGGTAATCATGGTTAACCCCGTGGCCAGCAAAGAGCCGGGCGATACCAGCGACCAGCGTTTTTTGATATTGGGCGCAAACTTGTAGATAAAAGCAATACCGTAAAACAACAGACCGGTAAT
>Ga0255338_1003593_pt1 | contig 18173 bp, 15 predicted proteins | sample MeOH1_35cm_T4_19_FD_203715 | JGI IMG/M metagenome (GOLD analysis project Ga0255338, IMG submission 203715) | Sandy soil microbial communities from University of British Columbia, Vancouver, Canada - MeOH1_35cm_T4_195 | ecosystem: Engineered > Artificial ecosystem > Sand microcosm > Unclassified ...
CCGCAAAAGGCCAAAGTCGCCAAGCATGGGAACAGCAACGCCGTGAACGCATTGCTAAACCATCAAAAATCAGCGTCGAACTCTCCAACCTTAAGATCGAATCTAATGATAGTACAGCGAAGGTGAAATTCAGACAGTCTTATCGTGCTGATGGCAAGCCGATTCGCACCAATAAAACTCTGTTAATGAAACGAGATGGTGACAACTGGTATATTGAAGAAGAAATCGCAGATAACTAATTAATTACAGACATACAAGTTAATTACAGACACAAAGAAAATAGGCATAAAACGTACGCATGCTAATTAATAAAGCCTTTACCTACTCGCTATTAGCGGCAATAACTTTGGTACCGTGGAATGCCACGGCCGTTAACCGCTTTAGCTTTGGTAATCTATTGCCTAAATCCAACCCGCATAATGCAACTAGCCTTGCTACAAACCTTGCAGAAAGCTTGCTGGTAAAAAGTCTGCTCGAAATTTCAGAGGGCAAAAACCAGCAAGCGCTCAGCACCATCGATCAACTGATACGCAGCACACCTAATTTCAAACTGGCTTATCTGGTACGCGGCGACCTGTTAATGGCGCAAGGTAAATACTTACAGGCATTCGGTAGCTCGGATCACAACCCGACAGAGGCGGTTAAAGACCTGCAAGAAGAAGCGCGTGCCCGCATTGAGCGTTATTTGTCTAAACAAACGCAAGATAAGCAACCGAACCTCCTATTATCTCCTAATCAGCAACAAAGTCATTTAATCGTAGTTGATACCAGCAAATCCAGGCTGTACCTATACAAGAATGAAAATGAACATCTCAAGTACGTAGCCGACTATTACATTACGGTTGGTAAAAATGGAGTTGAAAAACAAACAGAAGGTGACAAACGCACGCCTATTGGCGTTTATTTTGCGAGCACAAAGTTAAATCAACCACTACCAGACCTATACGGTGATGCCGCATATCCGCTTAATTATCCCAACGAATGGGACAGGCAGCATAATAGAAAAGGTTCTGGCATCTGGCTGCATGGCACGCCCAGCAATACATACAGCCGGCCACCGCGCGCCAGTGATGGCTGCGTGGTACTCACCAATCAAGACTTGAAAGCACTCGCACCTATTCTGCAATCAGGCAACACGCCCGTGGTCATCGCTAATAATTTAGAATGGCTGGATGGCGCAAATAATAATACAGAAGAACAGAGGCAGGAATTAACAAGCGCTATTGATGAATGGTTAGATGACTGGAGATCTCAGGATACGTCCAAGTATCTCGCACATTATTCAAAAGACTTTTCCAGCAATGGCATTAACTTCCAGCAATGGTCAGAGCATAAGTATCGCGTGCAGGCAAGTAAGCCAAAAATAGATATATCGCTATCCGGCATTAGTATGTTCAGCTACCCGGATTCGCAAAAAAAATTAGTGGTGGTTGATTTTACCCAAGACTTTAATAGCCCAACGTTAAAAAATAAAATGCAAAAACGCCAATACTGGATTCAGGAAAATCATAGCTGGAAAATTATCTATGAAGGTGCTGCTTAATTCAAATTTAATTAAATAGCCATTGGATTAATATAAAGCTCGATTACCGAGTTTTCTGGTTTCATCTACCCCCTCATTTGAAGGAATAAAATGCGTCAACTCTATGCTTTTCTTTTATTAGCTATGTTAAGCACATCTGCTCTAGCAGCGAACCCGCAAGTTGTTGTCGAAACAAATCGCGGCAGCTTTATTGTTGAACTGTATCCAGACAAAGCGCCTAAAACCGTTGCCAATTTCTTGCAGTATGTAAATGCCGGTTTTTACAAAGGCACCATTTTTCACCGTGTGATCAATCGCTTCATGATTCAAGGCGGGGGCTTTACGGCTGATATGTCTGAAAAAGATACGCGTGCGCCAATCATCAACGAAGCTGGAAATGGTTTAACCAATGACATCGGTACGCTTGCCATGGCAAGAACATCGGATCCGAATTCAGCTACATCGCAATTTTTTATCAACCTTGAAAACAACCGATTCCTGAACTACCAAAGTCCTGACCCGGAACTTATTGGCTACTGTGTATTTGGCCGCGTATTGAAAGGGATGGACGTAGTCCGTGAAATTGCTGCAAGCCCTACAGGGAACGTTGGTCCATATAGCGACGTGCCGAAAGCCACCATTCTGATTAACGAAATTAAAATCAACAAAGCACCCTTATAAGTAAGGGCTTGGTTTTAAATAGCTATTTTTACTACTGACTCAATTTTTTTTATATTTTTTAAGGATATTTTGTGGTTAAACTACACACTAACTTCGGCGAAATCACTTTAGAACTCAATGCTGAAAAAGCCCCGATTACCGTAGCTAATTTTTTACAATACGTAGATAACGGATTTTATGACGGCACTATTTTTCACCGTGTGATTAATGGATTCATGATTCAAGGTGGCGGATTTGATGCCGAAATGAATCAAAAAAGCACCGAAGCTGAAATTAAAAACGAGGCTGATAACGGCTTAGGCAATGATAAATATACCATTGCCATGGCACGTACCTCGGCACCACATTCCGCAAGCAGCCAGTTTTTCATCAATGTTGCCAACAATGAATTCCTCAATCACACTGCGCCAACAGGTAGCGGCTGGGGTTACTGTGTTTTCGGCAAGGTTATTGCCGGTATGGATGTTGTTGATAAAATCAAGCAAGTCGCGACAACCAGCCGTAAAGGTCACCAAGACGTACCAGTAGACAATGTCATTATTGAACGTGCTACCCGCGCTTAATCACTAAGGAATTATTTCATAGTTTTGTATGGAATAATTCCAACTTACAATCTGCCGTCCAATATGTTTACAAATGAAGATAAATTAAAATTTAGCTTATTAGGTTTTAATTTATCTTCATGTACCTTATCATCTTCAGATGATGCATAATCCACACGCCTCTAGTTCGAATTTATCAAATACCCATTTGTTCATCTCTGACTTGCATTTATGTGCGAGCCGTCCGCATATCACTGCAGCTTTTATAGAGTTTCTGCGCCAGACTGCAGTAAAAGCAAAAGCGCTTTATATTTTGGGTGATTTATTTGAGTATTGGGCCGGGGATGATGATATTAACGATACATTTCATCAAGTCATTATTAACGCCTTCAGTACGCTAGCTGAATCAGGTGTCCCAATATACCTTATGCATGGCAACCGTGATTTCCTGATCGCTGAAAACTTTTGCCAAGCGGCCAAGGCCACGCTGATTCAAGATCCGACTTTGATTGATTTGCACGGTAAAAAAGTACTATTAAGTCATGGTGACGACTTATGTATTGACGATGTGGCTTACCAGCAATTTCGCTCTCAAGTTAGGGACAAACAGTGGCAAGCACATTTTCTAAGCCAACCACTACAGTCTCGAAAAAACCAAATCGAAACGATTAGAGCACGCAGCGCGCAAGAAAAGTCACACAAACCGATGGAAATTATGGATGTGAATGCAGATGCGGTAAATACATTGGTAAAAAAATACCACTATCCGGATTTATTTATTCATGGTCATACGCACAGACCAAATCGGCATGTCATAGAACTAGACGGTAAAATTACCATACGATTGGTTTTAGGTGATTGGTATGCGCAAGGCAGTTATCTTGCCTGCAATGAATCTGGCTGCAAAAGTATAAGCTTATGAAGCTTTTCTAATTGCACAAATAAATAACCTGGTCATGACCACTTAAGGTTTTTACAACAACCTACTAATGTGTGTAGCCAGGTATCTTTGTATGATCCACATCATCAATTTGCTCAGGCTCTAAAAATTGCTCTGCATATTTTAGGTAAATTTTCTCACGCACGAAAATATCAAACAAATCAGGGTCTATATGATGATTTATTTTCATAATACCTAAAATATTGAGTGATTCTGAAAGGGTTTGAGCCCTTTTGTATGGTCTATCCTTTGATGTAAGCGCCTCAAAAATATCAGCAATACCCATCACCCTTGCCGGCACCGACATCTGCTCGCGCGTTAGCCCCCTCGGATACCCGCTGCCATCCATATGCTCATGATGACCGCATGCATACTCCGGAACGCGGACTAAACTGCGGGGATAAGGTAGCGATTCAAGCATGCTTATCGTCACATCAATATGATTGTTAATAATTTCGCGTTCTTCTGCGGTGAGCGTGCCACGAACAATACTCAGATTATAGACTTCATCCTCGCTTAAAAATGTAGTCTTACGGCCGTCAGAATCAAAAAACTCCATCTTGCCGATTTCACACACACGCTGCTGGTCTTCTTGAGTCATGGATTCGCTGCCAAAGTTGGATTGCTTCAAAAACTCACGGTCTAAATCACACTGCAATTTAAAAGCCTGTAACTCAGCTTCCATCTGCGCAAACTCCACCTCAAGGTTTTTATCCAACGCCCTGTTACGCAACAATTCCACTTGTTTTTTGAGCAACACACTCTCGGCTTGTTGCTTCACCAATTCAAAACGTTGATCAATCAGCTCTATCCGATCAAAAATTGAAGATAACTTGGTCGGTTTATCCATGACTGACTCAGGAGTGGTGACCTTACCGCAATCATGAAGCCAGCTGGCTACTTTCAGCTCGTAAAACTCATTTTCATCTAACGTAAAATCTTTAAGCGGACCCGTTTTAGTGTCTATTGCCGCTTGCGCTAACATCATGGTCAGCTCAGGTACACGCCGGCAATGGCCACCTGTATAAGGTGACTTCTGGTCAATTGCATCAGCAATTAACTCAATGAAAGCCTCGAATAGGCCTTTAAAGCCTTCAATTAAACTATGATTCGTCATCGCAACCGCTGCTTGCGATGCTAACGATTCAACCAAACTTTGATTTGCTATTGAAAAAGGAATAATTTCTCCAGTATCAATATCAATCGCATTGATTAGCTGCAACACACCGATCACTTCTGACTCATGATTCTTCATCGGAATCGTTAAAAATGATTGTGAATGATATCCAGTCTTCTCATCAAATTTGCGCGTACCTGAAAAATCAAAATTTTCAGCTTCGTAAGCGTTAGCGATATTAATCGTTTTAGCATTTATAGTCGCATGAGCAGCAATAGTCGTTAAATTAGGGGTGCCATCTTCAAGATATAACGGTAGTGGTGCGAATGGAATTTCTTTTCCTGTAGTGCCACCCAGCGATAAGTTGAGCGTTTTATTACGCATCATCTCAAATTTAAGATGTGTATCCTCATGGAGAGTATAAAGCGTGCCACCATCGGCATTTGTAATTTCCTGGGCTCCTAACAAAATCATTTCTAAAAGACGTTGATTATCCCGCTCTACGGATAGTGCAACGCCAATTGCATTTAGGCGTTCTAGCCGTTTTAGAAGGTAAGGGTGCTGGGAATCAAACATTGAAATGTATTGTTAATCTAGAAGAATATTTGGAAAGAAAATAACGCCATATTTAATATTATTGAGCAACTTAACGCCTTGTACTGTTTACACGTTCGGATTAAGAATTTGCAAGATAAAATTCCATTTTCACCCCGGCCAGCTCAACCACATCATGGTCATTGAGTGCAAACGCCTGAGTACCGGTTGACACACCATTCACTATGGGCAAAACCTGCCCTTCTACATGGGTAATAAAGTAGCCATTAGGACGTCTGGTGATCACCGCGACCTGAATACCCGTTTTCCCTAACGTAGTCAGGGCCTTATTTAACACCAACTCGCGCCCGCTATTTGATCCATTAAGCACCTGTATCCTACCCACCTTATCCGGCTCAGCACTAACTGAGGGAGTAGCTGCTGTCGTAGAGGAAACTGAAAGAGGAGCTGGTTGATGATTTAATTGATCATCCGCAGCGGAAAGCCCGGCTCCTTGCTCGCCTGGCAAAGCCGGCTCTGCGTGCAGCATGGGTTTATTCGACTTAAATGTTGACGGGCGAATCAACATGGTTTCTTCAAAAGCCGGCACACTGTCCTCAATGACCACATCATTTGACGTGGCATCATCAAGGTACTTTAACTGGAACTTTCCAAACGCAATTACATCGCCATGTTGCAATAAGTGTTTTTTAGTGACTTCATTGTTGACCAGGGTGCCGTTGGTGCTATCAAGATCTTCTACATAAAAATCATTATCCGTCTTTACTATCACTGCATGGTCACCACTCACGGCTAGATTATCCAGATGAATGTCGTTAGCGGGTCTACGGCCAATAGTAGTTCGCACTTTAGTGAGGGGATACTCACTTAAGTGCGCGCCGTCTAGAGAAAGAATGAGCTTTGCCATGATCTACCCTATTATCTTAACCAACCGAGAAAATTATCGTACCAAGTACATTTGTAATCAAACAAATTTTTAATTTTCACTAGTATGACAGAAATATTATCCCTACCGCCATTGTCGTTCGCCATCTGAACCAGAGTTTCTGCCGCCCAAAGCATATTAGACGAATTAGCGTTAAGTGTAGATTGTATATCTACATCGTCTACCAGATCACTCAAGCCGTCGGAACATAGCAAATAAACGTCGCCCACTTCGACATCAAACTCGTTGAGCTCCAGCTCAACTTCAGGGTCTATTCCTAAAGCTCGAGTTACAAGGTTTTTATTTGCAGAAAATTTGGCCTGTTCCAGCGTAATCAATCCTGCTTTAATCTGCTCTTGAAGTAAAGAGTGATCTTCTGTAATTTGCACTAAAGACTGGTTGCGTAAACGATACATGCGAGAATCGCCAATATGTCCCACCAGCAGTTTATTGTTAACAAATAGCCCGAGTACCAATGTGGTACCCATGCCTGCACAATTCGGGTAGTTTTGCGATACGTTATAAATTGCCGCATTAGCATTACTGACCGCATCAACAATTAATCGCGCTTCTGGCTGTTTACCCGAAATTACCGGTTCATAACCAGGTTGAAAATCCAGCAGCGCCTCTTTTAATTCAGCGGCAATGCTCAACACAGCTATTTCACTGGCGACCTCTCCAGCTTTATATCCACCCATACCATCAGCAAGAATGACCAAACCAATAGCATCATCGCTAGCGATGGCATCCTCATTATGATCTCGCAGCAAACCCACATCAGTTATGCGTACAATATCCAGCGCATCACTTAAACTCATGTTACTCACTCGACTTCCATCATTTCTTTTATCTGACGAAAGCATTTATTGAAACAAGCCAAACAATGGTTGAACCACACTCTCTTGGCTATTCCGCATTGAGTACGCTAACTTCTTGCAGCTTTAACTTCTGCCTCACGCACTGCTGCAGCAAATTTATCCAACACGCCATTAATGTATTTATGTCCATCAGTGCCGCCGAAAAGTTTAGCGAGTTCCACACCCTCATTAATCACTACGCGATACGGAATACTGGAATCAAACATCAACTCACATCCGGCAATACGCAATATGGCATGTTCTACAGGGCTTAGCTCTGCAATAGGCCGGTCAATAAAATTCACCAGCCTGTCATCAATCGCATTAAGGTGAGTAGTCACTGCTTGCAATAAATGCCTGAAATACGCTTCATCAGCTTTGTTGTAATCCGGATCATCAGTCATATCGCGAAATATTTGCGACAATTCCGATTGATTTAACATGCCGCGATATACCGCTTTTAATACCAACTCCCGTGATTTTCTGCGATTTTTACTACCGCTTTTTTTAGCTGAGCCGGTTTTCCCCGCACCAGTTTTGTGAACGGGTTTTTCAACACCTTCTTCTTTATCGACGACCAAGCTGGTAATCGGATGCTGTGGATCAATCATAACGCTCTTACCAAATTAAACATTTCGACAGCCACTTGCGCAGCTTCTGTGCCTTTAATATGCATGCGGGCAATTGCCTGATCATCATCTTCAGTAGTAAGCACTGCATTGGCAACCGGCACGCCTGTATTCAATTGCACTTCAGAAATGCCGCGCGCAGACTCATTTGCAACCACTTCAAAATGATAAGTCTCGCCGCGAATAATAGCGCCTAACGCAATCAAGGCATCGTATTTTTCACTCAATGCCATATGTTGCAATATCAGCGGCGTTTCCAGCGCGCCTGGCACGGTCGCAATAGTAATATCATGATCAGCCACGCCCAGCTTGAGCAGTTCACTTTTACAAGCGCCCAGCAAACCATCACCAATATTACTGTTAAATCTTGATAGCACTATACCGACCTGCATTCCTTTGCCATCTAGGTTTTTCTCAATTTCTCTCACGTCTTTTACTTCCCTTAATTCGCTTTAAATTTCATAAAGCCGTATTTTACAGCATATCGTTAGCGAACTTAGCGCTTTCTATTCGTCTGGCATTGCCTGCACTGCTAAATCAATAATTTAAAAACTACCGAACTAAAGCCAGCAACACTAAAATGCGCTACTCAATTGAATCAATGAAATAAAATCCAAGCCTTCTGGATCGTGCTCCATACCCCATAGCTAATAGGAATAAGTACCAGGGCCCACGCAAAAACCGCAAGCACTGGGTGGCTGCCTGATTTTGAAGCTGCAACAGCTTTACCGACACCACCATGGGCAATAGACTGCTCATGCGCCAATTGATGCTCCAGTTCCAATTCAGCGTCTGACATATAGTATTTTTCGGCAACAGGCTTCACCAACAGGTTCGCGATAAAACCTACCACCAATAAACCAGCCAGCGTCAGGAATATAGGTGCATAAATCTGGTCGAAAGGCACACCTGACTCCAGTCGCGTATCATGCATGTAATTCACAACAACTGGGCCCAGAATACCGGCAGTTGACCACGCCGTAAGCAGGCGTCCATGAATAGCGCCAACGAATTGCGTACCAAACATATCCGCCAGATAGGCAGGAATAGTGGCAAATCCGCCACCGTACATCGAAGCAATCACGCAAAAACTGGCTACAAATAAAGCCAATGACTTAAACCCTGCTACATAAGTCGCGGCGCAATACATCATTGCGCCTAATATAAAGAAAATATAATAAGTGCGTTTGCGGCCCAATTTATCTGATGAAGTCGCCCAGGCAAAGCGTCCAAAAATGTTGAAAATTGAAATCAGTCCTACAAAGCCCGCACCGACTGAAGCTACGGCCGCGGCCATCACCGCATCCTGTTTGACCACATCAAAACCTACGCCGGGCTGGCCGATAAGCGCTCCGCCAAAAGTTTCCTGCAGCATAGGCGCTGCCGCACCAATAATACCGATACCGGCTGACACATTCATGCATAGCACAATCCATAACAGCCAGAATTGTGGTGTTTTATGCGCATTTTTCAAATGCACATGTCGCGTTGCAATCATGACATTTTCCTTAGCAGCCGGCGGTGTCCAACCAGCCGGCTTCCACCCTAGGGGCGGAACACGATATGCTAAAGATCCGTACAGCATAAATGCAGTATAAATCACGGCGAGTGCCACAAAGGTTTGCCAGACACCCACACTGGTTGGTGTGGCAAAATAAGTCATCAGCTTGGTAGCCAGAGGCGAACCAATCATGGCACCTCCGCCAAAACCCATAATCGCCATGCCAGTAGCCATACCGCGGCGATCTGGAAACCATTTAATAAGCGTAGAAACCGGGGAAATATAGCCCAATCCAAGTCCGATACCCCCTATGAACCCGGAACCTAGCCACATCATCCATAGTTGATGGCTATAGACACCATAGGCAGAAACCAGCAAGCCGCCACACCAGCACAAAGTGGCAACCAATCCAGCTTTACGCGGGCCGGCACGTTCCAGCCAGCCACCCCAAACCGCGGCTGAACACCCAAGCAGTACAAAAAACAAGGTATACATCCAGCCTAAATCAAACTGGGTCCAATTGCAGTCCGTAGCAAACAGGGCATTGGCCGTGCCGGATAATTTATCAGCAAATGTTGTAGCGCCTGCGGCACAAGCAGCCAAAGGCTTGCCATCTTCACCTTGCAGCACATTGCCTAACGGTTTCCAGAATACGCTAAAACCGTACGCCATACCAATTGAAAGATGAACTGCCAGCGCAGCAGGAGGCACTAACCAGCGGTTAAAATTTGCATTGGCAGTGATATGTTCTTTTGAGAAAAAACCTGGCATTCCATTAACTCCCTAAAACTTTTATTTTTTACATACTGTTAATTATTAAGTAGTTCTTTAATATAGTTACTTGAGATTTGATTCATAAATTAGCAAATTGTTGTATGGTGTAACAAAATGAGAAAAATGGCAATTTAGTTATGATGATTACTTCTTATTTTCGTGTTTAATCTTTGTCATGAATATGTCATATTAGCGTCATAAACTAATCAGGCTTAAAGTTTATAAGGCAATTTATTTAAGGAAAAATATGCCCGCCAATATATTAGTTGTTGAAGATGAACCAGCAATCCAGGAACTGTTAGCACTCAACATTACGCAAGCAGGACACAATGCGATACGTGCTTTAAGTGTGGAGATAGCACAAGACCTCATGCGTGAAACCATTCCTGATTTGATTTTGCTGGATTGGATGTTACCCGGGATGAATGGGTTGGAGTTTGCGCGTAAGTTAAAATCAGATGCGCTCACGAAAAATATTCCTATCATTATGCTGACTGCGCGCGGCGAAGAGTATGACAAAGTGCGTGGCCTGGAAGTGGGTGCAGATGACTATGTCACCAAGCCATTTAGTCCACGCGAACTTAACGCCAGAATCAAGGCTGTATTACGCCGCCGTGCGCCGCAAATGACCGATGACCCTATCGAATTAAATGGCCTGCGCCTGGATCCAACAACGCACCGCGTTACCGGCAACCAAAAGAGTATTGATTTGGGTCCTACCGAATTCAGGCTGCTTCATTTTTTCATGACCAATGCCGAGCGCGTGCACACGCGTAGCCAGTTACTGGACAAAGTATGGGGCGACCGAGTATTTGTCGAAGACCGCACCGTAGATGTGCATATTCGACGCCTGCGTAATGCCCTGTCAATATCAGGCCATGAAGATTTAATTCAGACGGTACGCGGCGCAGGCTACCGTTTGTCCGCACAACATAGTTAAGGCTGTTACGACATGGCTAATTTTCCGGTTGCTAAAAGAACTAATAGTAAAAAATTACCGTATCAAAAAAGCCCGCTATAATTGAGCGGAAATAATCTTTGAAAATTTAATCCGTGATTGATCTTCGCTGGAAAGCTTTTTTTTTCGTATGTGCATTAAGCACTATTAGTGTCTTTCTTTGGCTAATTAGCGGTGCAGTTATTGCTCTATTAAGTTTTTCCATTGGCCTTTTAGGCTATCTTGGTATTCAAGTTTATGGTTTATACCAACTGCACCATTGGTTTAAAGCGCCAGTTTTACAAGAAATCCCCGAAGGTTTTGGCCTGTGGGAGGATGTATTCAGCGCCTTATTAAAATATGAGCGTAGTAACAACCGTAAAACAACTGAGCTACACTCGGCACTGGAGCGCTTTAATACTGTTGCCAATGCGATTCCCGATGGCCTGGTCATACTCAGCGCCACTAATGAAATTGAATGGTGCACGGCTCACGCCGAGAGCCAACTTGGTTTAAATTTAATCACCGATAAGAATTTGCCAATCGTTAATTTGGTTAGAAATAGCAATTTTATTGCCTATTTATACAACGGGATTTATGACGAGCCATTTAAACTTAAAGACTCCAGGAATGCAGAAGCCATACTCGAAATCTGGTTGATTCCACTCGCGAGCAAACAAAAATTATTAATTAGCCGCGATATCACGCAACTTGAAAAAGTAGATGCCATGCGCCGTGATTTTATTGCCAATGTCTCACATGAGCTGCGCACACCGCTTACCGTGGTAGGCGGGTTCATAGAGACCTTATCGGATATGGAAGGTGCAATACCCGACAACATACGCAACTATTTCGGCATGATGCAGGATCAAACAACGCGTATGCGACGCCTTATTGAAGACCTGCTCACGTTGTCGCATATTGAAAGCAACACGCAGCCACCCGAAGATAGACCAATTGAGATGGCAGCACTTGTTAATATGCTGTTCAATGATGCCAAGGCTTTAAGTCAAGGTAAACATAAAATCAGTGCAGAAACTGCCCCGCAACTTGATTTAATTGGCGCTGTTGATGAGTTGCAGAGCGCACTCGGCAATTTGGTCAGCAATGCAATACGTTACACTCCCGAAGGCGGTGAAATTCATATCTCATGGAAGCTGCGTAATAAGCAAGCTGTTTTCAGCGTCACCGATAATGGTATAGGTATAGAACAGCAGCATATCGACAGGCTTACGGAACGTTTTTACCGCGTTGACCGTAGTCGAAGTCGTGAAACCGGGGGCACCGGGCTCGGGTTATCCATTGTCAAACATATTCTTACCCGACACCAAGCCAGGCTTGAAATTACCAGTGAACTTGGCGTCGGGAGTACCTTTAGTGCAATCTTTCCAGCAGCGCGTATTTTAAAAAAGTAGATCAACCTGTTTAAAAATATGGAGCTTTTAATTACATGAAAGCCACTGTCCGTATTATTCTTAGCCTTCCGTTGATATTTATATTCGCCGCGTGTACAACCACTTCTTTATCTAACGGCACCACAAAAAAAGTTATCCCTCAAGAACAAGACCGCAGCACGATTAACCAGCTTGGGAAAGGCGACTTTGACCGCATGGCCGATGTGGAAATGCGCGAAAATACAGAAAGTCTACGCACATTGATGCTAAAACTTTATAAGCGCAATCCACACGAGCTGCAAAAAAGTACATCAGACCCTGCTGAAAAAATGGTAGCCTGGGTATTTGATGGCAGTGCACAACATCAATTCAAGTTTCCTGAAATCAGCAACCTGCAAGACACAGATGCAATTTTTTTAGCGTTCAAGCCTGACTATACCGGTGACCGTGTGCTCGCCTTTACCGTAGGGTTATATACGATGCTGCTCAAAGCGCATAACGATAAAACTGATTTTTATTTCACGGATAGCATCGATCCTCAACGCATTTATAACGTTGCCAGAAACATTGAAATTGCCGCATGGAAACTTTCAAATGCACGCGATCAGGATGGAGTGCTCTATTTACTGACCAATGAAATTAACGAAACAGAAAAGAATCTGTCATTTGAACGTGAATTCGGAAAAATGATTGGGCGTACAGATTTATATGCGATTGCGCTGGCTGAAAAATCACAGCGACTTATTTCACGTATCATGCAAAACCTTGCAACCGCAGTATTCTTGCCTTTTAAATACTAACCGGATTTTGGTTGATATTAATGCAGAAATTTAGATGTTAATTCAGAAACTTGGATAGAGCAGGCAGTAAACAAAACATGCCACATACTTCAAATTGATTACTGCCCTATTTACAAAAACTAGCCATACTAACTCACTCGATCTTGCGACTGAACAAATTTGCTCATTGCAGATTTAGCAGCTACTACACGTACGATTTCTTTACCTGATTTATTGAAAAAAATCACGGCAGGTAATGACGCATTGGGTAATCCTAAGGCACTCCTGTACCCAGCCACTTTATCGCTTTCTACTGCCAGCAATAAAGGTTCATAACCTTCATTCTGCTTGACTTGCGCTAATAACAAATAGGCCGCTTCAGCCGCAATATCACCGCGCTCGGTCAAGACTAAAATCACACCTTTTTCACTTTGTGCAGCCTTTGAAATCACGTTGGTATGAATATCAAATGTGGGGCTGGTTTTAGCAAAAACCGTAAGGGCTCCTACTGCTAATACCGCACTCACTAACAACGACGTTCGCTTAAATAAAGTTTTCATGTTAGATCTCCTTATCATCAAAATTGATGGTACTGCATTGAATTAACAGCATAATCTGTGCCAATGACAGTTTTGAGACTAAGTGATGAAATTTATATGACAGACTAAAATACTCAAGAATTAAGCAGGCATTGACTCTGGGGCAATCCTAATGATTTGTTTTAACAAAATAATGACAACAGTTCATGCATGCTTGATGTGCATAACGTATTAAAATAGTGCGCAAATCCAGCATTATTAGGGGTAATCCATACTGGAAATGCACGCTCATCAACAAATCAGTGCAGTTTTTTGAACATTAACTGATGCGGGCGGTTGTTACTTGTCTTTTGCAGTATCCTCAACAGAAGATTTATCGGCGCCAGCTTGATCTGCCGCTGCTGCGATATCTTTTGCCGCTTGCTCGGTTGCAATTGCAGCTTCTTTAGCAGCGTCTAATGTATTTTCTTTAATTTCCGCAATGGTTTCTTTTGCTATTTCTGCCGTATGCTCTTCAGCTTTCTTACATCCGCTAAAGCTCACAATAATCAGTAAACTTAGAAATGACATCTTGATTAAACGATTCATGCTGCTCCCTTTTAAAATGAAATGTGCTTAACAAAAAATTAAGGCCCTCTTGCGATGGCCTTAATTTTTTTACAACAATACTTTTTCTATACCGCCATTATTAGCTTTGTGTACATATTCTTCCATCCAGTTTTCACCCAGAATATGTTTTGCCATTTCTACAACAATATAGTCAGCTTCAATCCCTGTGTCTTCTCCATAACGAGATAAACCTTGCAGACAGCTTGGGCACGAAGTCAAAATTTTCACTGTGGTTTCAGGGTGGCCAACAGTTAAGCCCATTTTAGCCATGCCTATTTCAAGCTCTTCCTGCTTACGCATTTTCACTTGTGTAGCGATGTCTGGACGCGCGGCTGCAAATGTACCACTCTCTCCGCAACAGCGGTCGTTAAGCTGTACATCTTGACCCATCAAATTGTTCGCCACTTCCAACGGTTTATAGGTCTTCATTGGTGTGTGACATGGGTCATGATACATGTAGCGTGTACCGGTGACACCTTGCAGACGCACATCTTTTTCCATCAGGTACTCATGGATATCCAGCAAGCGGCAGCCCGGAAAAATCTTCCCGAATTCGTACTTCTGCAATTGATCCATACAGGTACCGCAAGACACGATCACCGTTTTAATATCGAGATAATTCAGCGTATTGGCCACACGATGGAACAACACGCGATTGTCCGCTGTAATTTCCTGCCCCTTATCGTGGTTGCCAGCCGAAGTTTGCGGATAACCGCAGCACAGGTAGCCTGGCGGCAATACGGTAATCGCGCCCACCTCGTACAGCATGGCCTGCGTTGCCAGACCAACGTTTGAAAACAAACGCTCCGAACCGCATCCGGGAAAATAGAACACCGCTTCCGAATCCTCGGTTACCTTTTGCGGATTGCGAATCACCGGAATCATATGATCGTCTTCCACACCCAGCATGGCGCGTGAGGTTTTAGACTGCATTTTCTTGGGCATAGGCCGATTGATGAAGTGAATAACCTGTGTCTTGATATCAGCCTTACCCACTGTTGCCGGCGGATGTTTTTTGTCACGCAGCAAACCGAATCTTTTCGCCAGGGTATGTGCTAAATTTTGCGCTTTATAGCCCCATTTTATCATCACTGTGTGCAACAGCTTGATAGTGGCGGGATCTTTAGCATTCAGAAACGCCATACCCAAAGCCGTACCGGGGTTAAACTGCTTTTTGCCCTGCTCGCGCAAAAAGTTACGCATCTTGATTGAAACATCCCCGAAATCGATGTCCACAGGACATGGCTTTTCACAACGGTGACATATCGTACAGTGGTCCGCTACGTCGTTAAACTCGTCGAAATGTTTGAGCGAAATGCCGCGGCGCGTTTGCTCTTCATATAAAAACGCCTCAATGAGCAATGATGTACCCAAAATCTTATTGCGCGGTGAGTATAAAAGGTTTGCACGTGGCACATGCGTGCTGCAAACTGGTTTGCACTTGCCGCAACGCAGGCAATCACTGATGTCATCGGCAATCTCGCCAATCGCCGATTGCTCCATAATGATAGATTCTTGCTCAAGCAAACCAAAGCTTGGCGTGTAAGCATTGTCTAAACCGGAGCCGGCTAATAGCTTGCCTTTATTAAAATGGCCATTTGGGTCCACTTTATTTTTATAGGTAGTAAAGGTATCAATCGTGGATTGATCCAGAAACTCCATTTTGGTAATGCCGATACCGTGCTCGCCTGAAATCACGCCATTCAGGTTCCGCGCCAAGGCCATTACGCGTGCCACAGCAGCGTGCGCATCCTGCATCATGCCGTAATCATCTGAATTCACGGGGATATTGGTATGCACATTACCGTCGCCCGCATGCATGTGCAGCGCGATAAACACGCGGCTTTTCAGTACTTTTTTGTGGATTTCATCGCATAGGTCAAGTATTTTTTGATACTCGCGCCCGGCAAATATGTCTGCCATTGGGCGTTTTAATTCACGCTTCCAGGAAATCCGTAAATCGTATGATTGCACGGCACGGAATATGTTTTCATATTGGCTAAACGCAGCACCAGCCTCTCCCAAAGCGGAAACAGGTGCATCTAAATTATTAAGGATAAAGCTCCAGCGTGTGCGCAAATCACCTATCAAACGCAATGCCATTGCCTGCTTGGATTTCACCATATTGGCATCTACATTGCCATCTTCATCAGGCTGCAATGGCAAATCGCCTTGCATAAAGGCCTCAATTGCATCCAGCAATTTGAGCTTATTGTTGATGGATAAATCAATATTGATGCGCTCGATACCGTCAGAATAATCACCTAGGCGCGGTAACGGAATCACCACATCTTCGTTGATTTTAAAAGCGTTGGTATGCTTGGCAATCGCAGCGGTACGTGCACGATCCAGCCAGAATTTTTTACGCGCTTCACTCGATACGGCAATGAAACCTTCACCGTTACGCGCGTTACACATACGCACCATCGCAGATGCAACCTCACCCACGGCATTTTCATCATCAGATGCAATATCTGCAATCAGCACCATTTTAGGACGCTGCTGACGCGCAGCCTTGGTCGCATAGCCTACAGCCTTGATGTAACGCTCATCCATATGCTCCAGGCCTGCCATAATGACAGCAGGCGATTGTTTTGCGGTGGCATCGAGATAATCTTTAATCTCTACAATTGCAGGTACGGCGTTCGACACATTGCCAAAAAACTCCAGTGCAATGGTGCGCACATATTTAGGCATGCGGTGCAAGATAAATGTCGCGCTGGTAATCAAACCATCACAACCTTCTTTCTGGATTCCCGGCAGACCGGATAAGAACTTATCAGTAACGTCTTTACCCAGCCCCACTTTACGGAAACTTGGCCCCGGAATTTCCAATACTTCCGGCTCGGCCAGCAAGGTTTTCATATCCTCGCTATATCGGCTAATCTTGAAACGTGCAGTTTCAATATCGTGAATTTTGCCTAAGTTATGATCCAGGCGCTCTACTTCCATCCACTCGCCGTCCGGTGTCACCATGCGCCATGAAGCAAGGTTATCTAAAGCAGTGCCCCATAGCACCGCCTTTTTACCGCCCGCATTCATCGCCACATTGCCGCCGATACAGCAGGCATCGGCACTGGTAGGATCACAGGCAAACTCCAGGCCTGCATCAGAGGCTGCTTCCATCGCGCGGCGCGTCACCACACCGGCGCCACATTCAATCGTAGCCACCTGGCGCGCAACACCTGGCAAGGTGCGCATCTGCACACCGGTATGCTGATCCAGTTTTTCTGTGTTGATCACCGCTGATAACGGTGTAAGCGGAATAGCACCGCCGGTGTATCCAGTACCGCCGCCGCGCGGAATGATAGTAAGCCCTAACTCAATACAGGTGCGCACCAAGGCTGCAATTTCTTTTTCCGTGTCAGGTGTTAAAACTAAAAATGGATACTCGACACGCCAGTCGGTTGCGTCCGTCACGTGGGATACGCGTGATAAGCCATCAAAACAAATGTTATCTTTACGGGTAATTTTAGCAAGTTTGGCAAATGCTTTTTTGCGCAAATTTGCTGTCTGTTTAAAATCATTCTCGAATTGTGCAACCGCTTGACGGGCAGCAACCACCAGCTTCAACACCTTGGCATTACCGGCGCTGCGCTCATCAATAGCGGCAATACGGTGATGCAAGGCATCTACCAGTGCTTTCCGGCGTTTTGGATTTTCCAGCAAGTCATCCTGCAAATAAGGATTACGCGACACCACCCACAAATCCCCCAGCACTTCAAATAGCATGCGCGCTGAACGGCCGGTTTTACGTACACCACGCAACTCATTTAAAATACCCCAAATTTCTTCTCCAAGAAACCGAATGACAATTTCGCGGTCTGAGAATGAGGTGTAGTTGTAGGGAATTTCGCGCAAGCGCGCTGCAG
>Ga0255338_1003594_pt1 | contig 18162 bp, 18 predicted proteins | sample MeOH1_35cm_T4_19_FD_203715 | JGI IMG/M metagenome (GOLD analysis project Ga0255338, IMG submission 203715) | Sandy soil microbial communities from University of British Columbia, Vancouver, Canada - MeOH1_35cm_T4_195 | ecosystem: Engineered > Artificial ecosystem > Sand microcosm > Unclassified ...
CGATGATCGCGTCGATGTCCGCCGGCGCTTCTCCCCGTGCGCCGCGCAGCAGCGGGAGGCCGCGGATCTCGCTCATCATGGTGCGCGCTTCCTCGGCGGATATCGGGCACAGGCGGAACGTCACGTCTTTCATGACCTCCACGTACACGCCACCCAAGCCGAACATCAGCAGCGGGCCGAAGGTCGGATCGCGGTTGATGCCGACGATGACCTCGCGCCCCTTCTGCAGTTGCTTCTGGACCATCACGCCGAAAACGACCGCGTCCGGCAGTGCCTCGGTGATTCGCGACAGCATCTCGTCGTACGCCTCGGCGAGCTCCGTCTCGTTGTTGATGCCGATACGGATGCCGCCCACGTCCGACTTGTGCAGGATGTCGGGGCTCGCGATCTTGAGCACCACCGGGTAGCCGACCTCCTCGGCAAGCTTCCTCGCCGAGGAGAGGTCCGGCGCGACCCCGCCGGGGGGAACGCCGATGCCGTACGCCGCCAGGACGTCGGCGGCGGCCTGCTCGACCACGAACGGCTGGCCGGAAGCGCGTACGCGATCGATGATTTCCCGCACCTTCTCCCGGTCGCCGTGCACGTCGGGCAGCGCTCGCGCGCGGCCGCGGTGCGCGCCGTAGCGCTCCATCGCAGCCAACGCGGCCACCGCCCGCTCGGGATACGCGTAGTTGGGCACGGAGAGGTCGCGAAGGCGCTCCACGGCGGCACTCACCGCGTCGACGCCCATGAACACGGCGAGGAGCGTCTTGCCGGACGCGCGCGCGGCCCCCGCAACTACCTCAGCGGTCGCGACCGATGCGGTCATCGCCTGCGGCGTGAGGATGACGATCATGCTGCGTACGTTGCAGTCCGCGAACAGGATTCGTGCGGCGGCGCCGTAGCGATCCGCCTCCGCATCGCCCAGCACGTCCACCGGGTTGTAGAACGCGCCCGCCGGCGGCAGCACCCTGCGCAGCGCCTCGACGGTCTCGCGCTCGAGCGACGCCAAGGCGACGCCGTGGGCGTCGCATGCGTCGGTTGCGAGGATCGCCGGGCCTCCGGCGTTCGTGAGGATCGCGACGCCCTGTCCCGCCGGCAGCGGCTGCCGAGCGAAGCCGATCGCGAGGTCGAAGAGCTGCTCGACGCCCTCGGCCTTGATGACCCCCGCCTTCCGGAACGCGGCGTTGTAGGCCTCGGCCGATCCCGCGAGGCTGCCGGTGTGCGACGAGACGGCTCGCGCGCCGGCGTCCGACCCGCCGGACTTCAGCACCACCAGCGGCTTTACGGCCGATACCGCGGCCCCCACATCGACGAACTGGTCGCCGTCGGCAACCGACTCGAGGTACGCCACGACCACGCTCGTGTCGGCATCGTCCTTCCACGCCTGCATGAGGTCGATCTCCGAGAGGTCCGCTTTGTTGCCGAGCGACACGAAGTCGGCGAGGCCGACGCCTTCGCTCGCAGCCCAGTCGAGGATCGCCGTCCCCAGCGCGCCGGACTGCGACATGAACGAGATACTGCCGTGTGTGGGCATGGTCGCCGCGAACGACGCGTTGAGGTGGGAGCCGGGCGCGATCAACCCGAGGCAGTTCGGGCCGAGGAGCCGCATCCGGTACGAGCGCGCGACGGACACGATGTCGCGCTCCAGAGCGGCGCCCTCGGGTCCCGTCTCCTTGAAGCCGGCGGAGATCACGATGACGGACTTGGTGCCCTTGCGCCCACACTCGTCCACGACGCCGGACGCGAACTTCGCCGGCACGACGATGATCGCGAGCTCGGGTGTTTCGGGCAGTTCGGTGACCGAGGGATAGCACTTGATGCCGGCGATCTCGTCGGCTTTCGGGTTCACCGGGTAGACGGCACCTGTGTAGCCGCCTGCCAGCACGTTGTCGAGCACGAACCTGCCGGTCTTGCCCGGCTCGCGTGCGGCGCCCACGATCGCGACCGATCGCGGCGCGAAGAAGCCTTCGAGCACGGCGACCTCCCTCCGTGGGTGAGTGCTTCCCCATCGTTGAGAGGCCGGAAACGGCGGTCGCCCTCCCGCGCACGAGCGCCTCGACAATACGAAACGCCCGCCCCTAGCTGGGACGGGCGTCGGTGTCGCTAGGCGACTTCTCGCGCGAGAGCTACTCGGTCTCGACGACCTCGCGGCCCTTGTAGTGGCCGCAGTTCGGGCAGACCACGTGCGGCGGCTTGGGCTCGCGGCACGTCGGGCAAACCGAGATCGACGGTGCGCCGAGCGCTTCAGACGCGCGGCGAGTATCGCGCTTCGTGCGCGAGGTCTTCCGCTTAGGAACTGGCATCGGTCCCTCTTCCTCCGAGGATCGCCGAATCGGCTTCGGCGATCCGTGTCTTCCACGGGTTCGCGCCGGGCGAGGCCGCGACGCAAGACGCGATGATACCACAGCTTCCGGCCGAGGTGACAACGCCGACGACTACTTGCTGTCGCCTTCGTTCCCTTCCTTGCCGAACATCTCTTTGAGCACGGCGAACGGCGATTCGGCCGGCTCCTCCTCGCACGCGCACTCCGCTGTGTTGAGGTCGCAGCCGCACGTCGAGCAGATGCCCTTGCACTCCTCGGCGTGGAGCGGCGCGAACGGTGCGTCGACGGCGAGCGCAGCCACGATCGCCGGCTCGACGTCGACCTTGTCGTCCTCGATGAGCTCGAACTCCTGCTCGGCGGGCAGCCCCTCCACGCGGTCGGGCTGCACGTAGAAGCCCTCGACGTCGCCGACGAGCGGCATCTCGAACTCGGCCAGGCAGCGCGAGCACTCGGTGGCGACGGTCGCCTCCGCCGTACCGTCCGCGACGATGCCGCCGCCCGTGTTCGTGAAGGTGACGTCGAAGCGCACGGGCGAACGGAAATGGAAGGAGACGTCACCCACGGTGAGCGTCTCCATCTGGATCTCGCCCTCGGCGGTCAGCTGTTCACCGAGATCGCCGAGGATGCGTTTCAGGTTGATGCTATAGGTCATACGGGGAGAGATTCTCCTCTACGCGCGCTGGTTCACCTTGCCCTGGAGCCTGTCGCGGCCGCGCTGTACCGCGGTCAGGAGCTTACCCAGATTGACTTCGAGATTCGCGAGCATCTCATCGGCGTAGTCCTCCGCGCCGAGGCGGATCTCGCGCTCACGGTTGCGAGCATCATCGAGGATCGCTGCTGCCTGCTGCTCCGCGAGCTTCACGATCTCCTGCTCGCTCGCGATGGCGGCGGCGCGGTCGCGCGCCTCCTCGAGGACCCGGTTGGCTTCCTTCTCGGCTTCCTCGAGCATCTCCTGGCGTTCCTTGACGATCCAGCGAGCCTGCTTCAGCTCGTCGGGGAACTGCGCTCGGATCTCGTCGATGATCTCGTAGACCTTGTCCGGGTCGACCATCTTCGCGTTCGAGAATGGGACGGTCCGGCCCGAATCGACGATCTCTTCGATCCGGTCGATGAGCGCCATGATGTCCATAGACTAGAACCCTTCCTTTCCGGCCTCGGCGAAGCGCTTGCGCAACGCCGCGGACACGTGCGGTGGAACCAGTCCTTCGACCGCCCCACCGTGCCTGGCGATCTCCTTGACCGCCGACGAACTCAGGTACGCGTACTCGGGGACCGACATCATGAACAGCGTCTCCGTACGGTCCGCGAGCCTGTGGTTGAGCTGTGCCATCTGGAACTCGCGTTCGAAGTCGGTGACCGCTCGCAGGCCCTTCACGACCACTCGCGCGCCGACTTCTTCGGCGAATTTCACCAATAGGCTATCAAAAGGACGCACATCCACGTTAGGGAGATGTTCTACGGCCTTCTGCAACATCGCCACGCGGGTGTCTACATCGAAGAGCGGACCGCCGCCCTTTTCGGGATTCAGCGCCACCGCAACGGTCACCGTGTCATAGAGTCCGGCGACGCGCTCGATGATGTCGAGGTGGCCGCACGTGACGGGGTCGAACGTGCCGGGACAGAGCGCACGGTTCACTCGGTCTCTCCCCTGTCATAGGCGGCGACGGAAACGGACGTGGACCCGTAACGCTTCTCGAACAACACGTCGAAGTCGTCGGGCCAGTCAGTCCCACCTGCCGACGAGTGCTCCCACACCACCACGGCGCCCGCGACGAGCGAATGCGACTCGGCGAGTGCTTCCAGCAACTGCCGGACCCGAGCCGCATCGATTCTATAGGGAGGGTCGAGAAAGAGCAACGTGAACGGCCCGCCGGGCAGCCCGTTCGCCGAGGCCAGACGTACCACGTCACCGGGAACGATGCGCGCGTGGTCACGCTCGGCCAGTGCCCGCACGTTCGCCCCGAGGGTGTCCAGCGCGCGGCGCTCCGACTCCACGAAGGTCGCGCGCTCCGCGCCGCGTGAGAGCGCCTCGAGCCCGAGCGCGCCGGTGCCGGCGAACGCGTCGAGCACGATCGCGGCGCCGAGGTCCGGTCCGAGGCGGGACGCGAGGCTCGAGAAGAGCGCCTCGCGCACGCGGTCCGACGTCGGGCGCGTCGACATCCCCTTGGGTGCTGCCAGGTTCCGGCCGCGCCACTTGCCCGCGACGATCCTCACCCGCTGCTCACCCACTCCCACTCAGCGGAGAAGCGGCTGCGGAGCTCCTCGGCTAGGGGCGCGTGCTGCGGCGCCTCGAGGCGCGGATCGGCCTCGACGAGCGCGGCGGCGTCGGCGCGGGCGGCTTCCAGCAGGTCGAGATCGCCGATGAGCGACGCGAGTCGGAGCTCCGGCAGCCCGTGCTGCCGCTCGCCGAGGAGCTGGCCTTCGCCGCGCAGCCGCATGTCCTCCTCGGCAAGAGCGAAGCCGTCGTGCGTGGAGACGAGCGCGTCCATCCGTGCGCGGCTCTGGTCGGTCTTGGGGTCGGCGAACAGCAGCACTTCGCCCGGCGCTTCACCGCGGCCGACGCGCCCTCTGAGCTGGTGCAGCTGCGCGAGGCCGAAGCGGTCGGCGTCTTCGATGAGCATCACCGTGGCGTTCTGAACGTCCACGCCGACTTCGATGACGGTCGTAGCTACCAGCACGTCGATCTCGCCGTTGCGGAAGCGGTGCATCGCGTCCATCTTCTCCGCGGGGCGCATCTGACCCGTGAGCAGGCCCACGCGCAGGTCGGGGAAGACCTTGCGCTGGAGCCGCTCGGCCTCCTTCACCGCTGCCTTTGCCTCGCTCGACTCGCTCTCCTCGACCAGCGCACACACGACGTACGCTTGGTGGCCGTCGCGAACCGTTGCGCGCACGCGTTCGTAGGCGTCCTCGCGCTTCGCGCGGGGCACGAGCTGCGTGGTCACGTGCGCGTCGAGCGAGCGGCCGCCGGGGCGTTCGCGCAGGTAGGACGCGGCGAGGTCGCCGTAGAGCGTGAGTGCGAGCGAGCGCGGGATCGGCGTCGCGGTCATGACCAGCAGGTCGGGCGCCTCGCCCTTCGCGCGCAGCCGCAGGCGCTGCCCCACGCCGAAGCGGTGCTGCTCGTCCACCACGGCGAGCGTGAGGTTGGCGTAGGCCACGTCCTCGGAGATGAGCGCGTGCGTGCCAAAGGCCGCCTGGATCGACCCGTCTGCCAGTCCGCCGAGGATGCGGCGACGCTCTGCGGTGGCGGTCGATCCCGTTAGCAGCGCCCAGGTCACGCCGGCAGCGTCGAGCAGCGGACCGAGTTTGTTCGCGTACTGCTCGGCGAGCACTTCTGTCGGCGCCATCATCGCGGCCTGCCCTGCGGAGTCGGCGGCCGCTGCCATCGCCGCCCCCGCGACCACGGTCTTACCCGACCCCACGTCGCCGAGGAGCATGCGGTTCATCGGGTGCGGCTGGCGCATGTCCGCGAGCACTTCGCGGATCGCGGTGCGCTGGTCGCCCGTGAGCTCGAACGGCAGCGAGTCGCGGTACGCGAGCAGGCGCGCGCCGTCGAGACGGTGCGACACGCCGGGGCGCTCCTCGACGAGCGCGTGTCGGCGCAGCGCCATGCCGAGCGAGAGCGTCAGCAGCTCGTCGTAGGCGAGGCGCCGGCGGGCGTCCTCGGCACGAGGGAGGGTCTCGGGGAAGTGGATCGTGTGGAGCGCGTCGGCCAGCGAGATGAGACCGCGCTCGAGCCGCAGGTCGAGCGGCAGGAAGTCAGGGACGTCGCCGAACTCGTCGAGCGCCTCGGTGACGAGTCGACGGATCCAGTTGGTCGAGAGCCCCTCGGTGGCGCGGTGGATCGGCAGGATGCGGGCTACGTCCTCGGCGCCGGCGTCTCCGGTCAGCTTCTCGAAGAACGGATTCTTGATCTGGCGCAGCCCGTAGTCGAGCGCGACCGTGCCGGCGAACGCCACGCGCTCGCCTTCGCGGAAGCGCTGCGCGATGTAGGGCTGGTTGAACCACACGCCGAGGAGGACGCCGCTGTCGTCGACGAGCGCGACCTGGGTGACGGTGAGCCGCGGACGCGGCTTCTTCACGATGACCTCGTGCACGGTGCCGACCACCGTGACGTCCTGCCCGATGGGTGCGCGCGCGAGCGGGGCGGTGCGGGTGAGGTCGAGATAGCGCGCCGGGTAGTGGCGCAGCAGGTCCTCGACGGTGCGCACGTCCAAGCGGCCAAACGCGTCGACGCGCGCCGCATCCACGAAGCGCACGTGGGAGACGGGCTCGCGCCACGCGGCGAGGGCGTCGGTGGCGTGCAGGCTCTCGCGCCGCGTGTCCACGATCGGCTAGTCGAGCGGCAGGTAGGCGACGCCGACCGCCCCCGGACCCGCGTAGGTCCCGATCACCGCGCCGAGGAGGACGTCGTCTTCGCGCACGAAGTCGACGCCCGCCGCCGCGATCGCCTCGCCGAGCTCCGCAGCGAGCTGCGGACGGCACGCGTGCAGCAGCGCGATGCGCAGTTTGCGGCCCGCCGCGTCCTCGGCGACGTGAGCGGCGAGCTCGGCGAGCGCGCGCTTGAGGCCGCGGGCCCGCTTGAAGGGTGCGACGACCCCGGTCTCGTCGATGCGCAGGACCGGCTTGATGTCGAGCAGGGCTGCGGCCAGGCCTTGCGCCTTCCCCGCTCTACCGCCGCGGACGAGGTACTCGAGCGTGTCGAGCACGAAGAACAGCTGCGTGTTCGCTGCGGTCCGTTCGGCCGCGGCCTGCACGCCCGCGGCGTCCTGGCCCGCGTCGCGTGCCTCGACCGCCGCCTTCACGACGAGGCCGCAGGCGGTGCTCACCAGCCGCGAGTCCACGAGCCGCACCGGCACCGGCGAGTTCTCCGCAGCGATCGACGCCGAGCCGAACGTGCCCGAGAGCGCAGCCGAGAGGTGGATCGAGACGATCTCCTCGGCGCCCGACTCGGCCAGGGTGCGGTAGGCATCCTCGAATTCGGCGGGCGAGGGCTGCGAGGTCTTCGGCAGGACGGGCGAGGACGCCAGCCGCGCGAAGAACTCCTCCGGCTGCATGTCCACCCAGTCGCGGTACGTGTCATCGCCGAAGAGCACCTTCAGCGGCACCATCGTGACGTCGTGAGCCGCGAGCCACGTCGGGCCGAGGTCGCACGTGCTGTCGCACACGATTCCGACGCGCACCCCGCGCCCCCCTACTCCACCGATACGATGAGCGTGTACACCGGCTGTCCGCCGCAGTGCGCCTCGACCTCGAGCTCCGGGTGCGCGGCCGCCAGCTCGTCGCGAAGTCGCTCGAGTTGGGCCTCGTCCAGGTCAGCCCCGCCGAGGAGCGTCAGCGTTTCGCCGCCGGGCGCGATGCGGTCGACGAGCTGCCGCGCGACCTCGGCAACGTCGCTGCCGGCGAACTCGACCTCGTGGTCGACGATGCCGATGACCTGGCCCGCTTCGATGCGCCCTGCCTTTCCGGTCGCATCGCGGATCGCCGTGGTGATCTCGCCGGTGCGCACGAGGCTCGCGGCATCGGTCATCGCCGCGATGTTCTCGTCGATGTCGGCCTCCGGATCGAACGCCAGCATCGCCGAGAACGCCTGGGGCACCGATACCGTCGGCACCACACGTACCGGCCGGTCGGAGACCGCCGCGACCTGCTGTGCCGTGAGAATGATGTTGCGGTTGTCCGGCAGGATGAACACGGTCTCGGCGTTCACCCGCGCCGCCGCGTCGAGGAGATCGGCAGTGGACGGATTCATCGTCTGCCCGCCGCTGACCACCTCGTCGACGCCGAGGCTGCGCAGGATGTCGCTCAGCCCCTGCCCTGCGGCCACCGCCACGAACCCGATCGCCTTGCGGGGTCCGCGCTCGGCCTCGCCGGCGAGGTGTGCGTTCCGCTCGGCCGTCTGGCGCCGCATGTTGTTGACGTGCACCTCGGCCACCTCGCCGAGGGTGAGCGCGTGGGCGAGCACCTGGTCGGGATGGTCCGTGTGAACGTGGATCTTGAGCGCGGTCTCGTCGCCGACGACGAGTTCCGAACCGCCCTGCGACGACACGTAGTCGAGCATCTCGTCGTGGTTCAGGTGGTTGCCGAACAGCAGGAACTCGGTGCAGTAGAGGTGCTCCTGGTCTTCCCAGTCGTCCTCCGGAATGACCCGCAGCGCCACGGCAGGCGCTCGTGTGGCGAGGACGGGGCCGAGCTCGTGCCCTGCGAGTCGGGCGGCGAAGCCCTGCGCGAGGATCGCGAGTCCGTAGCCGCCGGAGTCAACGACGCCGTTCTCCTTCAGCACGGGCAGCAATTCGGGGCCGCGCTCGACCGACGCGAACGCCTCGGCTACGACGCGATCGAGCACGCTGCCGAGGTCTGCTCCGGCGTCGACCGCTGCTCGCGCGGCGTGCGCCGTATCGCGAACGACGGTCAGCATCGTGCCCTCGACCGGTTTCCGCACGGCCTGGTACGCGACCGTCTCGGCGCGCTCGAGCGCCTCGGCCACCGTTGCCGGTCCGAGGATAGCGGCCGAGGCGGCGATCTCGCACAGCCCGCGCAGTACCTGCGACAGGATGACGCCCGAGTTCCCTCGCGCGCCCATGAGCGAGCCGTGCGTGACGGCCTGGCACACTTCGGCAGGTGCGGGGACGGCGGGGAGGTTGTCGAGGGCCGTCACCACAGCGTCCATGGTGAGCGACATGTTCGTCCCGGTGTCGCCGTCAGGCACCGGGAAGACGTTGAGCTTGTTGACTTCTTCTTTCTTGTCCGCGAGCGCGGCGGCCGCTGCGCGAATCGACTCCGCGGCGGTTGGTCGGGGTTCGCTCATGATCGGCGCTTCCCGACTACTTCCGGACCTTGATGCCCTGGACGTGCACGTCGACGTCGGTAACTTTCACGTCGGCCATGTGCGTCAGGGCATACCGTACGGAGTCCGAGAGGTTGCGAGAAACCTCGGCGATATTGATGCCGTGCTCGACGATGACGTAGAGGTCGACGTGGACGTGGTGACCGTCGTCGTTCGCCACGCGCACGCCTTTGCGTAGCCGCTCGCGCGACAACAGCTGGGCGACGCCGTCACGCAGGGTCGGGCTCGCCATGCCGACGACGCCGTACGACTCGAGCGCCACATAGCCGGCAATCTCGGCCAGCACCTCGTTGGCGACCGTGACCGAACCGCTCGGATCAGTCATTCGCCGGAGCCTCCTCGGTGTCGTTGAGCGCGGCTAGCAACTCGTCCACCGACACGCCGTGCATGTCGGCGACCGAGCGCAGCGTCTCCATGTCGGCGGCCAGGCACGACGCACAGCCCAATTCGAAGCGCGCGAACACCTCGGCGGCCTCCGGGTGGCCGACGAGCACGTCGCGTATGGGGGTCTCTGGCGAGAACCGGGGCATCGATCTCTCCTCAGGACTGCCGACGTATCAAGCGGCGGTTCAGCCGCCGTCCGAGATTCCCAGTATAGCCGAGCCGACGCCTGGGTAGGACCTCCCGCGACAGGTGTCGCACACCCGCGTGACGCATGCTCCCTTGCCGATGAATGCCGAGGCACGCGGTGCGAGCGGTTGTACCATGGGAAACATCGTGCTACCATTCTGCGAGTTTTCGCCCCGCCCGCTCTCGGGCGGCACAAACGCCGATTGAGGAGTCCGATCAACGATGTCCCAGGTCTGCAGCGTCTGCGGCAAGCACCCGAGCGCGGGACGGAACGTCAGCCACTCGCATCGGGTCACCAACCGCATCATCCGACCGAACATCCAGCGCGTGACCGTTCTGCAGAACGGCACCGCCAAGAAGGTCAACGTGTGCACGAAGTGCCTGAAGGCGGGCAAGGTCACGCGCGGGTAAGCTTCACGCACCACACGTGATATCGCGGGCCGGCGCTTCGAGCGCCGGCCTTTTGCGCTCCCGGGCCGAGCTACAGCGCGCCGAGGAAGATGTCGACGACGCCGGCGTCGAACTGGCTGCCCGACTTCTCGCGCAGCTCGTGAACGGCCTCGGCGTCCGACATCGCCTTTCGGTACGGCCGGTCCGATGTCATGGCGACGAAGGCGTCGGCCACCGCGAGGATGCGCGCGCCGAGGGGGATCGCCTCGCCGGCAACCCCGCCGACGTAGCCCGTGCCGTCGAACCACTCGTGATGGTGGTACACGATCGGAACGGCCGCACGCAGCGCCGGCGCCTGCTCGATGATCTCGGCGGCGAGAACCGGGTGCATCTTCAAAAGCCCGCGCTCCACGGCCGAGAGGGGCCGGGCCGCCATCGCCACCGACTCCCCCGCCGCATTCATGCCGATGTCGTGCAGCAGCGCCGCGATCTCCAAGGCCTGCAGGTCGGACTCATGAAGGCCCATCCGACGCCCGACCTCCAGCGCCAGCTCCGCGATCCGCGCGCTGTGCCCTGCCGAGTAGGGGTCGCGCGTCTCCATCGCCGCGGCGAGCGTGCGCAACGTGTCGAAGTACACGTCGCGCACGGCTTCGATCGCCGTGGCGTTGCGCAGCGCGACGGCGAGCTGCCTGCCGATGATCTCCAGCGCCTTGAGATGGCTGCTCGTGAAGCGAGCCGGGAATCGTCGGCTCCCGACGTTCAGCACGCCCAGCATGCCATCCTCGTCGCCGATCGGCACGGAAACCGCCGAGCGCACGCCATGACGGCGATTGCCGATCGCCCGGCCCGGCAGGTCTTCGATGAGCAGTGGACGTCGGCTCGCCAGCACCCAGCCCGCGATGCCCTCGCTCTCCGCAACCGTCGTTTGCTCGACCACATCGCTCGGCAAGCCGCGCGACTCGACGATGCGCATCCGCTCGCCCGCTTCGTCGAGGAGCATGACGGAGCCGGTCGCCGCGCCGGAGAGCTCCATCGCGCGGGTGAGGGCGAGGGACATCACTTCCTCACGGTCGAGGCGGCGGCTGAGGTCGCGAGCGAGTTCGAGCAACAGCTCCGCCGAGGCCGACTCACTGCGCGAGATGTGCAGGGCGAGGCAACCGGAGAGCGCCCCGCGCAGGGTCCCGGCGATCTCGTTGAGGGCGGCGGCGTCGGGCATCTCGAGCGAACGGAAGTCGACCGCGCCGACACCGACGGTCGTGCCCGCCTTCAGCGGGACGGCGAACCGCCAAAGCGTGAATTCGCCGGTGACGTCGGTCAGGCGTGCGAGCGCTTCGAGCTTCGCAGTCCCGGCGCGAGCTACCTCGCCGAGGAGACTCTCGTCGATCGGGACGGGCGTGGGATCCGGCACCATCGGGCCGACCGCGTGGATGAGGCGCATCGTTGCCGTGGCGGGATCCTCGAGCCACATGTGGGCGGCGATCGCAGGCGCGAGTTGCGAGGCGGCTTCGAGCCATGCGGCGAGAACGGAGGGGCACTCGACGTCGATCGGGGCGCGGACCCGAAGACGCACCGGCGCAACAGCCTGCGGTGCTTCGCCCGCGGCCGGTACGGTGTCCGCGGGCAGCGGGAACGACTGCGATGGTTGCGGGATGAGTGCAAAGGAGGTGGCGGCTGCCGGGATCTCGGGCTCGGGTCCCAAGGGCGGCTCCGACGGCTCGGCTATCGCATCGTCGGGTGCGACCTCGATCGGCACCGCAAATACGGCAGACTCGTCGGCAGGGAACTCCGAGACCGGCGGCTCTTCGGCTGGCGACTCCGGGACCGGCGGCTCCTCGGCTACGTCGATCTCGACCCGGCATTCCGGCTCGATTTCCGGGGACTGCTCGTCGGATTCCGCTGGGGCCACGTCGAGCTCGAGGGCGATGGGCGTGTCCGGGTCGACGGAGATTTCGGCATCTTCGTCATCGATGCAAACGGCTGGCGGCGTTTCGAGCGCGTCAGGTGACGGCGTCGCTGCGGCCGACTCCTCGGCATCGGGACGCCGCGGGGCGCCGAACAGGTAGCCCAACACGAGCGCACCGGACCCGACGGTTCCCACGACGAGGATGCTGGAAGACCCGAACAGGGCCGCCATCGTGAGCACGAGTGCAAGGCACCCCACAGCGATGAAGAACGCGACCGGAGCGCGGCGCACGGCTGCTCCCTCTAGGCGACTGCAGTTGGAATCACTATAGCGCGTCACCTAGAACCTGGGGGGCCGCCATACCGTCAGTCACGACGGCGTAGACGATCAGGCACCCCGAGGCCACGGAGAGGACGACGTGCTCGGCGGCTGCGACATTGCTCAGGCCGAGGGTCGAGAGTGCGTCGAGCGGCGCATCGCGGAGCGGATACTCGAATCCCTCCAGCGTGACGCCGCGGGCGGGGCCGACCGCGAACACCGACACCAGCGTGCCCGGCGCTACGGCCAGACGCAGCGACGGGCGGGCGATGGCGTCGAGCGCCCACGCCACGAAGTCGGGCTCCCGCGCCTCGCCAAGAACGTCCGCGCTCGCAGCCAGCGTGCCGAACGCGGCGAGCGTGTGGTCGAGCCGTGCCGAGAACGCGGCCGTGAGCACAACCTCGCGCGCGCCCTGCTCGCGCGCCGCCGCCACGGCGAGGTCGAGGTCGCTCACGTCCTTGTGCGCGGGGACTGAGCGTACGTCGACGCCCAGTCCCCGGAGTCGTCCGGGTGCCCCCGTCGCCGACGAGTCGAAGTCGCCGACGACGATCTCCGGCGTCCGCCCGAGCGCCGTACACCACTCGCCCGCCGCGTCCGCGGCAACGACGAGTGGGGCGTCGGCGAGCAGCGCCCGGTAGAACGCCTCTTCGGCGGGACGCGGTGCCGCGCCGACGACGAGGGCATCCACGTTCTACGCCCCGACCATCGCGACGGTCGTCGACGGCATGGCGCGCTCCAGCGCGGGCAGCACGATCGCGGCCGCGATCACGCACGCGACCAGCGACGGCAGCACGTACGTTGCGTTGTAGATCACGGAGCCGATCGCGTACGACACGCCAGGGTACTCCTGGCCGAGGCTGGCCTTGAAGAACACGACGCCCGACAGCCAGTGCGACGCGAACCGGGCTGCCGACCCCACGATCATCGCCGGCATGGCGACGGTCCAGACCGCCCTGGCGGTGCGACGCTCAGCGACCGCCTTGTGCCACGCCGGTGAGAACAGCCCGGCGAGCCCGGCGAGGGCGTGGGCCACGGGGTAGTCGAGCAGGAACTGGATCCAGTGCACGAAGTACGGCTCGAGGAAGTAGTCGACGACGCCGAAGAGTGCGCCTGCGATGACTCCCGCCACCACGCCTCGGCGCAGCGCCAGCACGAAGATCGGCAGCATCGCGAGCGAGATGGTGCCGCCATACGGCATCTGCAGGAGCCGGGTGTAGGAAAGTACTGCTGAGAGCGCGACAGTCAGCGCGATCTCGACCAAGATCCTCGTACGTTCGTTCCTCATGTGGTTCTCCCATCTGGAACGCCCCAGGCGTCCATCAGGGGAGCCGACGTGGAAGAGAGCCGCTTGGCGTATGCATCCGCCGTCGCGACTACCGTGGTGCGGCCCCGCATTACCGGCGCCGTCTTGTCGGTCGCAGCCATGAAGGCCGCCTCTCAGCCGCAGTCGCAGCTCCCGATACGGTTGTGCCAGCGGATAGTCGCACACTAGCCAGGAGTGCGGCAAGGGCCGAACTACTCCATTTGCCGCAGGTACGGGTAGGGATTCACGGGACCGCCGCCGTTCGGGTGGATCTGGAAGTGCAGGTGCGGCGCGCCGCCGCGCGCGTTTCCGGTGTCCCCCACCCTCCCGATGACCTGCCCCGCCCGCACGTGCCCGCTCGTGACGACCCACGAGTCGAGGTGCGCGTAGTAGAACTCCCAGCCGTTGTCGGCGGTGAGCCAGATCGTCTTCCCGCCGAGTGAGTTCTCCTTCGCGTGAACGCTGCCGCTGAGAACAGCCACGCACGGCGTGCCGCGCGGGGACATGATGTCGGTCCCCTTGTGCCGACGACGACCGCCGGAACGTGACGCTCCCCAGCTATCCGAGTAGCTGTGCGGACCCTGCACCGGGAACACCATGCCGAGCGGACCGCGTGGAGCCGAGTAGCTCGAGCGGCCGGTGTCGGCGATCTCACGCGCCACGGCGTCTTTCAGACGCTGTTGGAGTTGCGCGTACTCGCCTTGGACGGCCGCGAAACGGTCGCTCAACGCGTCACGCTGTCGCCGGAGCTGAGCGACGTCGCCGGCCCGCCGCTTGCGCTCGGCGACGAGCTGCCGGCGGGTGCGCTGCAACTCGGCGGAGAGACGCTCGGCCTCGGCGATCTGCGATGCGTCGGCGGTGCCGATGCGTTGGAAGAAGTCGAGGCCGTCGAGCATCTCGTCGAAGGAGTTCGCGCCCAGCAGCACTTCGAGGAAGCTCGCGGAACCCGAGCGGTAGATGGAGCGGGCGCGGGCCGCGAGGCGTCTGCGAACGCGCTTCAGCCTGGCTGCCGTCCGCTTCTGTCTGGCGTCGAGCTTCTCGAGCCGCACGTCGGTCTCGTCGAGCCGCCAGTACGCGCGGTCGTAGTCGCCGTTCGCCGTTCGCACGCGCGACTGCAGCTGCCTCAGCTGTTCGCCCAAGCGCTGCGCCTCGGTTGGGGTCGCGACGCCCCGCACCGGCAAGAGCAGCACGACCGCGAGGGCTGCGACGAACACTCTCTTCACGCCTCGCACGCTCGCCTCCTCGGCAGCATGTGACGTCGACCGCGATTGTACAGGAAGGGAATGACACCCAGGGCGAGCGGCCTACCGCTTGCCGTAGAGGCTGCCGAGGGCGCGGTAGATCGCGCGGGCGATCGCGTCGTTGCGGTCGGGATCGGTGAGCGCCAGGCGGTCTCCCGGTGCTGCTGCGCTGCCGAGCTGCAAACGCACGCCAGGGGCGGCCGTGGAGAAGGCGATCGCGTCGTCGATCGGTAGCAGTTGCTGCGGCTGCTCGCCGGGAATGCGCAGTGCGTCGAGCATGGCGTCGGCGAGCTTGAGCGAGGACCGGTAGTTCGGCTGGGCCGCACGGCTCGCGGGAATCGACAGCACGCCGAGGCCACCGGGACCGGCAGCGGAGACGTCGATGCCGACGATGGCCGTCGGCGAGGCTTCTGCAGCGCGCGCGGCTCGGCCGCCGGCGCTCGTGTCCGTGTCGGCGACCGAGCGTGTGACGGTGACGCGAGCTCCCGAGGCCTCGAGCAGCGCGCGAAGGCGACGGGCGACCTCAACGGGCGCGTCGGGCACGCCGGCGGGCACGGGTGCCGGATCGAGCGCGAACGAGGTGCCGCTCAGCTTGTACGGAAGAAGCGAACTCGAGGACGTGTCCGACGAACCCGCCGTTGTGAGCCGCACGACGTCCGAGGTGCTCACGTTCATGCCCGGCGAAGGAATCGACGACAAAACGACGTTCGGTGTCGCGTCCTCGGCGGCAACGTGGTCGACGCTCACACGCAGGCCGAGGCTGCTCAAGACCCGCTGTGCGTCCGCAATGGGCATGCCGATGACGTCGGGCATCTGAACGGTCTCGGAGCCGACGGAAACGACGATGCCAACCCTCGCGCCGCGCTTGATCTTGTCGCCCGGCGAGGGATTCTGGGAGAGCACGCCGCCCTTCGGCACGGCCGAGGAGTAGCGGCTGTCGGTGGTGACCATGCGCAGTCCGGCCTCGGCGAGCTTGAGCTGCGCCTGGCTGACCGAGAGGCCCACGACCTGTGGAACCTCGACCAGTCCGGACTGGGAGATCTGGATGGCCAGAACCGTTCCGAGCGCGATCACGACGATCGACGCGATCAGCGAGGGCACCAACCACCGTGGGAACAGCGTGCGGCGCCGGCGTGCGAATACGGGTTCGTCGCCGGTGCGCGTCGGCTCCGACGGCGGCTCGGCGGGCGACTCCGCCGGCGATTCCGGCTCGGACGATTCCGGGGTCACCGGCATCTCCCGGGTGATGCCGAGCTGCTCGTCACTCAGGCCGAAGAATGCCGCAGCGTCGGCGTCGAGCGGCGGGAGGAAGGGACCTTCGTCTTCGTCTTCGTCCTCGGACTCGACGGTTGCGTCCGCGGCGTCATGCTCCGCAGCACCCTCCGAAGACTCGTCCGGCGCCCCGCCGTCGTCATCACCAGCATCGTGAGCGGGCGCTTCCGGAGCGCGTTCGTCCGCGTCGGCGTCGCGTTCTGGCTGGGGAGTGTCGGGGTCCGGCGTCTCGGGCGCGTCGGATGCCACCTCGAGCTCGTCGGGCTGCTCGTCCGGCGTGCCGTCGGGGTTCTGGTCAAAGGTGTCATCGAACATGCGGCCAAGTATACCAGCCCGCCTTGAAGGCGTCGGCACGGAAGTTGTATCCTGCTTGCTCCGACAGCACGACTCTTTCGGCCGACGTTCGGCCGCCTTCCGGGAGGTTTGCAGCATGCCTGCGTACGATTTCCGCTGCCTCAAGTGCGGCTCCACCTGCGAAGTGGTTCGACCCGCCGCAGACCGCTCGCCCGTGTCCTGCCCGACCTGCGGTGGCGATACGAAGCGCGTCTTCACTCCGGTCGGCGTGGCCTTCAAGGGCAGCGGCTTCTACAACACCGACTACAAGAACAAGCCGGCGGCGAAGCCGGAAACCGCGTGCCCGAGCGCCGACAGCAGCTCGCCGAAGTGCGGCGGTTGAGCAGGCGCCCAAGCCTCGTAGTTAGACGAGGCAAGGACCGAGTTTGTGCCAAACGTGGGCGCCCGGTCGTGGGGTTCGGCCTGAGGGTTCATGCTCTTACGGCTTGATAGCGCCCGCGCTGACTTGTGAGGGCTGGCGCGGCTGGGGGGTCACAAAGCGAGTTCCGTAGCGAAGAAGGCCGGGCAGCTGCCCGGCCTTCTTTCGCGAGGACTGTCTGAGCGACTGACCCCCCAGCCGCGCCAGCCCGAACCGCGCTAATCCATGCGCACCCAGAACTTCTCGGCCCCGGCGCGGTATACGGTCTCGATGAACCGCACGCTCTTCGTCCGGCAATCCATCGCGATCGAGTGCGTCCGCATGCCCTTGCCGAAGTACTTGACGCCCTTCAGCAACTCACCGTCCGTGACGCCGGTTGCGATGAACGACGACTCGTCGGTGTGCACGAGGCAGTCCATGTCGAGGACCTGGTCGAGGTCGCAGTACGCCATCTCCTCGGCGCGCTTGCGCTCTTCGTCGCTCCTGAACTGGAAGCGCCCCATGAAGTTGCCGCCGATGCACTTCATCGCGGCGCACGCGAGCACGCCCTCAGGTGCGCCGCCGGCTCCCATGTACAGATGGATGCCGGTGCCCTCGATGGCCGTCGCGATCGCGCCGAAAACGTCGCCGTCGGAGATCAGTCGAATTCGTGCGCCTGCCTCGCGGAGTTCGCGGATGAGGTCCTCATGCCGAGGACGCTCGAGAACGCACACGACGATGTCCTCGACCTCGCGCTTGAGTGCGCGCGCGACGGCCTTCACGTTCTCCGTCGGCGTCGCGTCGATGTGGATGACGGCTGCAGCCTCGGGGCCCGTCGCGATCTTCCACATGTAGGTGTCGGGCGCGTGCAGCAGTGTGCCCTTCGGCGCGACCGCCAGGGTCGCCAGTGCGTTCGGCTGACCGTAGGCGCACAGGTTGGTGCCCTCGAGCGGGTCGACGGCGATGTCGACCTCGTCGCCGCCGCGACCGACCTTCTCGCCGATGAACAGCATCGGCGCCTCGTCGCGTTCGCCCTCCCCGATCACGATCTGGCCGGAGATGTCGATGTTATCGAAGCCCTTGCGCATGGCTTCGACGGCGGCGTCATCGGCCGCCATCTTGTCGCCCCTGCCCATCCAGCGCGCTGCCGCAAGCGCCGCCGCCTCCGTGACCTCGAGCATCTCGACGATCCTGGTGTTGCGCACGTCGCCCTCCCGGTTGTCGTCCCGTATCCGTTATCGAAGCATGTGTGGCGTATTCGGACGTCAGGCGCGCACGAGGCGAGCCACAAAGTGACCGTCCATGCCGTCCCGCTCGGGAACGGC
>Ga0255338_1003595_pt1 | contig 18160 bp, 16 predicted proteins | sample MeOH1_35cm_T4_19_FD_203715 | JGI IMG/M metagenome (GOLD analysis project Ga0255338, IMG submission 203715) | Sandy soil microbial communities from University of British Columbia, Vancouver, Canada - MeOH1_35cm_T4_195 | ecosystem: Engineered > Artificial ecosystem > Sand microcosm > Unclassified ...
GCGGACGAAGCGTGAGCTGGAGGGTCTGATTGAGGCGGGAGTTACCCAGGTCAAATTCGTTGACCGTACCTTTAACTGCAATAAGGATCATGCTATGCAGTTGTGGGCCTTTCTGGCGCAATGGAATCCTCAGGCTAACTTTCATTTTGAAATCAGTGCAGACCTGCTGGAGCAGGAGGAGCTTGATTTTCTCGGCACTGTGCGCCCTGGGCTGTTCCAGTTTGAGGTCGGGGTTCAGTCCACGAACCTGCATACCCTGGAGCTTATTGAGCGCAGAACAAACCTGTCGCGCCTGGCTGAAAATGTCCGCTCAGTGGCCCGCAAGGGGAACATCCTGCAGCTGCTTGACCTCATTGCCGGTTTGCCGGGGGAGGACTATTACAGCTTTGCAGCTTCCTTTGACGAGGTTTACAGCTGGGGCCCAGATAAGCTTCAGCTCGGGTTCCTTAAGCTCTTAAAGGGGGCTGGGATCAGGGAGAAGGCTGCGGAATGGGGATACCGGTTCACCACTTCACCACCCTACAAGGTGTTGGGCAACAACTGGCTGGAGTACGGGGAACTGCTGAGACTTCAAATTATCGAGGACCTGGTGGATAAGTATTTTAATTCAGGGCGCTTTGTTCAGTCCCTGGCGTTTTTGATCGCTGGTTTCTCCGGTCCGTTCTCCTTTTTCGAGGCTCTGGCCGGATTTTGGGAGGATAAGGGGTATCATCGCCAGTCCCATAATGCCAAGGTTCTGTTTGAGCTGCTGCTGGAATTTTATCAGAGTTGTTATTCTGAGTCAGATCCGGTATTTGCGCAACTGCTTCAATTTGACTATCTGCTCTGGGCCAAGCCGCCGCAAAGACCGGCCTGGTTCCCGGAAAGCGGACTTCCCGGCAGCCTGGAAAGAGGGCAGGCTTTTCTGCACAGCGGGCTGCTGCGGCTGCTTCCTCAACTGGCAGGGGTCTCGCGCCGGGAGATAAATAAGTATTTTTGCCTGGAACATTTCTCCCGGGAGATTATTCCCTTCCTGGAAATCGACTTTATCCCGGATTCGGAGGAGCCGCTGTCCCTTTTGTTCTACTATCCGGGCCCCTTGATCAGCGCTGGGCGCCCGGGATATATTCCGGTTGTGATTTAGAGAGAGGGTGAGAATTTGAGACGTCTGGTTCTGCTTTTGCTGACATTGCTTATCCTGACCGGGTGCGCTAAGGCCCCGGTCGCCAAGAAGGCTAGTACCGCGGCCCCGCCCGTGATTACGCTCTGGCATTCCTATCAGGGCGCTTCCGCCCAGGGCTTGGAAAAGGCCAGGCGGGAACTGGAGAAGTCCAACCCGGCCCTGCAGCTGCAATTGGTTTATATGCCTGCGGACACTTTTTCTGCCCTGCTCACACAGGCTCGGGCTGCGGGCAAGGGGCCTGATCTGATACTTGTTGACCAGCTGCAGCTGCAGGAACTGTATATTTCCGGGGTAATTCAGCCTATCCAGGATTATTTTGATTCAAGTCTGTTTTTCAAGTCTGCAGTTCAGGCAGTGTCCTATAATGGAGGGGTCCTGGCTGTGCCCAAGTCGCTGAAAGTTCCACTTCTGGCTTACAACAAGGACCTTGTCCCCAACCCGCCTTCTGCCTGGGAACAAGTCTTGGACCAGGCTGGTAAAGTCACCCGGGGAGCGGGTATCGGGGTTGGTGGTGACCCCTCCAACCTTTTTCTCAGCAGTTCGCTTTATACTGCCTTTGGCGCCCGGTTCTGGGATACAGACCAGAAACCTGACCTGAATAATCCCGAGGCGCAAAATTTTCTCCGAGCCGTCCCGCCCAAGGTTACCGGATTTATTGACCCTCAGGTCACCCAGGGTCTTATTGACCCTCAGGTCACCCAGGGTCTTATTGCCGCTGGGGCCACCCCTTTTGCACTTTTTGATTCGGGGGAACTCGGCACTTATAAGGGGATGGGAAAAAACCTTGGATTTTCTGGTGTTCCTGGCCCTGGAGGAAAAGAGGGCAAAGGCTTCGTTCGGGCGGAAGGCTTTGCAGTCAGTTCCAAATCCGTTTTCCCCCGGGAAGCTGTGGCGGTGGCAGTCTATCTTACCTCCCCGGCGGCCATGAATTTATATGCTCCTGCAGATTTTGAGGCTCAAATCGCGGCCTATGACCAAAAGCCCTTAAAGGACAACGCGGAGGCCCAACTGGTGAAACACCTGGCGACGGTCGGGGTGGGGTATCCCATCGACAGTCGTACCACCACCCTCCTGCCAATAGTAAGCCAAATGCTTAAAGACACTCAGGCGGGTACAGACGCGGCCGCTGCCGCCCAAGCTGCTCAGGACAAAGCGCAGCAAGCCCTGGGACTCGCTGGGTAACGAGGGGACGTTTCCTTTGATTTGTTTTGGACGAATTTAGACACAATAGACAAGTGGGGCTGGAAACGTCCCCGATTAAATTCGGAGGTGGCGAGGGTGGAATTCAGGGGTGATTTTCATATGCACAGTACCTATAGCGACGGTAGGGCAGATATCACAGAAATGGTGGAGGCGGCCAGGGTTAAGGGCCTCGAAGCTATAGCAATTACAGATCATGGACCTAACAACGTTGGGAGCGGGGTGAGAAGGTCCCAGATATTTCTAAAAATAAAAGAAGAATTGGACATACTTAATGACGAATATTCTGATATCAAACTCTTTTCCGGCTGTGAGGCTGATATTGTGGGGCTAAACGGTGAAATCGACGTGCCTCCCGTTATCTATCATGAACTGGACTTGCTGATAGTGGGGCTGCACCCCTTGGCCCGTCCGGATGATCTCCGGGATTTGTGGGCTCTTAACGGGCGCAACCAGGCAGCCAGGGTATCAAAGGGCGCCCGGCAGAAAGTAATCAATACGAATACCAAGACCTTGATCGCAGCGATGGAGAAAAATCCGGTGGACATCATCAGCCACCCGGGACTTGGGATGCCTATTAATGTGGGAGAAGTGGCCAGGGCCTGCGTCAAACATGAAGTTTTTTATGAAATTAATTGCGGCCACAGTTTTCCCGCTCTGGAGGACGTGCTTGAGGCGCACGCCCAGGGCGTTGATTTTATTGTGGATAGTGATGCTCATTTCACCCGGAGTGTGGGCAGGCTGGAGTATGGCAGTAACCTCCTGGAGCGAGCTTTGGTTCCTGAGGAGCGGGTGGTCAACGTCTGTTCGGAAGGAAAACAGCTTCCTTGGGAGAAATAATATAGCAGCAGAGTTTGGATGGAGGAGAACACGATGACATCAGGGGATTTGCAGTTAGTGATTATTACCGGGATGTCCGGGGCGGGAAAAACCGTGGCCATGCAGAGTCTGGAGGACCTGGGTTATTTTACTGTAGACAATCTGCCTCCGGCCCTGATTGAAAAGTTCGCGGAGCTTTGTGCCCAATCTGCGGGGGCGATCAGCAAGATTGCCCTGGTCTGTGACCTGCGTGGGGGGGAATTTTTCACTCCCCTGTCGGAGATTCTTACTCATTTACGCACTACAGGTCTGAAATACGAGATTCTGTTTCTCGAAGCCTCGGACGAAACCTTGGTACGCCGCTATAAGGAGTCCAGGCGCCGCCATCCACTTTCCGCTCAGGGCCAGATTACAGAGGGGATTGCGGCGGAACGTAATCAACTTGCAAATCTTCGAGGTCAGGCTCACAAGATAATTGATACCTCCAGCTTAAGCTCGCGTCAGCTCAGAGAGTCGGTGGCGGAACTCTATGGACATCAGAAAGTAGGGGAAAGCCTGCGGATCTCTGTCATCTCCTTCGGTTTTAAGTACGGTATGCCCATGGATGCGGACCTGGTAATCGATGTGCGCTTTCTGCCCAATCCGTTTTATGTACCGGACTTACGCCAGCTGACAGGGGAGGACCAAGAGGTCAGGGATTACCTGTTCAACCGGGAGGGTCTGGTGACGGAGAAATTCCTGGCAAAATACTGCGATTTGCTAAAATTTATTTTGCCCGAGTATATCAAAGAAGGTAAGACTCACCTGGTCATCGGAATTGGCTGCACCGGCGGTCAGCACCGCTCCGTGGCAATTGCCTATGAAATTGGCAAGGTGCTGCAGGAGGAGAACTATCTGGTCAATATCAAGCACAGAGACACCTTGCGTCATCTGCGGGGAGGGACCATGGTGTGAAATATTTAAAGCTGCTTTACCCAAACCTAGGTGTAAAGCGCTGGTTCATTGTTGCCAGTATTGGTATTTTCCTATTTGCCGTGGGCTTTGCCGTATCCAACAACGGGGATGCTTTCGGGTATATTGAGTTTAAGTTTAAAGAGATTGTCTATCTGCTTACGGGCAAGACCTGGTGGACCGCGGTACCGGCGGGGATATTTGTGTCCGTCCTAGGTATTTTAATCACCGTACTCGGCTTTCGCAAGATGTTCAGCGCCATAGTAGGGGTGATTATTCCGGAATATGAAACCAAGGTCGTGGATCTGATCTATGAGAAGAATCAACTGAGCCGGGGCCCGAAAATAGTGGTCATCGGAGGTGGAACAGGGCTTTCCGTTTTGCTGAGGGGCCTGAAAAAATATACCAGCAATCTAACCGCTATTGTTACCGTATCTGATGATGGGGGAAGTTCCGGCCGGCTGCGCGAGGATTTGGGGATTCTGCCTCCAGGGGATATCCGCAACTGCTTGGTGGCCCTGGCGGATACGGAAAACCTTATGGATAAGCTCTTTTCCTACCGCTTTGATAATGGAGGCACATTAGCAGGCCATAGTCTGGGAAACCTGTTGATAGCGGGGATGTATAATATTTCCGGAGACTTTCAGACTGCGATAGAGCAGGTGAGCAAGGTCTTGGCTGTAAGGGGCAAGGTTTTGCCTTCCACCCTGGAAAATGTAAACCTGGGGGCGGAACTTGCGGACGGTTCCATTGTGCATGGGGAGAGCAACTTCCGCAGCTGCAAAAGCCCGATCAAAAGGGTGTTCCTGGAGCCGGAGCGCTGCAGCCCGGTGCCTGAAGCTCTAGCCGCGATCAATGAGGCTGAGGCTATAATTCTTGGCCCGGGAAGCCTTTATTCCAGTGTAATCCCTAACCTTCTGGTTGATGATATTCAGGAGGCGGTCCGCAATTCCAAGGCGGTAAGGCTCTATGTGTGTAATGTGATGACTGAACCGGGAGAGACCGAAAGCTATTCCGCCGCTGAGCATTTGCAGGCTTTGATTCAACACTGCGGCAGCGGTTTGGTGGACCGGGTCATCGTAAACTCTGAAAAGGTGCCTCTCCTCTTGCTGGATAGGTACAGTGTTCAGGGCTCAACCCCGGTGGTTGCAGATGTAGACTCCCTGCAAAAGCTGGGAGTGAAGGTACTCGAGGAGGATTTGATCTACGAGTCCGACCTTGTGCGCCACAACCCGGAAAAGCTGGCAAAGTGTATCATCCGCACCATCTTCCGTTCCAAAAACCTCCGGGAGCGGGTCACCCTCGTAGACGAATACCTCATGTATAGAAAGCTGAAAACCTGATGATCGAGGTCCGAAGTCCGAGGCCAGAGGCCCGAACTTAAGCTGGAAAGAGTATGCCCGAATCGGACGTCGAGCATCGGACCTCGGACTTCGAAAAGGGGGTTGGTTCCAATTGTCCTTCAGTGGGAAAACTAAAGAAGAACTGGCCAGGATTGATGTGAACAGGGAATGCTGCCAGCTAGCGGAATTGGCCGCCCTGATAAGAATGGACGGGACGCTGCAGATCAGCGCTAATCACCGGCTCACTTTGAATGTGGAGAGTGAAAGCGCTCCAGTGGCCCGCAAGATTTTCAAACTGGCCAAACTTAGACTAAACGTCCCTGTAGACATAGCGGTTAGGCGCAAGCTGCGCTTAAAGAAGCACAACTCCTACCTGGTAAAAGTTCAGGCTGTGAACGGGGTGCTGGAGGAATTGGGCTTGGTCGGCCGGGATTTGCAGGTTAGACCGTTGATTAAGCCGGATTTGATCAGGCGGCAGTGCTGCCGCCGTGCTTACCTGCGCGGAGCCTTTCTGGGCGGGGGTTCAATCAATAACCCGGAAGGAACCTACCATATGGAAATAATTACCAACGATGAAAGGCATGCTGCCGAATTGTGCAAATTGTTGAACAATTTCCATTTGGGTGGTAAGATAAGTTCTAGGAAAAACTGGTTTGTGGTTTATCTTAAAGAGAGCGAGCATATAGCAGAATTTTTGACGATCATCGGGGCGCATTCCGCCCTGCTGGAGTTCGAAAATGTGCGGGTGCTTAAAGATATGCGCAACCAGGTTAACCGACTGGTGAACTGTGAGACAGCTAATCTGGATAAGACTGTGGACGCTGCAGTGCGTCAGGTGGAGAACATTCGCATCCTTCAGGCTTCAATCGGTCTGGAAAAACTCGATAAACCGCTGCGTCAGCTTGCCGAACTAAGGCTGCAGCACCCGGAGAGAAGCTTAAAGGAACTTGGCGAAATGTTGACTCCCAAAGTGGGCAAATCAGGTGTGAACCACCGGATGCGAAAGATAGAAGAGATTGCCGGCCGGTTTCAAGGGCGGGTAACTTAAACAGGTGATATAATGAGGCGTTTAACCAGCATAAGCTTTAATGATCAGAGGAACTCAATGCAGCACTTGTTTGAGACCATCCCGCTGTGGAAGGTGGTCAAGAATTTTGTCGTTATTCAGCTCGGACGCTACACCCCGTTTCTTGGGCTTAAGAGCTTTCTCTACAGCTGGGGACTGGGGATGCGGCTTGGGCGTGATGTTTCCATTGGGTTAATGGTTATGCCGGATATCGTTAAGCCGGAGCTGATTTCTATCGGGGATAATTCGATTATCGGTTATAATACCACTATACTGGCGCATGAGTATCTGATTGAAGAGTTCCACTTTGGCCCCGTGAGTATAGGCTGCAACGTTCTGGTGGGCACCAATTGTACCATATTAGCGGGGGTAACAATCGGAGATAATGCGGTAGTTGCGGCAGGGACGGTGGTAAACCAGGATGTTCCTGAAGCCACCATGGTCGGGGGAAATCCCCTGCGAATTATACGAAAATTGGACATGGACAAGACTATTCTGTAATAAGATAAAATTAAAACTGGTGTGGAGGGGTCATAATGCGCATCGGGTATTCGCTGAATTTGGAGCAAACGCAAAAGTTAATTATGACTCCCGAATTGCGTCAGGCTATAACTATTCTGCATATGCCTGTACTGGAGCTGGCCGAATATGTGGACCAGCAATTATTGGAGAACCCGGTACTTGAGACCAACGAGGAACCGGAGGAAGAACCGGTAGAAGCTCCTGTGCCGGAAAAGGAAACAGAGAAGGACATGGACTGGCAGGAGTATTTTCAGGATAAAGGCGATCTTGGGCTGATCAGGACCAAGCGTGAGGAAACAAACGAATACTCCTACGAAAATTTCCTTTCTGTAACCCCTACTTTGCAGGAGTACCTTGACCAGCAGTTGTGCCTGGTAGTCAGGACCAAGGAAGATCGGGAAATTGGGGAATATTTGATCGGGAATATTGATGATAACGGATATCTGACCATCAGCCTGGAGGAGGCGGCGGAAGGTACAGGCTACCCCTTGGAAGAGCTGGAGCGGGTGCTGGGGATGGTGCAAAACTTCGAACCCGCCGGGGTGGGGGCCAGGGATTTGCAGGAATGCCTGTTGCTCCAACTTGGGCAAGTGCCTGATGTCCCGCCTAAGGCTGAGGAGCTGATCAAAGGACATTTGCAGGACCTGGGTGCGGGCAAGATCACCAGGATAGCCCAGGTCATGGAGATTTCGCCTCATGAGGTTCAGGAACTGGCAGACTTTGTGCGCACTCTGGATCCCAAGCCTGGGCGCAAGTTCAGCTCCAACAAGGATGTTCGTTATGTGGTACCTGATGTGGTCGTAGAAAGGATCAACGGGGAGTATATCATTCTGGTTAACGACACTACTGTGCCGAGGCTGGGGATAAACCGGGGTTACCGAGAGATGCTAAAAGGCAAAGAGGATGATGAGGCCAGGAAATTCGTGGAGAATAAACTGCATGCTGCGGTCTCTCTGATCCGCGGTATCGAGCAGCGCAGGCTCACTCTGTATAAGGTGGTAAGGTGTATTCTCGATTTGCAGCGGGACTTTTTTGAAAAGGGAATCAAGTACTTAAAGCCCATGACTCTGCGCCAGGTTGCAGACATTGTTAACCTGCACGAATCTACCGTGAGCAGGGCCACGGCTGCTAAGTTCATGCAGGCGCCGCAGGGAGTGTTCGAGCTCAAGTTCTTCTTTGCCAGCGGGGTGGAAAACTCTGCAGGGGCTATGACTTCCTCAGAGTCCATCAAGAAGATTCTGAGTGAAATGGTGGACCAGGAAGACCATGCAAACCCCCTCAGTGATCAAAAAATCACGGACTTGCTTCAGGCTAAAGGGATACACATTTCCCGCCGCACCGTGGCTAAATACCGCGACGAAATGGGAATTCCCTCAACTTCACTGCGTAAACGCTATTAAAAAGGCCGAAAGGCCTTTTTTTTGTGGAAAATTCCTCCTTAATAGCAGAATTCCAGCTTGGGCATGATAAAGCATATTGGAATGTTTGCGGGTAAGGGGGACTAAATATGACAATAAGGGTAGGAATTAACGGCTTCGGACGGATCGGGCGCAACGCTTTCAGGATAGCTCAGGAGCGCCAGGATCTGGAGGTGGTTGCGGTGAACGACTTGACTGACTCCAAGACCCTGGCCCATCTGCTGAAATATGACTCAGTCCACGGCACCTTTACCAAAGAGGTAAAGGCTGCGGAACACAGCATAATGGTGAATAATAAGGAAATCAATGTTAGCGCGGAGAAGGACCCTGCCAAGCTGCCCTGGAGGAATTTTGGGGTGGACATCGTAATTGAATCCACGGGGCGGTTCACGAAACGCGATGCTGCTGCCAAGCACCTCGAAGCTGGGGCCAAAAAAGTAATCATTTCTGCCCCGGCTTCTGAGGAGGATATTACCATTGTCCTGGGTGTAAACGAAAAACTTTATGACCCTGCTGTCCACCATGTCATTTCCAACGCTTCGTGCACCACTAATGCATTGGCCCCTTTGGTAAAGGTATTACACAGCCGGTATGGTGTGAAGACCGGGATGATGACCACGGTGCATTCCATTACTAATGACCAGCAGATTTTGGACTTACCGCACAAGGACCTGCGGCGGGCCAGGGCGGCTGGAATGTCCATGATTCCTACCACCACCGGAGCTGCAAAGGCGGTTTCCCTGGTCATACCGGAAATGAAGGGCAGGCTCAACGGTTTCGCGGTAAGGGTGCCTACCCCTAATGTATCTTTGGTAGATCTCACGGTTGAGCTGGAAACTGCTGTAAATAAGGAAGAAATAAATTCCACTTTGCGTCAGGCTTCTGAGGAAGATTTAAGAGGAATTTTGGCATATTGTGAAGAACCATTAGTATCTAGGGATTTTAATGGTAACAGCAATTCCTCTATTGTGGATTCCTTGTTAACAATGGTGATTGGGGAGAGGTTCGCTAAAGTAGTCGCCTGGTATGATAATGAGTGGGGCTACAGCTGCAGGGTTGTGGAACTTGCTGCATATATCGGCGCGAGAATTTGAATAGAGGGGTATACCCTCTATCTTTGTGGTACCTCAGGAAAGTATATACTCGGCAACCTTAGCCGAGTATATTGATCACGGGCACTGAAATGCGCAGGCTATGGAGGAAAAATGAAGCGCGCATTTCTTGGAAGGAGTTTTGTCAATTGGTGAAGAAATCTGTGAAGGATTTTGAAGTGGCTGGCAGGCGTGTTCTGGTGAGGGTGGATTTTAACGTTCCCATGGATGAAAGCAAGGTTATCACGGATGATACCCGAATAACCGCTGCCCTGCCTACGATTAACTATCTGGTCGCACAGGGAGCAAAGGTTATCCTGGCCTCGCACCTGGGGAGACCCAAGGGCCAGGTGAATGCTAAATTCAGTCTGGCCCCCGTGGCAGAGCGTTTAAGCTCCCTCTTGGGTGTGCCTGTAGTCATGGCTAAGGACTGTGTTGGAGAGGTTGTCGAGGAGCAGGCCGCCAAGCTGCAGCCCGGCCAAATTCTGCTTTTGGAAAATGTCCGCTTTTATGCGGAAGAAGAGAAGAATGATCCCGGCTTTGCGGCGAAACTCGCAGCATTGGCTGATATCTACATAAATGATGCTTTTGGCACGGCCCACCGGGCACATGCCTCCACGGAAGGGGTGGCCAGGCTGCTTCCTGCCGGGGCGGGTTTTCTCATGCAGAAGGAAATCGAGATCATGGGCAAGGCGCTCGCTAATCCGGATCGTCCCTTCACCGCGATAATTGGGGGAGCCAAGGTTTCCGATAAAATCGGGGTAATCGAAAATCTGCTGGGAAAAGTGGACTGCATCATCATCGGGGGCGGCATGGCCAACACCTTCTTGAAGGCACAGGGTTATAATGTCGGGAAATCCCTGGTGGAAGAGGATAAGGTTGAGTTGGCGAAGGAGCTGCTGCATAAAGCGGGCTGTAAGGTCAAACTCCTGCTCCCCCAAGACGTGGTGGCTGCGGATAAATTTGCCGCAGATGCAGATTACAAGGTGGTCGGGGTGGAGGAAATCCCTCCGGATTGGATGGCCCTCGATATCGGGCCTGCCTCCGCAACACAGTTCGCAGCTGAAGTTGAAGGGTCCAAAACCGTGGTCTGGAACGGACCAATGGGAGTGTTCGAGCTGGGCCCCTTCGCCAAAGGCACGGAGGCGGTGGCTCTGGCCCTGGCCAAAACCAAGGGAGTTAGTATCGTCGGGGGCGGGGACTCGGTGGCTGCGGTGGAAAAGGTCGGTGTAGCAGACCGGATTACCCACATCTCTACCGGAGGGGGAGCTTCCCTGGAGTTTCTGGAGGGCAAGACCCTGCCTGGGGTAGCAGCGCTGCAGGACAAGTAGGAGGAATATGATGCGCAGACCGGTGATAGCTGGAAACTGGAAGATGTTTAAGACGGGTGCGGATGCGCTCGAGTTTGTAGAGAAATTTAAGGCCCTGGCTGCAGGTGCTGAACATTGTGAAGTGGTGCTTTGCCCCCCATTTACAGCCTTGGGGGTTTTGGCTGCTGCCCTGGCGGGATCAAAGATCGCCCTGGGCGCGCAGAACATGCACTGGGAAGCGGAGGGAGCTTATACCGGTGAGGTTTCCCCTGGTATGCTCAAAGCTGCCGGGTGCAAATATGTTATCCTTGGACATTCGGAACGCCGCGAATACTTTGCGGAAACTGACGAGATAATAAACCGTAAAATCAGGGCCGCCCTGCAAGGTGGACTGCTGCCTATCTTCTGCGTCGGGGAAAAACTGGAGCAGCGGGAGGCGGGAACCACTTTCCGGGTGATTAAGACCCAGTTGGAAGGGGGTCTTGCGGCTGTGCCCGGGTCAGACGTTTCGAGTCTGATCATTGCCTACGAACCGGTCTGGGCGATCGGAACAGGCAAAACCGCTTCCAGCAAGGATGCTGAAGAGGTGATCTCCTTCATCCGCGCTACACTTGTGGACCTTTACTCTGAGGCTGTTGCCCAGGCTGTCCGCATCCAATACGGCGGCAGCGTCAAACCCGCTAACGCCTCCGAACTTATGTCCATGCCCAACATCGACGGGGCCCTGGTCGGAGGGGCCAGTCTTGACCCGGACTCTTTTGCCCAAATAGTAAACTACAAATAACATGCATCCAAAAGGAGACAGCATCATGTCCTCAGCGAAACATCCCGTAATGCTAATCGTCCTGGACGGTTGGGGATATAGCGAAGAAACCAGGGGTAATGCCTTGGCCCAGGCCAACCTGCCTAATTACAGCAGACTGCGGGCTAATTATCCTAACACCCTGCTCAAAGCTTCGGGCGAAGAAGTGGGTCTGCCCAAAGGGCAGATGGGGAACTCAGAAGTAGGCCATCTTAATATAGGGGCTGGACGCGTAGTCTACCAGGAACTTACCCGTATCTTCAAAGCGATTGAGGACGGAGAATTCTTCACCAACCCCCAGTTTCTCGATATAATGGACAAGGCCAAACAGACTGGAAAAGCGCTGCATCTCATGGGGCTGTTGTCGGACGGGGGAGTGCACAGCCATATTGATCATCTGTATGCTCTTCTGAAGCTGGCCAAACAGCGCGGATTGGACAAGGTCTATATCCACTGTTTCCTCGACGGGCGGGATGTCCTGCCAGATATCGCCAAAACCTATATAGCGGCCCTGGAGGGAAAATGCAGGGAGCTTGGGGTAGGCAAAATCGCCAGTATCTCCGGACGTTATTATGCCATGGACCGCGATCACAGGTGGGACCGGGTAAAAATGGCCTGGGACGCTTTGGTGCTGGGGCGGGGTGAAATGGCGGCAACTGCCGCAGCGGCGGTAGAACAGTCGTATGAAAGAAAGGCCCAGGATGAATTTGTCCTGCCCACAGTGCTCCTTGACGGACCGGTTCCTACTGCTCTGATTAAGGATGGCGATAGTGTGATCTTCTTCAACTTTCGGGCGGACCGGGCCAGGCAAATAACCAGGGCTTTCGTGGACAGGGACTTCGATGGTTTTGACCGGGAAAAGAATGTCAAAGTGAATTATGTCTGTCTGACCCAGTACGATGCAACAATAGATGCTCCGGTTGCCTTTCCGCCGCAAAACCTCAGCAACACCTTGGGCAAGGTGTTGTCGGACAAGGGCTTAAAGCAGCTGCGCATAGCAGAGACCGAGAAATACGCCCATGTGACCTTCTTCTTCAATGGCGGGGTGGAAGAGCCAAACCCGGGCGAGGATAGGATTCTTATCCCCTCTCCCAACGTACCTACCTATAATCTTAAACCTGAGATGAGCGCTCAGGAGGTCACCCAGGCAATAATAGAGAAGTTAAATGCGGGTGAACACGACGTAATCATTGTGAATTTTGCCAACCCGGACATGGTGGGGCATACTGGGGTTCTGGAAGCAACGGTCAAGGCGGTGGAGGCCGTGGACCGCTGTCTGGGGGAAGTCCTTCAAGTCCTTGAAGCCAAACAGGGAGTGGCCATGATTACTGCGGATCACGGCAACGCGGAGGAGAAGATCGACCCTCATAGTGGTGCAACCCTTACCGCTCATACTACTAATCTGGTTCCTTTTCTTCTGGTTGGGGACAGATTCAAAGGGATGGCTCTCCGCTCAGGGGCATCTTTGCGCGATGTCGCTCCGACTTTGCTCGAGGTGCTGGGGGTCGATAAACCCGCTGAAATGACAGGAACCAGTTTGCTCAAGTAATCTAAATAGAGGAGGTTTTTTTTAATGACAATTATTTCAGACATTGTGGCCCGGGAAGTTCTGGACTCCAGAGGCAATCCCACGGTAGAGGTGGACGTATACCTGGAGGACGGCACTGTTGGCAGGGCGGCAGTACCTTCTGGAGCATCCACTGGAGCTTACGAGGCTGTGGAACTGCGTGATGGGGACAAAGAACGCTACCTCGGCAAAGGGGTGCTAAAGGCGGTAGACAATGTCAACACCATTATCGCGCCGGAACTGGTGGGCTATAACTCCCTGGATCAAAACCTGATCGACCAAATAATGCTGGAACTTGACGGTACCCCGAACAAAGGAAAACTGGGGGCCAATGCCATATTAGGCGTCTCCCTGGCCGTGGCCAAGGCAGCCGCCGAATCCATCGGACTGCCCCTTTACCAGTACATAGGCGGAGTAAATGCCAAAACCCTGCCTGTCCCGATGATGAACATTCTGAACGGGGGCAAGCATGCGGACAACAATGTGGACATTCAGGAATTTATGGTTATGCCGGCAGGCGCAGCAAGCTTCGCCGATGCTGTGCGCATGGGAGCAGAAGTGTTTCACAACTTGAAGTCCGTGCTCAAAGCTAAAGGTTATAACACCTCAGTTGGTGATGAAGGCGGCTTCGCACCGAACCTTAAGTCCAATGAAGAAGCGATCCAGGTCATACTCGAGGCTATCAGCAAAGCCGGGTATAAGGCCGGAGAAGATATCTTCATAGCTCTGGACGTTGCGGCCACCGAACTATGGCAAGACGGGAAATATGTGCTGGAGGGGGAAGGAAAGACCTTATCCTCCGAGCAGTTAATCGACTTTTACGAGTCCCTGGTCAATAAGTATCCGGTAATCTCAATCGAAGACGGCCTTTCGGAGGATGACTGGGAAGGGTGGAAGAAACTCACCGACCGCCTTGGCAAGAAAATACAATTGGTCGGGGACGACCTCTTTGTCACCAACACAGAAAAGCTGGCCAAGGGAATAGAGACCGGCACAGCAAACTCGATCCTGGTAAAGGTAAACCAGATTGGAACCTTGACAGAAACCCTGGATGCCATCGAGATGGCCAAGCGAGCCGGCTACACCGCGGTAATTTCCCACCGTTCCGGCGAAACCGAGGACTCAACCATTGCTGATATAGCGGTGGCAACCAACGCCGGACAAATTAAGACCGGCGCACCTTCCCGCACAGACCGCGTGGCCAAGTACAACCAACTTTTGCGCATCGCAGAGGAATTGGATGACATGGCCAAATACCCTGGTGTCAAGACCTTTTACAACCTCAAATAATACCGTTAATGGTAATATTTAAGCTTAAACGGTAGATAATGAAGGGGTGAAATGTTTCCCCACCTCTTCATTATTCTTGCTTTTTAGTACAGGTTTTGCTACAATATTTGCATTGGCAGTAAGTGAGGTTAATGGGGGTGAGTTATGTGACTATTCTGCTAATCATTATCCTCGTCATCAGTTCCCTGGGCGTCATTGCATCGATTCTGCTGCAGTCCGGCCGGAGCGCGGGTCTGTCAGGGGCAATCTCCGGGGCGGGCGAGTCTATTTTCGGCAAAAAAAAGGGGCTTGACGAACTGCTTTCCAAGGTTGCTATAGTGTTTGCCACACTATTTCTCCTAAGCAACCTGTTAATGGCCATTTTCTACAAGTAGAAGGTTTAATTTTCTCCACTGATTTATAGAGGTAAGTTGGCGGGGAAATTTTTTGTCGAGACGAAAAAGGAGCGTGATAAGGAAAATGGATTTAACCTATTATGCCGTGATAGCGGCAGTCCTCGGACTCATTTTTGCAGTTTTCCTGAGACAAAGCGTAATGAAAGAAAACCCAGGTAATGCAAGAATGCAGGAGATTTCTCAGGCTATCTTTGAGGGAGCAATGGCCTTCCTTAACAGACAGTACAAAACTCTGATTCCCTTGGTTGTAATTATTTTCGGACTTTTATTTTTCGGTAAAACTTGGCAGACCGCTGTGTCCTTCCTGGCCGGCTCCTTGCTTTCGGCAATCGCCGGATATGTTGGAATGGGTATTGCCACTCGCGCTAATACGCGTACAACTGAGGCTGCTCGTTCAAGTCTGAATAAGGCTTTAAGGGTGGCATTTCGCAGTGGCGCCGTTATGGGTATGTCCGTTGCTGGTTTAGGTCTGCTGGGAGTATCCGTTCTCTACATATTGTTTAGGGATGCTGAGGTAATCAACAGCTTTGCCTTCGGAGCTTCAGCCATTGCCCTGTTTGCCCGTGTTGGCGGCGGGATCTTCACCAAAGCTGCTGACGTCGGAGCGGACCTTGTCGGTAAGATAGAAGCCGGTATTCCGGAGGATGATCCGAGAAACCCTGCGGTTATTGCGGACAACGTCGGTGACAACGTGGGTGATACCGCTGGTATGGGCGCTGACTTGTTTGAATCTTATGCTGCTACAACCATTGCAGCTATGCTGATCGGGGTAAGCCCGACTGTGCTGGGTGCGCTTGGACTTGAGCCCGGCAATCTTAATGCTCTGTTACTACCACTTCTCATGGGAGCTGCTGGTGTAATTTCCACAATCATCGCCAGTTTCTTCGTACGTACTGGTGAGAATGCGAACCCGCAGACCGCACTGAACATGGGGCTGTGGGGGACAAACCTGCTGGTGGCAATCGCTTCCTTTGGTCTTACCCGCTGGCTCATTCCTGGGAAGGCTACCCAGGTATTTATCGCCATCATTTGCGGCTTGGTGGTTAATGTTCTCATCGGTCTGTTGACCGAATACTATACCTCCAATCTGAAGCGGCCGGCTCAGGCTATTGCAGAGGCCTCGCAAACCGGAGCGGCTACCAACATTATCGCCGGTCTGGCAACCGGTCTGAAGAGCACTGCTCTTCCTGTAATCGTGATTTGTGCAGCTATCCTCGTGGCTTACAATGCTGCCGGAGTTTACGGCATCGCTATCGCCGCCATGGGTATGCTTTCAACTGCAGGTATGGTTGTGGCTATCGACTCCTTTGGTCCTGTAGCGGACAACGCAGGCGGGATCGCGGAGATGGCGGAACTTGAGCCTAATGTGCGTATGACGACTGATAAACTGGATGCAGTAGGTAATACCACTGCAGCAGTTGCCAAAGGCTTTGCCATCGGTTCTGCTGCCCTTACCGCACTGGCCCTGTTTAATGCCTTCAGCGAATTGGCCGGTCTTGACCGGATTGACATTCTCCAGCCTATCACAATTGTCGGACTGTTTATCGGCGGTGCCCTGCCCTTCCTGTTCTGTGCCTTCGCTATGGAGGCAGTTGGTAAGGCTGCCTTTGATATGATCAGAGAGGTTCGCCGTCAGTTTAAAGAGATCCCTGGCCTGATGGAAGGTACAGCTAAACCTGACTACAGGGCTTGCGTGGATATCAGCACCAAGGCTGCGATTAGACAAATGATCGTTCCCGGCCTCCTGGCTGTAGGAACTCCTCTCCTGGTAGGCTTTGGCTTAGGTAAATACGCCATGGGCGGAATGCTCGCAGGCGGCACCTTGAGCGGCTTGCTCCTGGCCATCTTCATGGCTAACGCCGGCGGCGCCTGGGACAACGCCAAGAAATACATCGAATCCGGTAACCTCGGCGGCAAAGGCACAGCTACCCATGCCGCTGCCGTAATCGGGGACACCGTTGGTGACCCCTTCAAAGACACCGCCGGTCCTTCTCTAAATGCCCTGATCAAAGTAATGGGCACCATCTCCCTAATCATCGCCCCCCTAATCAAAGACATCGTCAGATAATAATACTAATCAGAAAGCACCCCCCGGGGGGTGCTTTTTTATTTGCGCCAAATTGCAATTGGGGGAGGTTTTTGCGCGTAGTGGCAGGAGATCTTATGTTGGGTGTAGAATAGAGATGGAAAGACTTTATGACAATTAATTCCAGTAGAAGATACGGGCTAAAAGAGGTTGATCAGAGGAAGGGGGTTAATATTGGTATGAAAAGAAATATAATTTATAATGCTAGTGTTTCCAAGGTGGACAGGCCGAAGGGTCCTAGACCAAGTGAAACAGGAGAGTTAAATTTTAACTTTGAACTAGCAAAGATTAAGCTGAATGAACTGGTAAATGAGAGAGAACTCGAGGAAATTCTTGGAGATGCAGTTAAGGGAATGATTCTTAAAGACACGAAACAAGAGGGTGGCAGGGTAGCAGGTTGAAGCCGCTGGACTGACATCTGTCTATTTGATGTGAGCCGGGACGGTTCTCGGTCGGCTCACCTCTCAGGCATTGTAGTAAATTTCGATACTTAATGTTTAACTAAGTTTGCACGGGTAAGCTCTGGAGAATAGTTTGTTGAAATCAGGTATGTAAAAATTTGGGATATTAGTTCTTCACAAACATTCTTTGCCGTGGTATACTCTATTAGCACTCAATTTAGTGAGACGGTGAAAGTTAAATGGTCAATAAAGATGAAATTAAAATAGTGTGCGAAAACCGCAAAGCGCGGCATGATTACTTTATTGAAGAGACCTTTGAGGCGGGGATCCTCCTGACCGGTACAGAGGTCAAGTCTCTGCGCGCCTCCAGGGTTAATCTGAAAGACAGCTTTGCCCGGATCGAAAACGGGGAAGTGATGCTGCACCAGGTGCATATCAGTCCTTACGAGCAGGGAAACCGCTTCAATCACGATCCCTTAAGAACGCGCAAGCTGCTCCTGCACCGCTCTGAAATTAACAGGCTGACGGGCAAAATGCAGCAGCAGGGACTCACATTGATTCCTTTGAAAATTTACTTTACGCGCGGTTTGGCAAAAATTGAGTTGGCCCTTGCTAAAGGTAAAAAACTCTACGATAAGCGTGAAGATATTGCTGAACGCGATGCCAAGCGCGAAGTTGAGCGGCATCTGAGAGAACGGCAAAAATTGTAGCTTGAGAATTTTCGCTTTGTGCTATAA
>Ga0255338_1003596_pt1 | contig 18151 bp, 8 predicted proteins | sample MeOH1_35cm_T4_19_FD_203715 | JGI IMG/M metagenome (GOLD analysis project Ga0255338, IMG submission 203715) | Sandy soil microbial communities from University of British Columbia, Vancouver, Canada - MeOH1_35cm_T4_195 | ecosystem: Engineered > Artificial ecosystem > Sand microcosm > Unclassified ...
AGGCCCCAGGCTCCTTGTGGATGTAGGTCTTTGGAGCCTATGCTTAGGCCCAATGGGATACCCCTCTCGCCGAGAATCCCGTCCCGGGGCGACGCGCCGGCTCACGGCGTGCGCCCTCTCCTTGGCGCTCGTCCTCCAGGGGGCCTCCCCCGCCCTCGCCGCCGTCGCCCTGAAGGTCCGGGCCGTCTCCGCCTCGCTCCCCTCCCCCCTTCCGCCCGCCGAGGCCCTGCGCGACTCCGTGTCCGCGATGGGGTGGGCCCCGGCTCCGGCGGTCCTCCCGGTCGTGCCCGCCGCGACGCCCCGCCTCGTCGCCCCGGCCGGTCCCCAGGCCGCCTTCGACGCGCTGGCCGGGCTCCTCCGGGGCGAGCCCGGCGAGGACGCGCTGCGCCGGGCGGTCGCCGCCGCGGCGGACGCCGCCCCCGCCGAAGGCCGCGCGGCGGCGCGGGAGTGGGCGGTCCGCCACGGGACTTCGGCGAGCGCGGCGCGCGCGGCCCTGCCCGAACTCTCCCGCGCCCTCGGCCTGAGCCTGGCCGCGGCCCCGGACTCGCGCGCGGCGCTGGCCGCCCACGATCAGGCCGCCGCCCGGGTCGCGGCCTTGGCACTCCCCGATTTCGGCGAGCCCCGGGCCATCCGGGCGATCCCGCAGCCGGCCGCGCTGAACCCCGTCAAGCTCCCGCCTCTCTCCGCCGCCCTCTCCGAGCGCGAGCTGCGCGAACGCCTGGGTCAGAGCGGGGACCTGGCCGGCGGCGCCGCCGGCGCCGACGAGGTCGCCCGCCTCGACCGCTTGCTCGACCGGGTCTCCCCCCTGCTCCCCGAGGGCGAGACGGGCTCGGGCGCCGAGGACTCCCGCGAGTCGAAGTGGGCCTCGCTCGAGGCCCTGCGCCGCATGTTCGACGACCTCTCGGCCTCGCCGTCGGGCTCGCCCGCCGTCAAGCCGGACCTCGCGGGCACCCCCGCCGAGGCCGCCGTCGCCGCGCGCCTGGCCCGCGTCGAGGCGCTGAACGCGGAGCTGCAGGGCAACATCGCCCTGCGCGACGCGGCCGAGGCGATGCTCTCCGTCGCGGACCGCTCCCGCTCCGCGGCCCTGCGCGAGCGCCGGGACGGCCGCGACACCCTCGAGTTCCGCAAGAACTTCGCGCGCCTGGCGATGGTGATGGACCTCTCCTACAGCCTCAACCTGCTGAACTCGGCCGACGCGGCGCTGGGCAAGATGGAGGCGCTCGTCGACGACAAGCTCAAGCTCATCGAGAAGCGCCGCGCCGACAACGCGGGCGGCGCCGCCGGCGCGGGCCAGCAAGCCGGCCGGACCGAGGAGTGGAGGAAGGAGGCCGAGGCGCAGGCCGCCGACGACGCTAAGAAGCGCGACGACTTCGCGTCGCTCGCCGTCCGCCTGGGCGGCCTGTCGGCCGCGGTCGCGCGCTTCCGCGCGGAGGTGTCCGGCCTGCTGAGCTCGATCGACGCGCGCGACCGCGGCCGCAGCGCCGACGCCCCCGCCGAGTACGACCGCCGACTGGCCCTGCTCCCGTCCTTGGTGGAGGGCCTGCAGCACGGCTCGTCGAACCCCTCCGGCGTCTCCGACCTCTCCCTCGACTACCTCCAGGCCAAGTCGGCCGAGGTCGCTGGCTACCGCGCCAAGCTCGCCGAGGCCGACGCCCGCATCGGCTCGGCCCCGGTCGAGTTCGCCGGCGTGCTCGTGATCGCGGTCCCGGGCGTGCCCTCGGAGACCGTGTCGAACCCGACCCTCGCGCAGACCCGCGCTTTGCTCGAGCGCCGCCGCGCCTTCTGGCGCGGCCAGCACGACGAGCACGCGACCTTGCTCGCCGCCGTCACGCGCGCGATGGACCCCAACGGGACCACCCGCGTCGCCGACGACTTCGGCGGCAGCCGCCTGGAGTCCCTCGTCGCCTGGCGCGCCGAACAGCTCGCCCTCGAGGAGCGCCTGGGCTCGGCCAGCGACTCCCTCGCCGCCTCCGCCGACGAGCTCTCCGCCCTCATCGAGAAGGGCGCCCCCGGCGCCGCCCTGCCGCGTCTTAAAGGAAGGAGCGCGGAGGACCTTCGCACCTTGCTGCCCGACCTCCTGGACCGCCTCGACGCCGTGACCTTCCCCGACACCGACGCCGGCTTCGACGCGAAGACGCGGAAGATCGATCTGTCCCGGCTCGTGCCCTTCCTCGGCGACCTGACCATCCGCCGCCTCGAGGCCAAGGCGACCGCGAAGGCCTTGGAGAAGCCGGTCCGCGACGTGCTGCCGAAGGCAAAAGCCGCCTTCGAACGCTCGGTCGCCGGGATGCGGACGATGCTCGACGACATCACGGCCGACGAAGCCTTCATCAACGCCGGAGCCCCCGCCGCGCAGGGGCAGGCGTTGATCGATCGGAAACGGTCGTTGCTGAACGAGTCGATGAAGCCGATGCTCGTCGAGTTGCAGGACCTCCTCGATAAGACCTTGATCCCGTTTCAGAGAGATCGGATCGCTCAAAGCGATCCGAGCGGCGATGAGGATGGATACGCGACCTTATACAAGGAAAAGAAAAATCTGTATGTGAAGATATCCGATGGCCTTCGCAAAGCGTTGCCCTGGGGATTAGCCTCGAACGGCGCTAAGGCGTACGACGCGGGCGCAGCCCGCGCCGGCATCGCCGAAGTGCGCAAGCAATACGAGGACTACAAAAAGATCGTCGTCGATTATCAGGATTCGATGAGACGCCGTAAAGATCCCGCGAACACCGAGATGGAGGATCTTTACGGCGAATCCGTTCCCTATTCGCTGGTCCGTCGCGCCGCCGTTTACCGCGAGGAGCGCCGTGGAAGGGCCGTCAAAATGAACGCCTCCGCCGTTGTCGTTAATAATATTTTGACGCAGCTCGACGGTCTGACGTCGAATCAACATTCGTTCGCCGTTAAATATAAACTCCCGACCGATCTGGATCCCGAGTCCCCGTCGACCGGCCCGCGCCTCACGTCCATGGCCGACGCCCGGACGCTCCAGAACATGGCGTCGGCCATAAAGGCGGTCGCGGACGCGGCCCTCGCCGCTTCAGGCGGCACCGAGCTGGGCGTCGGCGGCGGCTCCGGCATCCCCACCGGCACCCAGCCCCCTCTCGATGTCTCTCAAAATCAGAAGATCGCCCTTCTTGGTCTGGAAGCCATCAAGCGCCTCGTCCCCACCACCGCGTCCTCCGTCACCGGCGATTCCTACGCCGAGTGCCTCGCCCGCTTCCTCTTCGCCGACGCCCTCGTCTCCACCTCGGACTCATACCTGAAAGACCGCATCCCGGTCTTCGAGGCCTTCCTCGCCCGCGCCGCCGCCGGCCTGAACGCCGGCCTCTCCGACCTCGACGCCGACCTCGCCTGGGTCGGCGGCGATCTCGCCGGAGGCGAGATCGTTTTAGATCGCAAAGTCTCCGCCTTCGATTCCCTCTCCGTCGTCGCCCGCGAGGGCGCCGACCTCTTCGGCCAGAAGACCCAATGGAGCCAGGAAGGCGTCGGCACCGTCGGCCGCGTCCAGACCTACTACGACACGCTCGGCGAGGTGTACTCGTCCGGGAACGAGGCCCTCGACGCCGAGCGCAAGGCCGCGCTCGAGTTCAAGGACGCGCTCGCGAAGTCGCGCAAGGGCATCAACGAGCAGCGCACCACGGTCGTCGGCTGGCTCCAGCAGCTCGACAACCCCAACGAGTCCGCCCTCTCCCGCGTCGCCCAGAACATATCCGCCATCCAGGACCGCACGCGCGGCGTCCTCGAGACGAACATCGAGGCCCGCCGCGCCGAGCGCGCCCGCGACGGCGCCGCGAAGGCCGTCGCCGACACGCTCAAGGCGCTCGGCGCGGAGCGCGCCGCCCTCGACCGCGAGCTCGAGCCCGTCGGCGACCTCGGCCGGCTCTCCCCGGAGCTCGCCGCCCGCGTGACCGCCGTCGGCCGCACCGGCCCCGCGTGGCTCGCCGAGAACCGGGGCGGCCCGCAGACGATGGTGATCCCCAAGTCCCAGTTCGAGCGCTTCCTCTCCCAGCTCTTCGGCGCCCTCTCCGCGGACGCCGCCGCCCGCGACCTCGTCGCCATCCGCGAGCAGATCTTGAAGGACCCTCGCGCCCTCTCCCAGCTCCTGCCCGGCACCAAGATGGTCGAGGTCGGCGAGGGAACCGACGGCTTCTACCTCGTCTACCAGAGCGAGTTCTCCACCCCCGGGGGCCTGGAGACCGCGCAGCAGGTCACCTTCGGCAACGCGCTCAAGCTGTGGGGCCAGAACGTCAGCGTCATCGGCCACCGCTTCGCCAGCCCCCCCTCGGCCGGCAACGCCCCGTTCGGCGACCAGGGCGTGACCGTGCGCGTCGAGTCGCTCGACAGCGACCACATGGTCAACTACCTCGACGTCACCTTCCACAAGTTCGTCCAGGACATCCCCCCGGACCTCACCGTCGGCTCCCAGGCGCGGGAGGCGCGCATGATGGTCTTCGACGACTTCGCTTTGATGGTCGCCGACGGCAAGGTGTATTTCGGCGCGGCCGGCTTCGCGGACTTCGCCGCCAACGACTCCGGCGGCAAGCCGTCCTACTACGGCGGCAACCTCAAGTCCAAGATCAAGTTCAACAAGGTGCTCTCGCTCAACGCCGAGCAGACCGCGCTGTTCGCCAAGGACCCGCGCCGGTTCCTCCAGGAGGTCAACCTCGACTTCACCGGCTACGACCCCACGCTCGACCAGAGCTTCCTGATCGAGGGCCGGGGACAGGACCGCGAGTACACCCGCTCCAAGCTCGGCGTCGGCGTGGACCTCGCGGCCGCGCTCGACCAGAAGGACACGTTCAACCTCGAGTTCTACTACTCCAAGACCGGCGGCACCGACCCGCTGACCCAGCAGGCGCTGGGCGCGACCATCCTCAAGGGCTTCACCTTCGACGTCGGCGGCCGCGAGACGCGGCTCTCCGTCGGCGGCGGCGCCGAGCACGGCGAGCGCGTCGACTCCTTCAACGGCCGCCTCTCCTACGAGATCCCGGACCTGGGCTGGACGATCAACGCGCAGGGCAAGCTCGCCGGCTCGGGAGCCGCGTACTTCGCCGAGGTCCGCAAGCGCACCGGCGAGAACTCCGAGCTGGCGCTGTCCTACGGCAGCCGCTACATCGGCCTCAACGACCGCCTCACCGTCTCCTTCGAGTCCACCTACACCTTGGGCGAGCTGTGGCGCTCGGTGACGGGCGCGGCGGCCGAGGACCTGCGCGGCGGCAAGACCATGGCCGAGTTCGACGCCGCGCTCTCCGACTTCTTCTCCCGCGACAACGCGAACGACCCCGCCTTGGCCGAGCTCGCCCGCGCCTTCGACGCCGACGCGGGCCGGCGCCTGATCGTCCTCGAGATCGGCCGCCTCTCCCGCGAGGTCGCGACTTTGCAGAAGTCCGGCGCCTTCCTCGACAACATCCGCCAGCGCGCGATGGTCGGCTTCGTCTCCGGCCCCGTCGGCCCGGGCACCGCCGAGCGCGCCACCGGCGGCGGCTTCCAGGTCGGGACCCAGACCGAGATGACTTTGAGCAAGAGCCAGCGCGAGCTCGTGGAGGCGCGCAGCGCGGCGCTGTTCGCCCTCGGCCTCGACCTCGAGGAGCACCTGCTCGACACGGCGAAGGCCTGGCAGTCGGCCCTGGCGGAGATCGCGCTCGCCAAGTGGCGCCGCCACCTGGCGGTGTTCCTCGCCGCGCACGTCGACGACCAGGTCCTGCGCGCCGAGGCCGAGGCCCGCGTCATCGAGGCCTCCGACGACCTGCGCCGCGCCTCCCTGCGCTACGCGGCGCTGACCGGCCGCGGCCCCGAGGACCCGCTCCCCTTCGACGGCGTCAACCCCAACGACCTCGACCGCGTCCTGCGCCTGGTCTCGCGCGCGCTGGCCTCCCCGGAGAGGCTCGGCGCGCTGTTCTCCCGGGCGCGCACCTCGATCAAGGTCCCCGAGGCCTCGCTCGCGGTGCTCGACTGGATCCCCTGGATCGAGAAGTTCACCATCGGCGTCGGCGCCCAGCTCCCGGACCTGATGTCGAGCCAGGCCCTCGGCGTCGCGGTGACCGTGCGCCTGCCCATCTACGACCCGACCAAGGGCAAGGTCGACGAGTCCTTCACGCTCCAGTCCCAGGCGAGCATACTGGAGATGGCCGCGCGCCTGAAGTCCACGCGCCTGCGCGCGCGGTCGGAGCGCATCGCCGCGCGCGGCTGGAACGAGCGCGCCCGCGGCGCCGAGCAGGCGGCCTCCGCGGCGCGCGTCGAGCTCTCCGACGGCATCCGGCTGTACCGCAACGCGCTCATCGGCGCGCCGGAGCTGCGCGCCCGCGCGCGGCGCTGGCTCGACGCCGCGACCGACGCGCTGACCTGCGGCATCGAGGGCTCCCTGCACGACGCGTGGGCCTCGCTCGATTCGGCCGGCCAGACGCGGAGCCCCGCCGGCGAGACGCGCGCCGAGCCCAGGGACATGAACGCGGCCTACGACCAGGCCGTGGCGAGCTCCGCTTCTTGGGAAGCGCTCGCGCGCCGCTCGCAGGCGGCCCGCGAGCTGCTCGAGGCCTCCGACCGCCGCATCCGCAAGGTGGACCTGGACCTGTCCGTCGGCGCGAACATCACCGCGGCGGGCGTCGCCCTCATCCCCGCCTTCGGCCTCACCGGCCTCGCCGTGCTCCCCGTCGTCGGCATCGAGCTCGCTCCCGAGGAGCTGCGCCAGCTCGACGCGGGCCGCCGCGGGGCCGAGGCGGACATGTACACGAGGCTTCAAGATAAAGCCGCCGCCGACATGGCGCTCAGCCTCACGCGGGCCCTGCTCGAGGCCTCCTACGCCGCCAAGCAGATCGCCCTGTACGAAGGCGAGGTGATCCCCGGCCTCGTCGCCGCCCAGGACGGCTCGCCGGCGATGGCCGAGCAGCTGCGCGCCGCGCGAGCCCGGCTCTCCGACCTGACGGCGCGTTTGCGCGAGTCCCAGGTCGCCGCCAACCACCTGCTCGGCCGCCCGCTCGACTCCCGCCTCCAGCTCACCGTCGACGCGGAGACCGCTTTGGCCTCGCTCGCGGCCCGCTCCGCGGCGCTGAACCCCGCCGCGGCGTCGCGCGACGCGCTGGAGTCGCGGCTGAAGATCGCGCGCTCGGTCGAGGCCGCGGTGGACAAGGGCCTGCGCGTGGACCGCCTGCGCCTCGACCCGATCTCGATGGTCGGCCGCTCGCTCGGACGCCTGATCGCGGCGCTGTCCGGCGACGGCCTGCCCTCCCCGGAGATCGTCGCCATCGCCCGCGAGCGGACCTTGGCCGCCGAACGCGCCCTCGAGGCCTTCGACGCGGCCCTCCCCGCGATGCGCTCCTCCCTCTCCTCCGAGCTGTCGCGCGTCCGCGCCGCGCGCGCCGCGCTCGCCGGCCGCGGCGACGCCGCCTCCCGCGCGCAGGCCCTCGAGCTCGAGCGCCAGGAGGCGATGGTCCGCGCTCAGATCGCCGTCTGGGGCGGCGCGAAGGCCGAGGAGGCCGCGAGCGTCCCGGGCTCGTACGCCGAGCTCCAGGACCGCCTGCGCGAGGCCGCCCTTCGCCAGGCGCCGCCGAAGTTCGACTCCCGCGACCTGGGGGCCTTCGAGGCGGGCCCGCCGCTCGACGCGATGGGCTCGATCCGCTTCTACGACCACCGCCAGACCTTGGGCGGCGAGCCCGTCGGCCAGAGCTTCGTCGAGGGCTGGCTCGAGGCGCGCCTGCGCAGCCCGTCCACCCCGCCCGAGGCGATGCTGGCCCTGGCCAAGCTCCGCGAGGAGCGCGCCGACGAGGTCCGCCGCTCCGGGGCCGCCGCCGCCCGCGCCCGCGCCGACATGGCGCTCGCCCGCCTGCGCTTCGACGCGGCTTTGATGCGCTGGTCCGAGGGCGTGGGCATCGGGGAGGCGGCCCGCGCGCGCGTGGCCCGCGACCTGGCGGAGACCGCGGCCTTCCTGCACCTCCCTCCCGGCACGCCGCCGGAGGCCTTGCTCGCCCTGCTGCCGGCCCACTCCGACGGCGACCTCGCCTCCGCCGCCGCGCGCGAGGTCGCCGAGGCCGAGGCCTTCGACCTCGACCTCCTCAAGAAGACCTTGTTCACGCAGGGCCTGCCCGAGGAGCTCGCCGGCCGCGACCGCCTGCCGCAGCTGCGCGCCGACCTGCTCGCCGAGAAGATGAGCTCGCGCGGCTTCACGCCGCTGGCCGCGATCGGCCTGTTCCGCGGCTCGTGGGTGCAGGGCGCCTTCCTCGAGGCGCCGGACCCCGAGCGCGTGCGCGCCGGCCTCGTCGAGGTCATCGACGACGCCCTGCGCCGCGAGCTCGAGGACTCCCAGCGGCTCCAGAGCCTGTCCCTCCTCCTCCATACGCTCATGGCCTCGGTGGCCGAGAAGACGCGCCTCGTCGCCGCGCTGCGCCTGCGCGAGCTCGCCGCCCGCCGCAACCTGCTCGGCGCCGTCGAGCGCGTGCGCCTGAAGCTCTCCCCCGTCTCGGAGATCGCCGACGCCCAGGCGGAGACCTCCCGCGCGCAGTTCGAGTTCGTCGCCGGCACCCAGGCGCTCGCCGAGGACTTCGCGCGGCTCACCGCCGAGCTCTCCGCCCTCGGAGTCACTCCTTCGGTGTATGCCCGCCCCCGCTCCGCCGACGGCGGACGGGACCCGCTCGAGCCCGCCGAGCGCACCGCCCGCGCGCGCCTGCTCGCCTGGTGGGCCGACCGCCTGCTCGACGCCGACTTCGAGCGCCGCAACGACGAGCTGCTCGCCGGCGCCCCGGAGTCGATCCGCGCCGAGCTGCGCGTGCTCGTCGAGCGCTACCGGATCGCCGCGCGCGACGAGGCGGCGGTGAAGAGCAACGACTACGACCCCGCCGAGCGCCTCGAGCGCCTGATGAAGGTCGACCTGCAGGGCCGCCGCCGCCTCATCGAGGGGACCTTGGAGCGGATACTCGCCGAGCTCCAGGCCGGCGACCCGTCCCGGGGCTCGTCGTGGACCGGCCTGATGGGCTTCCTGCGCCAGGAGGCCGGCGCCGCCGCCGAGGCCGAGGGCTCGGTGCTCGCGAGCGAGGGCGCCGTCAACGCCGAGCTCTCCTTGGTCTACTGGTCGGCGGTCAAGGCGCCGCCCGCCCTCGACAAGCCCGTGCGCCGCCTCATCGAGCTCGACGCGACGGTCCTGCGCCTGCGCCGCGAGGCGCAGGCCGCGTGGCTGTCGCGCTCCTCCTCGCCGACCGACCACCTCCTCAAGGACAAGGCGCTCGACGCCTACGTCTCCGCGCTCGACGCCTTCGACGCGGAGCTGGCCCGCGTCCTGGAGCTGCCCGAGACGGCGGCCGACGCGGCCTGGACGCGCTCCCTCGACGGCCTGTTCGGCGTGCGCGCCAGCCTCGCCCGCCGCCGCGACCGCCTGCAGTACGGCCGCGGCCTGCTGACGCTCGAGGCGGCGATCTCCCTCGGCGAGTCCCGCCTCCGCGCCCTGCGCTTCGACCCCTCCGAGACGCGGGAGATCGCCCCCGCCTCGGAGACCGTCGCCTTCCTGCGCGGCATGAAGGCGCGCTGGATCGGGCGCGCGGACGCCCTGCCCGCGCTCGTCGCCCTGCGGAGCAAGGACGGCGTCACCTGGTCCTCCCCGGCGGACGTCAGGAAGCTGGAGGCCGCGGGGCGCGTCAGCGACCTCGCGGGCCGGCGCTTCGTCGCCCCCGAGCTCTGGGTGGGGAGGCCTCCAGAGACCGCGTCCGAGGCGCTGGAGGCCGGCTGGTCCGAGGTCGTCGAGGGCGACGACGCCGCCCGCGAGCGCCTCCAGCAGGCGCGCTCCCGCCGCGCCGAGGCCGCCCGCCGCGCCGCCCTCGACCGGGCCCTGGCGGGCGCCGAGGTCGTGCTCGACGGCGGCGCCGCCGGCTCGTCCTTGACCTTGGGCGACCTGCGCCGCCTCGAGGGCGAGGGGCGCGTGCTGTGGTTCGAGTCCCGCCCCGACCCGCGCACCGGCCTGCGCAAGGCCGTCCCCGTCCCCGCCGCGCGGCTTCGCGCTCCTTCAGAACTGATCTTGCTCGTGCGCGTCGAAGGCCCCGCCCCCGACCCCTCCGCCTATCCCTCTCTCGAGGCGCTGGAGTCCTCGGGCGCCTCCGCCTCCTACCGCCGCGCCGAGCTCGGCCGCGCCGGCCTGCTCGCTCTGGCCGCCGAGGCGAAGGCCCAGGCGCTCGCCGCGCGCCGCGCCGGCTGGCTGAAGCTCAAGCTCTCCTCGTGGGGCTTCGCCCTCGACGAAAGCGGCGAGGTCGCGGCGGTGTACCTCGACGAGGACGAGCTTAAGAAGGCCGCGGACGCCGCCCGCGACCCGAAGGACCCGTCGCACAAGTGGACCTTCCACAAGACCTCGGACCTGTCGGTCGGCCTCGGGGAGGACGGCACGGTCGTCGCCGCGCGCGTGGGCTCGAGGACGATCGCTCTCGGCGGGACCGCCGCGACCTGGCTCGGCGAGGCGCCGCTCGCGCTCGAGACCGACGCGCAGGGCCGCGTGCGCCGCGTCTTCAACGACAAGGAGTCCCTGTCGCGCAAGGCCGGCGGCTGGTGGGTCGAGGACGCCTCCGGCCGCGTGTGGAAGGACACCGACGCGGAGTACGCGCCGACGGCCAAGCCCAAGCGCTGGATCGACCCGGAGACCGGCTTCTCCGTGACCCTCGGCCGCGAGCTCGAGGAGGCCCGCCTCTCCTCCGCGCGCCGCGCCGCCACCGCCGCCCGGCACTGGGCCTACTCCCCCGGGCAGTGGCCCGACCTGCTCTTCGAGCTGCCGCGCGGCGTCGTGCAGATCCCGATCGAGCTGATCACCGGGCGCGACCCGAACCAGCACGGCTACCTCGGCGGCGCCTACGCCCGCCGCGGCGAGGGCGGAGCCTCCGTCCGCCGCGGCCCCGGCGGGACCTTGCTCCACGCCATCGACGTCCTCGGCATACTCCCCGACCCGGTCCAGCGCTACTTCGACCCGAGCCAGTTCCCCTCCGTCGTCGACAACGACGGCGCGCTCAACCCCGGCGAGGGCGAGCACTCCAAGGACCCGAGCACGGTGGACGGCCGCCTGAACCTCATCTTCGGCTCCGGCGCTTTGATGCGCGAGGCGCGGTGGGCCCAGGAGGACCGCGAGGCCTCCCGCGCCGAGGCCCTCTCCGCCTTCCGCGGCGGCGCCCGCCGCGAGACGCTCGAGACCGTGCGCGGCCGCGCCGGCAACTACGCCGAGGCCTACGTCCGCTCCGAGACCGGCCGCGCCGCCTTCCTCGCCGCCCTGGCCGAGCTCGGCCTCGGCGCCCGCGAGGACGGAGGCACCCTCTCCGCCGACCCGCGCCGCGCCGCCACCGACCGCGTCGTGATGAGCTACCTCCTCGAGCTCGGCGCCGAGGGCCAGGACGCGCGCCTGCGCCTCTACGAAGAGGAGCTCAAGAGGCTCGAGGCCCGCCCCGAGGCGAAGGCCGACGCCTTCGACGCCGAGCTCGCCGCCGCCCAGGCCTCCCTCTCCGCCGCCCTCGCCGCCCGCCGCGCCGCCGAGCAGGCCCTCAAGGACCTCGTCCCCAACATGCCCGGAGAGTCCCCCCTCGTCCGGCGCCTGGCGTCGCGCTGACCTTTCGCCCCGCCTGACGGTCGCGACATCGCGGCTTTCCTATGGCTACCTTCACAAGGAAGGCGGCCATACAGCCGGAGCTATAGCGCCCAACGGGAGGTCTGATCCCGACGGGGCGAAATACTACAATGGCGCATGGACCTCGCCGCGTTGTTCGGGCCTGAAGGAGCGCTGGCGCGCGCGCGCTCCGGCTACGAGCCCCGCCCGCCCCAGGAGGCGATGGCCGGGGCGGTGTGGCAGTCGCTCGAGCGCGGCGGGGACCTCGTCGTGGAGGCGGGCACCGGCGTCGGGAAGAGCCTGGCGTACCTCCTTCCGGCGGCGCTGTGGGCGGCGACGCGCGACCGGCGCGTGATCGTGTCCACGCATACTCGCGCCCTTCAGGAGCAGCTCCTCAACCACGAGCTTCCCACGGCCGCGAAGGCGCTGGAAGCGCTGGGGCTCCCGTTAAGGTACGCCATGCTCATGGGCGCCGACAACTATCTGTGCGTCCAGCGCCTGGCCCGCCTTCGCGCGCGCCCCGACACCGTTTCCGAGACCGGCAAAGAACTATTAGATCGACTTGATACATGGACGCGCGACGCGCAGACCGGCCACCGCTCGAACCTTCCCGAGCTGATCCCGCAGAACCTGTGGGACCGGATCGCGCGCGACACCGACGTCTGCATGGGCCCCGGCGGCCCGTACTGGGACCGCTGCCTGTGGCGGCGCGACCGCGAGCGCGCCGACCGCGCCCACATCCTCGTCGTCAACCACGCCCTCCTGCTGTCGGGCGCGCGCCTGCCCCCCTCCGACGCGATGATCCTCGACGAGGCGCACAACCTGGAGGACGCCGCGTCCGCGCGCTACGGCGTGGCCGCGGGCCTCGGCCGCGCCGTGGTCCTGACCGAGGAGGTGCGCGTCGCCGCCAAGCTGTACGCCGACGAGTCCCTGTCGGCCCTGGCCGACGAGGCGGCCTCCGGCCTCGGCCGGTTCCTGGAAGACCTCGCCCGCGGCAGCGGCCTGAACGCCCCCGACGAGGAGAACCAGGGCAAGCTGCTCGAGAGCACGCCCGACGCCCCGCCGCCCGAGCTCCTCGCCCTCGACAAGGCGCTGGCCGAGGCCGCGGCCGCCGCCGAGGGCCGCCCCGACGAGACCGAGATGCGCATGCTCCACGCGCGCGTGGCCCAGTTCGGCCACGACCTGATGGCCGTGCTCAAGCCCGACTCGTCGGCGACCGCCCGCTGGGTGGCATGGCCGCGCACGGGCCCCGAGCTGCGCGCCGCCCCGCTCGACGTGGGCCGGCGCCTGGCCGAGGGCCTGTTCTCCCGCGGCATCCCCGCCATCCTGACCTCGGCCACGCTCTCCACCGGCGACGGCCTCAAGGACTTCAAGTCGCGCGTCGGCCTGCCCGAGGCGCGCGAGCTCGTCCTCGACTCGCCCTACGACTACTCCACGCAGGCCGCCTTCTGGGCCGTCGAGGGCATCCCCGACCCCAAGGACGAGGAGGCCCACGCCGCCGCCGTCACGCAGATGTGCGCCGACATCGTCGCGCGCGTGCCGGGCGGGGTATTCCTCTTGTTCTCCAGCTGGAAGCTCCTCAAGCGCGTCCACGGCCTCCTGCGCAAGAAGATCGCCGGCCGCCCGGTCTGGGCCCAGGGCGTCTCGGGGCATGAGGCGCTGGTGCGCGAGTTCGAGGACGCCGGCGACGCGGTCCTGCTCGGCGTGGACACCTTCTGGCAGGGCATCGACGTGCCGGGCGAGGCGCTGTCGTGCGTGGTCCTCGTCAAGCTGCCTTTCCCCAACGTCTCGTCGGCGCTCGAGGAGGCCCGGCGGCGCTGGCTCGAGGAGAACGGCCGGGACTACTTCAAGGACTGGTCGCTGCCGCGCGCGGTGATGAAGTTCAGGCAGGGGTTCGGGCGGCTGATCAGAACGGGCACCGACCGCGGGGCGGTGGTGTGCCTGGATTCAAGGGTGCTCAAGAAGGGGTACGGGAAGACGTTCTTGCGGTCCCTGCCGCCGTGCAAGAAGCTCAACGGCTTGGACGACCTGGAAGCGTTCTTTAAGGCTGACGCAGGCGCTTGAGGTCTTTCAGAAGAAGCAGGATCTCGGTGTCCATCTCGCCGCGCAGAGTGAGCCAATACATGCGGAAGTCGGCGCGTAACGACAACAACGGATAGGTAAACGTTGCCGGTCGATTCTTTTCGTAGAAAAAATGACCGGCCCAGGCGCAACCATACGCAACGACAACGGCTAGAACGGCAACGAATGGAGTACTCGTTATGAGGGCCACGATTCCCAGGACGAGCCCGAGGGTTGTTCCGACGGCGTGTAAACGGCGATTGATCGGATTAAGATGCTGAGACACATAGTAAGGCCAGAATTCGGCGGCGGTCATCCTTGAGATTCTATAATAACGGCGTGAAGCGATTTATATTTCCCGCCGTTTTGATTTTTATGTCGATTCCCAGCCACGCGGTATTTACGCGTTCGTTGATGGATCGGACCGACACCGAACCGCTATTCGATTCCGAGTACTTCCTCGATCTGAACAGCTTCGCATGGTCGAGGGCATGGTCCGACGCTTGGTCCGCGTCCTCGGGCGGCTACCGCGTCAACGGAGCGTCTCTCGACTGCTGCGACCTCTACACCGATCAGACCCTCTTGTTCACCCGCCGCCTGACTCCTGGCCTCGAGTTCCGCTTCCGGTTCGTGGAGCTCTCGGATAAAGACCGGCAGGAGACCCATCACTGGATCGAGTTCGAGAAGCAGCTCGGCGCCGGCTGGTCGGCGGAGGTGTTCGGGGAACCCACCTATCGCAAGGAAGACGCGGACATCGGCATGGGCGTGCGCTGGAAACGCGGGGGCTGGGAGGCGCGGGCGCGGCGCGCGGCCGTGGACTGGAACCTCAACGGGCGGGGCAGCACCACGCAGAGCTATTCCCTCAAGCCCTACACCGACGAGGTCTCCGTCCAGGCCCCGCTCGGCGCCTGGAGCCTGCGGCTCTCCGGCGACCTCGACGAGGCGACGCGGCGCCTGGTCCCCGACGAGAGGCGCTCCTTCTTCTACCGCCGGACGCGCGTCCGGGCCGAGGCCGGCTCGGACGAGGGCTGGGCCCCCCGATGGCGCTACTCATATGAGGAGCAGGCGAAGATCAACACCGTGGCTCCGGGCGGGACGGGCGCCTCCGAGGAGGCCCGTCGCAAGGTGCACGAGGCGTCGGCCTCCGCGCGCCTGCGGCCGACGCCGGACGACGAGCTCGAGCCGGGGGCGGCCTTTCTTCTCCGCGCCGCGCGCACCGACGTCCCGGGCTCCTCCGCCTCGGGGACCTTCTACCGGCGCTGGGAGGTCCAGCCCTACCTGCGCTGGCGCCGCAGCCTGTCGACGCGTCTGACGAGCGAGCTCTCCCCCTCCTTCTCCCTGGGCGAGAACCGGGTCCGCCATCCCGGCGGCGCCTCCCCCGAGCGCTACGAGTCCGTCGGCGAGGCCAAGCTCGGCGCCTCGCTCGAGCTCAAGTTCGGGACGGCCGGCCTGATCACCTTGGGCGGCGTCCTCGACGTCGACAAGCCGGGCAAGGCCTGGGACGGCGGCAGCGTCAAGGCGATGTTCCTCTTCTAAAAAAGACCGGCCGGGCCTCCCAAGAGGCCCGGCCGGCATGGTTTAAGGATTCGGAGTCGGCGCTATGCCGAGGAAGCTCGGAGTCGGCACGACGACCCGCCTGCTGCCCTAAGACCCGAATTTCCTTAACGACTATTAAAAAAAATTCGGAGAGGGAGGGATTCGAACCCTCGGTACAGCTTTACGCCGTACAACGGTTTAGCAAACCGTCGGTTTCAGCCGCTCACCCACCTCTCCAGAAAGGGTTCCCGACGCAAGATTCTAGCACATGCGGGTATTCGTCGCTTTAAATTCACACCCCCACTGCAGACTCCCGGCCCGCGGCTTCCTAGAATCCCCCCGTGACCGCTCCCGCCAAGCCCTCGCTGCGCACCTTCCCACCGGCCTCCCGCCGCCTCGAGGCGCTGTACGAGATCGGGTGGGTGCTCCTGTCCCCGATCTCGGGCGTGGAGAACACGGTCTCCGCCGCGCTGGCCCTCGTCGCCCAGGCCGTCCCCCTGCGCAGCGCCGTCCTCGTCGAGAGCCGCGACTCGCGCACGCGCCTGTTCGCCTGGCGCTCCGCCTCCGACCGCCCCGAGCGCCTCTCCGCCCTCGAGCGCGGGGCCGTCTCCGCCTTCGAGCGCGTCACCGGCCTCCCCACCGCGGGCCTCGAACGGCACGAAGCTTTCCTTCCCGGCCCGGCGCCCGCGGCGGGCGCGCCGGTCGAGCCCTTCGTCATCCCCCTCTCCCTGCGCGGCCAGACGGCCTTCGGCGTGCTCCAGCTCGAGGCCGCCGCCGCCTTCGACGGCGAGGACCGCGCCTTCCTCGAGACCGCCGCCAACCAGGTCTCCGTCGCCCTCGACCGCTTCTACGGCCGCCGCCGGGAGCGCCTCCTGCGCCGCCAGGCGGAGCACTCCGAGAGGGAGGCGCGCGCCATCAGCGAGAACCTGGAGCGCCTCGTCGCCGAGCGCACCTGCCGCCTCGAGCAGACGGTCAAAGACCTCCACTCCTTCGCCTACTCGATCGCCCACGACCTGCGCGCGCCGCTGCGCCACATCCACGGCTACACGGAGTTCGTCGTCGAGCGCGCCGACCCCGAGTCGAAGCGCTTCGCCCTGCGCATCATGGCCGCCTCCCTGCGCATGGACCACCTCATCGCCGACCTCCTCCAGTTCAGCCGCCTGACCCTCGACGAGATCGCGCCCGTCCCCGTCGCCCCCTCGCCGGTCCTCGCCCAGGTGGTCGCCGACCTCGGCACGCTCATCCGCGAGACGAAGGCCCACGTCGACGTCTCGCCGTCCTTGCCCGCCGTGATGGGCGACCCCGGGGCGCTGTCGTTGATCTTCTCGAACCTCCTCTCCAACGCCCTGAAGTTCACGCCCGCGGGCGTGCCGCCCTGGGTCCGCGTTCGCGCCGAGCCGCGCGAGGGCTGGGTGCGCTTCATCGTCGAGGACGACGGCATCGGCGTGGCCCCGGCGTACCAGAGCCGGATCTTCGAGGTTTTCCAGCGACTGCACACGGAGGACGAGTATCCCGGCACCGGCATCGGCCTGGCCATCGTGCGCCGCGCGGCGGAGCGCATGGGCGGGTCCTGCGGCGTGGACTCCGCCCCGGGGCGGGGCAGCCGGTTCTGGGTGGACCTCAGATCCGCGGGACGATCGTGAAGGAGGACCTATGTTGATCCGAAAGACCGTGAACGAGCCGGAGCTCAGGCGCCGTCAGGCCGCCGTGGACGGGCGGGAGATCGTCGCGGCCATCCGCGAGGGGCGCCTGACCCGCCACCAGTTCGACGCGTGGCACGAGATCCGCCGCCGCACGAGCGGGAACATCGTCGTCACGCTCCGGGACGCCAAGCCCCCTCGCCCCTCCGCGCGCAAGCACAAGGGCCGGCGCTAGACTTTCAGCGCTTCGGGAACAGGCCGATGACGCGCGAGGCCACGGGTCCGTTGGGGTTCACCCCCAGGCGGTCGAAGCCCCTGCGCGCGGTGTCGCGCGTGGGCCGCACGCCCTCCGCGAACTGCGTCAGCGGCGGCTTGCCCGACTTCTGCGGCATCGTGTAGCCGGCGAACAGCAGTATCCCGATCGGGAACGACAGCTCGAGCAGGACCTTCGCCGTCCCCGTGCCCAGGTCCAATATCTTGTCCAGGAACCACACGGCCACCGCCCCGCCCGCGATCGCGGAGATCATCACGATGTGGTAGATCTCCCCCTTCCAATCCGGGTAGCCCACCACGAGCGCGCCGTACGCCAGAAAGCCGAATATCAGAGCCCGGATCAGCGCCATGACGCCTCCGACTTCAAGGTCAGGTGGATCTTCAAGAACGGCTCCGCGAAATCAGACGGCAGGGCCGGGAACGGCGACGCGGCCTGCACCGCCTCCATCGCCGCCTCGTCGAACGCGGCGTCTCCCGAGCTCGATTCCATCCTCAGGTCCACGAACGCCCCGTTCCGTACTATGGCGAACACCACGGTCCCCTCTCCCGACGCCGCGGGCATCCGCTTCTTCCACGACACCCACAGCATCTGGCGGACCTGGGTGATGTACCATGGAAAGGGAAAATTGGGCAGGTCGGTCGAGATCCCCGCGGCGTCGCCGGGCATCTCCGACGCGGCCCCCGCTCCCTGGCTCATCGCCGTCTCCGCCCCCGCCGACAAAGAGGGCTTCGGCGGCGCCTTCCGGTCGGTCCAGCCGGACAGGAGACTGGGGCGGGGCAAGGCGACGGCCCGGTGCTTCTTCGTCGCGAACGAATCGGGATCTTCCGCTTGCTGCGTGGGACGCGCGGGCGCGGCTTCGGCCTCGGGCTTGGCCGCGGCCGTGGGGCCGGCGGACTGGAGCGTGGCGGGCCCTCCGACGAAATCGATCATGTACACCTTGTCCGCCTTCTTCAGGGCGCTGGGCGCGTAGAAGGCCGCCGCTATCATGAACGCCACATGCAGGCCCGTCGACCGCGCGAGGTACGGCTTCAGCGCGCCGGTCATGACGCGTCCGGGGTGACTCCGATGCCGAGCTTGCTCACT
>Ga0255338_1003597_pt1 | contig 18151 bp, 18 predicted proteins | sample MeOH1_35cm_T4_19_FD_203715 | JGI IMG/M metagenome (GOLD analysis project Ga0255338, IMG submission 203715) | Sandy soil microbial communities from University of British Columbia, Vancouver, Canada - MeOH1_35cm_T4_195 | ecosystem: Engineered > Artificial ecosystem > Sand microcosm > Unclassified ...
CGGCCAGGGGCTGCAGCTCGACATCGGTCTCGACCAGGATGGCGCGGTCGGCGCCGATGGCGAGAGCCGTGCGCAGGGTTTCCTGGCAGGGGGCCACGCCGCAGGAGACGGCGATGACTTCGGTGGCCACGCCTTTTTCCTTGAGGCGCACCGCTTCCTCGACGGCGATCTCGTCGAAGGGGTTCATGCTCATCTTGACGTTGGCGATGTCGACGCCGGTGCCGTCGGACTTGACGCGCACCTTCACGTTGTAGTCCACCACGCGCTTGACGGGGACGAGGATTTTCATGGGGCAGTCCTTGCGATGAAATGAAAACGGGACCGGCGCGGCGGGGTTCAGTCCTCGCCGATCGTGATGCCGATCTTGCCGAACTGAGCGCCGGCTTCGAGCCGGTCCAGGCCGGCGTGCAGCTGGCTCAGTGGCAGGGTGCTGTCGATGACCGGGCGCAGGCCGCTGCGCTCGACCAGGGTCAGCAGGTCGCGGAATTCGTCGAAGTCGCCGAGCGTGGAGCCGAGGATCTGCAGCTGCCGGATGAAGATGCGGCGCAGGTCGGCCGGCGGCTGGTCGCCGCTGGTGGCGCCACAGGTGACGAGGCGGCCACCGCGCACCAGCGACTTCATCGCGGACGACCAGACCGCGGCGCCGACGTTCTCGAACACCACGTCCACGCCGCGTCCGCCGGTGAGGGCCATCACGGCCTTGGCCACGTCCTGCGTGCGGCCGTTGATGGCGTGGTCGGCGCCGAGCGCCAGCGCGCGCTCGAGCTTGGCGTCGTCGCGGGAGGTGACGATGGCGCGCGCGCCGGCCAGCTTGACCAGTTGCAGCGCGGCCAGCGAGACACCGCCGCCGACGCCGAAGATCAGCACCGTCTCCCAGGGCTTGAGCTGGGCCTTGGTGAACAGCATGCGCCACGCGGTGAGGTGGTTCACGCCCAGCGCCGCGCCCTCCACGAAGGACAGGTGGGCCGGCAGCGGGAACACGTTCTCGGCCGGCAGGCTGACGAACTCGGCCAGCGTGCCGTCGCGGTGCTCGCCGAGGAGGTGCACGCCGGTGCAGAGCACGCGCTCGCCGCGCTGGCAGAACTCGCAGCGGCCGCAGGACAGGGCCGGGTGCAGCACCACGGCCTGGCCCGGCGCGATGCGGGTCTCGTCGCCGTTCACCGCCTCCACGATGCCGGCGCCGTCCAGCCCCATGGTTTGTGGCAGCTCGTGCGTGATGCCGGCGCCGCTGTTGCGCATGTAGAGGTCCACCTGGTTCAGCGTGGCCGCGCGCATGCGCACCAGCACCTCGTGGCGCTGGCGCGCGGGGCGCGGACGCGCGCCGATCTGGACCACCTCGTTGCCGCCGTGGCCGGTGAGAAAAGCTGCCTGCATGGGAAAAGTCTCCGTCGTTCTGGTCTTCCTGCGCCGCCGGTCGGGCGCATCCGGTGCGCGGACGATGATAAGTGGCCGCGCGGGGCGGCCAGGACCTCAGCGGTGCCGGAACACCGGCTTGCGCTTGTCCAGGAAGGCGTGCATGCCTTCGTGCGCGTCCTCGCTGGCGAAGCGCGCATAGAGCGCGCGCCGCTCGTAGGCGATACCCTCGCTCAGCGAGGATTCCCAGGCGCGGTTGACCGACTCCTTGATCGCCATCAGCGCGGGCAGCGAGTAGCCCGCGATGCTGGCGGCCAGCGTCAGGGTCGTGTCCATCAGCGCCTCGTCCGGCACGACGCGCGAGACCAGGCCGTAGCGGTCGGCCTCGGCCGCGTTGAGCGTGCGCGCGGACAGGCACATGTCCATCGCCTTGGCCTTGCCGACGGCACGCGGCAGGCGCTGGGTGCCGCCGGCACCGGGCAGCATGGCCAGCTTGACCTCGGGCAGGCCGAAGCGCGCCGACTCGGCCGCGACGATGATGTCGCAGGCCAGGGCCAGCTCGCAGCCGCCGCCGAGCGCCACGCCGGCCACCGCGGCCAGCACCGGCTTGCGCACGCGGCGTATGGTTTCCCAGTTGCGCGTGATGAACTCGCCCTGGTAGACGTCCATGTAGCCCCAGTCGGCCATCGCCGCGATGTCGGCGCCGGCCGCGAAGGCGCGCGGCTGGCCGGCGATCACGATGGCGCCGATGCCGTCATCGGCGTCGAAGGCCAGCAGCGCCGCGCCGAGCGCGTCCATCAGCGCGTCGTTGAGCGCGTTCATCTGCTGCGGCCGGTTCAGCGTGATGAGGCCGACGCGGCCGCGCGTCTCGGTCAGGATCAAGGGGACTTCTTGCATGGACGGTGCTCTCGTTCTCAGTTGGCGGTGATGTTCTGTTCCTTGATCAGCGCAGCCAGGGTCTTGCCTTCCTGCGTGAGCAGGCTGCGGAACTCCGGGGTGTCCAGCGCAATCGGCTCGGCGCCGAGGTCGGCGTAGCGCGTCTTGACGGCGGCCTGGGTCAGGGCCTTGGCGATCTCGCGGCTGACGCGCGCGGTGATGTCGGCCGGCGTGCCGTTGGGCGCCCAGGCGCCGAACCAGATGTCGAGCTCGGCACCCTTGAAGCCCTGCTCGGCCACGGTGGGCACGTCGGGGAAGAAGGGCGAGCGCTTGGCGCTGGCCACGGCCAACAGCTTGACCTTGCCGGCACGGATGTGCTGGAAGGCGATGCCCGGGTCGAACACGAAGTCGGCCGTGCCGGCCAGCACGTCCTGCAGCGCCGGCGCCGCGCCGCGGTAGGGGATGTGTGTCACGAACACGCCGGTGCGCTGCTTGAACAGCTCGCCCGCCAGGTGCGGTGGTGTGCCCGAGCCGGCCGAGGCGTAGGACAGCTTGCCCGGCTGGGCCTTGGCCAGTTCCACGAGCTCGCGCGTGCTCTTCACCGGCAGCTGCGGCTTGGTCACCAGGTACATCTGGGTGCGGCCGATGCCGGCCACCGGCGTCAGGTCGCGCGAGGGCAGGATGTTCGACTTGAACAGCCAGGGGTTCACGGTCTCCACCGAGGTCGGCGCGACCAGGAAGGTGTGGCCGTCCGCCGCGGCGCGGATGACTTCCGAGGCGGCGATGTTGCCGCCGGCGCCGGGCTTGTTGTCCACCACCACCGACTGGCCGAGCGATTCGGACAGCGACTGCGCCAGGATGCGCGCCAGCACGTCGGTGGTGCCGCCGGGCGCGAAGCCGACCACGATGCGGATCGGCTTGGTCGGCCAGGGGGCGGTCTGCGCCTGCGGTGCGCCGGCGGCGCCCAGTGCGCAGAGCGCGGCGGCGGCCTGCATCAGTCGGCGGCGCGGGAAAAGGGTCTTGTTCAGCGTCATGGTTGTTGTCTCCTGGTTGTGGTGGGCATGAACGAACGGGAACTCCCTGAAGGCGCTCGGCCATCGCCGCGCGGGGCCCGCGCGGCGGATGGACGCGCGCCCTGGCTCAGGCGGAGATGGCTTCGCGCAGCATCTCGCGCAGCTTGAACTTCTGGATCTTTCCGGACGGCGTGGACGGCATCGTCTCGCGCACGATCAGGCGCTCGGGGATGTACTGGATGGCGATGTGCTGCGCCTTCAGGAAGTCCACGATGGCGGGCAGGTCGACGCTCTGGCCGGGCTTGGGCACGACCACGGCGCAGGCGCGCTCGCCCAGGCGTTCGTCCGGGTAGGCGACGATGACGGCCATGGCGATGGCCGGGTGCTTGTAGAGCAGGGCCTCGATCTCGACCACCGGGATGTTCTCGCCGCCGCGGATGATCACGTCCTTGCTGCGGCCGGTGATGCGCACGTAGCCCTGCACATCGAGGCGCGCGAGGTCGCCGGTGTCGAACCAGCCCTCGGCGTCGGTGCCGTTCCACTGCGGGCGTTTGAGGTAACCGCCGAAGTTGGAGACCGCGCGCACCAGCAGCCGGCCGGCCTCGCCGGCGGGCAGCGGCGTGCCGTCCACGTCCACCACCTTGAGCTCCACGCCGGGCAGCGGCAGGCCGTCGGTGGTGAAGGCGCGCTCGTCCGGGTCGTCGAGCTCGATCAGCGTCACGGCGCCGTTCTCGGTCATGCCCCAGGCGGAGACGATCTTGGTGCCCAGCACCTGGCGCGCCTGCTCGACCAGCGGGCCGGGGATCGGCGCGCCGGCGCACAGGAAGGTGCGCAGCGTCGGCACCGTGAGGCCCGACTCCGCCACGTTCTTGGCCAAGTCGCTGAGGAAGGGCGTGGAGGCCATGGTGAAGCTCGCGCCTTCGGCGCGCACCAGCTCGATGGCCTTGCGCGGCTCCCAGATGTCGAGCAGCACGGCGCTGGCGCGCAGCATGATCGGCATCATCAGCCCGTACATGAAGCCGGTCTGGTGCGCCATCGGCGAGGCCATCAGCACCACGTCGTCGTCGGTGAGGCGCAGGCGCTCGGCGTAGGGGATGATGTTGGCCATGGTGGTGTTGGCCGTGTGCATCACGCCCTTGGGCTCGCCGGTGGTGCCCGAGGTGTAGATCAGCTGGGTCACGTCGTCCGGGCCGGGGCGATGCCGCGTCAGGATCTCGCGCGCGTCGGCCTCGTTTTCCCAGGCCGGGCCGCTGAGCAGGGCCTCGAAGCTGTTGGCGCCCGCGCCGCCGACCACGACGATCTGCTGCAGCTGCGGCAGGCTGGGCTGCAGGGCCGTGGCCATGGCCTCGAAGTCGAAGCCGCGGAAGGTCTTGGGCACGATCAGCACCTTGGCCTCGCCATGCTGGAGCATGAAGGACAGCTCGCGCTCGCGGAAGATGTGCATCAGCGGGTTCATCACCGCGCCCAGGCGCGAGCAGGCCAGGTAGGTGATGGTGAACTGCCACCAGTTGGGCAGCTGGCAGGCGACCACGTCGTTGCGGCCCACGCCCAGGCGCGCCAGGCCCACGGCCACGCGGTCGGCCATGGCGGCCAGCTCACGGTAGCTGAAACGCGTGGTGGCACCGCTTTCGGCCTGCACCGCGGTCAGCGCGATCTTGTCCGGGCATTGCGCCAGGCAGGCGTCCAGGTCATCGTTGATGGTCCGGTCGTGCCAGAAACCCTGGGCCACGCTGGTGGCGCGGCGCGGGGCGATGAGGACGGCGTCGAAGTCCATGGTCTTGTCTCCTTCTGCTGAGGTGTCTTGCGCTTGTGGTCGGGGGTGCGCTCAGGCCGGCACGTGCTGGCGGCCGGCGCGCGTGCGCGCGATGATGGTCTTCATGATCTGGGCCGTGCCGTCGCCGATCTGGAAGCCCAGCACGTCGCGCAGGCGCTGCTCCATCGGGCCACGGTCGTAGCCGCCGTGGCCGAAGCACAGCAGGCACTGGTGGATCACGTCGTAGGCCAGCTTGGGGCCCCACCACTTGGCCATGCCGGCCTCTGCCGTGTGGGGCAGGCCCTTGTCCTTGAGCCACAGGCCCTGCAGGCACAGCAGGCGGGCGCCCTCGACCTCGGTGTCGTACTGGGCGAGCGGATGGGTCACGCCCTGGAAGTTGGACAGGGTCTTGCCGAAGGCCTCGCGCTGGGTGATGTATTCCCAGGTCTCATCCAGCGCCGCGCGGGCCACGGCCAGGCACTGCAGGCCGATCAGCGAGCGCGAGAAGTCGAAGCCGTGCATCACCTGCACGAAGCCCTTGTTCTCGTCGCCCAGGCGGTGGCTGACGGGCACCCGCACGTTCTCGAAGAAGATCGAGCCGCGGCCGATGGCGCGCTGGCCATGGCAGTCGAAACGGCTGGTCGTGACGCCCGGGGTGTCCATGGGCACCAGCAGGGCGGTCACGCCGTGGGCGCCCGATTCAGGGGTGCCGGTGCGGCCGAACACCACGGTGATGTCGGCCTGGTCGGCCGCGGAGATGGAGGTCTTCTCGCCGTTGACGACGTAGCAGTCGCCGTCGCGCTCGATGCGCAGGCGCAGGTTGGCCGCGTCGGAGCCGCCGCGCGGCTCGGTCAGGGCGATCGCGCAGATGGCCTCGCCCTGGGTGAGCTTCTTCAGCCAGGGGCCGACGACCGCGGGGTGGCCGTACTTGGACAGGATCTGCCCGTTCAGCGAGGCCAGCAGGTTCAGGTAGGAGAAGCTCAGGTCGGCGCGGGCGATCTCCTCGTGGATCACGCCGGCGGCCAGGCAGCCCAGGCCCAGGCCGCCGAATTCCTCCGGCAGTTCGGGGCAGATGAAGCCGAGGCTGCCCATCTCGCGCAGCAACGCGCGGTCGAACTCGCGGGTCTTGTCGCGCTCCAGAAAACCGGGCGCCACGCGCTCGGTGGCAAAACGGCGCGCCGTCTCGGCCAGCGCCTGCAGGTCTTCATCGATATAGGGATTCGGGTTCATCTCGGGCTCTCCAACTACTTACTTGGCGTACTTGCGGAAGTCGGGCTTGCGCTTTTCCTTGAGCGCGTTGACGCCCTCGCGCGACTCCTCGGTGTCGTAGTAGAGCTTGAGCGCGTACATGCCCATGCCGGCGATGCCGCTCTGGTGCGCGGTGTCCATGTTGAAGCTGCGCTTGGCAATCGCGATGGCCGTCGGGCTGCGCTCGGCGATTTCCTCGCCCCACTGCTGCACGGTGGCGTCCAGCTCCTCGTGCGGCACGCAGAGGTTGGCCAGGCCCATGGCCACGGCTTCGGCGCCGGAGTAGCGGCGGTTCAGGTACCAGATCTCGCGGGCCTTCTTCTCGCCGACCACGCGGGCCAGGAAGGCGGTGCCGTAGCCGGGGTCGACCGAGCCCATCTTGGGGCCGACCTGGCCGAAGATGGCCTTTTCGGACGCGATGGTCAGGTCACAGATGGTGCACAGCACGTTGCCGCCACCGATGGCGTAGCCCTGCACGCGGGCGATGACGGGCTTGGGCACGTCGCGGATGGCGGTGTGCAGCTCCTCCATCGGCAGGCCGATGGTGCCGCGGCCGTCGTAGTTGCCGTTGTGGGCCGACTGGTCGCCGCCGGTGCAGAAGGCGCGGTCGCCGGCGCCGGCCAGCACGATGGCGCCGACTTCGCGGTCGTAGCCGGCCTTGTTCAGGGCCTTGATGATCTCGTCGCAGGTCTGGCCGCGGAACGAGTTCATCTTGTCGGGACGGTTGATCGTGATCCAGGCCACGCGGTTGCGCACTTCGTACAGGATGTCTTCGAATTCAACTGACATGGTGTTCTCTCTTGAATGGGGGTACGGGAGGGCGGGCGGCTCAGCCGTGCATGGTCAGGCCGCCGGAGACGCTGATCACCTGGCCGGTGATGAACGAGGCGTCGTCGCTGCCGAAGAAGGTGATCGCGCTGGCCAGGTCATCGGGCTGGCCCAGGCGGCCCAGCGGAATGGCGCTGCGGAAAGCCTCGATCAGCTTGGCCGGGTCGCGCGCGCCCTCGGCCACGCCGGCCAGCAGGGCGGTGTCGGTCGGGCCGGGGCACACGACGTTGACGGTGATGCTCTGGCGGGCGTGCTCGCGCGCCAGGGTCTTGGACAGGGCGACCAGGCCGCCCTTGCAGGCGGAGTAAACGGCTTCGCCGGACGAGCCGCCACGGGCCGCGTCGGACGCGACGTTGACGATGCGGCCGTACTTGCGCTCGGCCATGCCGGGCAGCACGGCGTGCAGCAGGTTCAGGGCGCCCACCAGGTTGATGGCGATCAGCTTGTCCCACTCGGCGGGCACGGTCTTGGTGAAGGGCTTGAACACGTCCCAGCCGGCGTTGTTCACCAGCACGGCGATCGGCCCCAGGGCCGCCTCGGCAGCGGCCACGGCCGCATCGACCTCGGCGCGGTTGGTGATGTCCACCTTGAAAGCCTGGGCCTGGCCGCCGGCGGCCCGGATCTCGTCGGCCACCTTCTGGGCGGCGGCCTCGTTCAGGTCGAACGCGGCGACCTTGGCGCCCTCCGCCGCGAAGCGACGGCAGGTGGCGCCGCCAATGCCACCGCCGCCGCCCGTCACGATCACGGTCTTGCCTTCGAATTTGCTCATGCTGTTCTCCATCTTCAGGGGTTGGTTGCTATGCTTTGGACACTGGGCTGTGTCGCCAAGCATTTAGGACAATATGTTGCCTATATTAGAGGGTGCGCCGCATCATTGCAAGCGACCGAATTACCTGGAGAATCATGGTTAACCCTGAAGAAAATACCAATATCGTGCGCATGGAGCTGGCCAACCGGCTGTTCTTCAAGCTCTATCAATGTGCAAATATGTTGCATAAAACGGGTTCGAGAGCGGTGGAGATGGAAGGCCTGACCACGCAGCAGTGGGCGGTGCTGGGCGCGCTGTCGCGCTCGCAGGAGGGCATGAGCATCGGCGAGCTGGCGCGCTACCTGATGGTGAGCCGGCAGAACCTGGCCGGCCTGATCAGCCGCATGGAGCGCGACGGCCATGTGCAGAGCGCGCCGGACGGGCGCGACCGGCGCTCGCGCCTGGTGCGCATGACCGAGGCCGGGCGCAAGACCTGGGAGGTGGATGCGCAGGTCAAGATCCACGGCTACTACGAGCAGGCGCTGCAGGGCTTCTCGGTCAGCGACCTCACGCACACGCTGCACTACCTGCTGCAGCTGCTGGAGAACATGCAGCGCGTGGATGCGGCGCAGGGCGCCGTGGAGGCGCTCGAGCCGGCGGAGGAGGATTGAGGCGAGCGCCCGTCGCGCCGGCGAGCTTTTCCCTGGTCAGGCCCGTGCCGGGATCGTCGACGCCATCCGTGAAATTGATAATCCATGCCTGACGTATACGGGGATTGGATTTTTCATGGATTTACGAGGCATTGACCTGAACCTGCTGGTGTCGCTGGATGTCCTGCTGGCCGAGCGCAACGTCACGCGGGCCGCCGGGCGCCTGCAACTGAGCCAGCCGGCGCTGTCCACCCAGCTGGCGCGGCTGCGCCAGGTCTTCGACGACCCGCTGCTGCTGCCTTCCGAATCCGGCCGCGGCATGACGCCGACGGCGCGCGCGCTGGCGCTGGCCGCGCCGCTGCGCTCGGCGCTGAAGGACGTGGAGGCCGTGCTGCGCCACCAGCCGAGCTTCTACCCGCGCACCGATCCGCGCACCTTCCAGGTGGCGGCCAGCGAGCACGCGATGGCGGTGCTTGGCCAGCCGCTGCTGCAGCGCCTGGCCGCCGAGACCGGCCCCGGCGTGGGTGTCACGCTGCGCGCTCCTGAGGCCGGGCGCAGCACCGCGCAGCTGGAGCAGGGCGAGGTCGACCTGCTGATCGACGCCGACAGCAGGGTGCCGCGCGGCATGAAGACGCGCCTGCTGCTGCGCGACCGTCTCGTCATGGCGCAGCGCAAGGGCCATCCGCGCGGCACCGGCGCGCTGGACCTCGATGGCTACTGCGCGCTGCGCCATGTGCGGGTGACGGCTGGCGGCGACCTGGACGAGCCCCTGGCGGGCCTGGGCCGCCAGCGCCAGGTGGCCTGCACGGTCGGGCAGTTCCTGCCGGTGCCGGAGATCCTGCGCGCCAGCGACTGGGTGGGCGCCCTGCCGGCGCGCCAGGTGGCGCGCCACGCCGACACGCTGGATTCCTTCGAGCTGCCGTTCGAGGTGCCCGGCCTCACGCTGCAGCTGGCCTGGCACCCGCGCAACCAGGCCGAGCCTGCCGTGACCTGGCTGCGCGAACTCATCGCCGGCGTCGCCAAGTCCTGACGCACGGCGCCGCGCGCATGGAGCAGAGGCTGCCCGCGCGCACGCCTCGTTTCCAGGCCGCGGGAACGTGGCGCGTGGTCCCCTCATCCAATGGACAACCTTGCATCGGCCGCTCCGGCCGCCGGCATTTCGCCCCGTGTTGTCATGAACGAAGGAGATGGACCATGGAAAACTCCCCCATCGACGCTGGCGCCGATCCCTCACCCCAGGAGCCCCCCTCGGCTTCGGCCTTGCGCCGGGCGGGGCTGACGGTCGTTGCCGCCGCAGCCTGTGCCCTGGCCGCCGGCTGCGGCGGCTCCTCCTCGACACCCGACCAGACCGCCCTGGTCGAGCAGGGGCGGCAGATCTTCCGCTTCGACACCTTCGGCGACGAGGCCTTCTGGACCGACCAGCTGCGCATGCACGAGGTCATCAGCGCGGCCGTCGATCCGGTGACCGCCCTGTCCGTGGGGCTGAAGGTCGATGCCGAGGCCCTGCCCGCCGCCGTCGTGGCCGGCATCCAGGCCGGGACAGTGGACCTGAAAAGCCCCGCGACCACCATCGCCCTGCTGAAGCTCAATGCCGTGGTGGGCGTCAAGGGCACGGTAGAGACAGTGAACGGCCGCGACGCCCTGGTCCGCGTCGGCATCACCTGCGCGCTGTGCCACTCCACGGTGGACAACGCGTTCGCGCCGGGCATCGGCAAGCGGCTGGACGGCTGGCCCAACCGTGACCTCGACCCCGGGGCCATCATCGCCCTGTCGCCCGCGCTCTCGCCGCAGGCGAAGGCCATCTATAACTCTTGGGGCAAGGGCAAGTTCGACCCGCGCCACAACGTGGATGGCAAGAACAAGCCCGTGGTCATCCCGCCGGCCTTCGGCCTGGAGGGCCTCCATCGCATCACCTTCACCGGCGACGGCACGGAGATCGCGTACTGGAACCGCTATGTGTCGGTGGTCGAGATGGGCGGGCTGGGCTCGATGTCGGAGCCGCGCCTGAACCTGTCCATCACCCATGGCACGGTCGATCTCGTCTCGTCCAAGCTGCCCGCGCTGCAGGCCTACCAGCTGAGCCTGCAGGCACCACCGGCCCCCGCCGGCAGCTTCGACCCGGCCGCGGCGCTGCGCGGCCGGCTGGTGTTCGAGGGCGCGGGCCGGTGCGCGAGCTGCCATGCGGGCGCCAGCTTCACCGACGCGAATGCCACGCTGCACCTGCCCAGTGACTCGATGGCCGAGCCCGAGACCCCGAGCTACGCGTCGCGTTCCGCCACCGGGCTGTACCGCACCTCTCCGCTCAAGGGTGTCTGGCAACACGCGCCGTACTTCCACGACGGTTCCGCCGCCACGCTGGACGACGTGGTCCAGACCTACAACAGCCGGCGGCAACTGGGGCTGACGGCACAGCAGATCGCGGACCTGGCGCAGTACCTGAAATCGCTCTGAGCTTCAGACGCTCTCGCTGTAGAGCATGCCGAAGCCCGTGCCGTACTCGGGCACCGGCGCGTAGGCGGTCTCGATCGCCGCCGTGCCGCCGGCCGCGCGGTAGGCGGAGACGGCGGCAATCCAGGCGTGCAGTTCCAGCAGGCCGACGCCCGCCTGCTCCACCACGGACGCCGCGTCCAGGTCGTCGAGGCGCTGCGCCTGGCCCTGGCTCAGCCAGCCCAGGATGCGCTGGTCCAGCGCGGGGTTCAGGCGCATGTCGGCGGCCGTGCGCCGGCCGTTCGCGGCCATCTCGGCGCCCTCGACGTGCAGGTCGGCAAAGCGCTGGAACCAGGCCGCGTCGTCCATGGTGCCGCCGCGGTCCCCGTCCATCTGGTAGCCGAGCACGTCGGGCGGCGCGTCGCTCATCAGGGGGAAGTAGCGCACGGGATGATGGGACAGGCCGCCGGTGCCCATGAACAGGGTGCGCTTGCCGCCGCCGGCCACCAGGCGGCCGACCGCCTCGCCGAACAGGCGCGAGCGCCTGAAGCTCAGGAAGGGCGGCGTGAACACGCTGATGAAGACGGGAATGACCGGGTAGCGCGCGAGCGAGCCGGTCAGCAGCGTGAGCGGCTGGGAAAAGGCGTGGTCCACGCGCATGCGGTAGGAGACGGCCGGATCGAAGCCCTGCTCGCGCAGCTGGACGACCAGCCGCTCGGCGTCCGCCGCGGGCACGCGCAACGCACCTTCGAAGCCGCCGAGGTCCGCCACCGCCTGCGCGGCCAGGCCGATGCAGTACGGCGGCATCAGCGCATAGTGGAAGCCGGCGAAGTGGTCGTTGCCGAAGAAGACGATCTGCTCGGGGTCGAAGCGCTCGATGGCGGCGCGCACGCGCTCGCGGTGCGCGAGCAGCATCGCCTCGGCTTCGGGTTCGCGCGGGCGGATCAGCAGCAGCGGCGGGTGGGAGGTGCAGGCCAGAAGGGTGAGGGGCATGACGGCTCCAGCAGGGTGGGGGAGGGGATCAGGCACGGGCCTGGCCGAGCGGCAGCACGACCGGGCGCCCGCCGGCGTCGCGGAACAGCGAGCGGATGGTGCGCGAGGCGTAGCGCCACCGGCCGTCCTCGCCGCGCTCGTAGACGTCCTCGAAGTCGGCCACGGCCAGCGGTTCGGCGGGCAGCGGCGGCACGCCGTCCTGCGCGAACAGCAGCATGATGGCGGTGCCGCGCACGCGCCGCGCCGACTCGTGTTCGAGGCGCAGGTTGGTGAAGAGGTGGCGCGCCGTGCGCGGGCCGTGCGCGCGGCGCAGGGCATAGGCGGCGCGGATCGCCTCGCGCCCGTGGCTGCGCGGCCCGTCCGCGCGCCCGTAGCTGCCCTCGGGGGTGAACAGGTCGGCCACGGTGTGGCTCAGGTCGTGATCGACGCGGTAGGCGAACTCGGCGTTGAGTTCCTCGATGGCGAGGCGGGTCAGCAGGCGTTCGGTGTCAGGCATGGCGGCGGTGTCCTCAGGCGGTGGCGGGCAGCGGGTAGTCGTCGGCGTTGAGCACCAGGCCCTGGCGCTCGAAGTCCAGGCGCGGCGGCGCGAAGACATCGACCAGCCAGGCCGGCCCGGCGTTGACGTTGCGGCTGGTGTGCACCAGCTTCGGCGGGATCACCAGCAGCGAGGGGCTGCCGATCTCCAGGTGCTCGTCCTCGCGCCAGGCGCTCATGTCGGCCGTCCAGGGCGTGCGCAGGTGGTGGACCCAGCGCCCGGCCAGGGCCAGCGAGCCCTGCTCGAAGTCGGCGTGCGCGTGCGGGCTGAGCTCGCGCACGTCGCGCGGCTGCTCGCGCGGCAGCAGCACGTTGATCATCAGGTGGCTGCTGCGGAAGACGCGGGTCTTCTGCCCGGGCCGCACGTGGTCGGCCAGCACGTAGTGGCGCAGCCGCCAGCCGTCGGGCGGCGCGGGCCAGGGCTGCAGCGGCGCGACGCCCGGCTGTGTGTCACCCGAATAATGGGCGGCGTTGCCGGCGCGCGGCAGCAGGTCGGCGCAGCGGCTGGAGAACAGGCGCACGACGCGACCGGCGGCCTGGGCCACGACCTCGCTCGCGCCGGGCGGCACGATGGTCAGCGAGCCGGCGCCGGCGGCAAGGCGCTCGCCGTTGGCGGTGACCGTGGCCGGCGCGTCGGGCAGCAGCAGCATGTATTCGTCCGGCTGATCGTCGCGGGCCAGGCGGGCGCCGGCCTGGACCTCGGACAGGACGAGCACGAAGTTGGCGCCGCGCGTGATCCAGCTGCGCACGCCGGGCGCCTGCTCCTGCGGCGGATCGAGGTCGTAGCGGGCCGCATGGGCCGTGGAGGTGGATGGATTCATGGTCGGTCCTCTCGGGGTCAGGATGGCTGGATCGCGGCGTGCAGCGTGGCGGCGCGGGCGGCCTGGCGCAGCAGGCTCTGGTCGGAACCCAGCACGAGCCAGCGCGCGCCGCGGGCGATGTAGTGGTCGCGCTCCGCCGCGCTGGCCACCGCCACGCCGATGAGCTTGCCGGCCGCTTGCGCGGCGCGCATCACCTGCTCGGTGGCCTCGTCCACGCGCGGGTGCTGGACCGTGTCCAGACCCAGCGAGAGAGCCAGGTCGGCGCGGCCGATGAAGAGGCCGGCCACGCCGGGCACGGCGGCGATGGCCTCGGCCTCCTGCACCGCGCGCCCGCTCTCGATCTGGCAGATCAGCGCGGCCTGGTCGCCGCGCCGCAGCGCCTCGCGCATGCCCAGCGTGCCGTAGCCGCCGAAGCGCGGCGAGCCCGAGTAGCCGCGGTCACCGCCGACGAAGCGCGCGTGGGCCACCACGGCGCGTGCCTCGTCGGCGCTGTCCACGTGCGGCACCAGCAGGCCGGCGGCGCCCAGGTCCAGCGCCGACAGCAGGGTGCCGGGCTGGCGGTCGAGCACGCGCACGAACAGCGGCAGGCCGGCGGCCCGGCCGGCCAGGATCGCCGTGTCCAGGGCGGCGCGGTCCCAGGGGGCGTGCTCGGCGTCGAGCACGGCGAAGTCGAGGCCGGCGCCGGCCAGGATCTCGACGAGCTGCGGGGCCGGGGTCTTGACGAAGGTGCCGACCTGCACGGTGGTCGGCCCGGGGAGCGTGTAGGCGGTCATGGAGGTCTCGCGGAGCAAGTGAACGGGTGGCGTGGCTCGGGAGGACGTCAGTCGACGGTCATGCCGCTGTCGCGGATCACCGGGCCCCATTTGGCGATCTCGGCGTGCAGGTGGGCGGTGAACTGCTTCGGCGAGCTGCCCACGAGCTCCAGGCCCTGGTCGAGCAGCTTCTTCGACACCGCCGGTTCGCGCAGCGACGCGACCAGTTCGGTGTTCAGGCGCGAGACGACGGCGTCCGGCGTGCCCGCCTTCACCACGACGCCGAACCAGACCGTGGACACGATCGAGGCCCAGCCCAGTTCCTTGAGCGTGGGCACGTCGGGGAACAGCGGCGAGCGACGCTCGGCACCGATTGCCAGCGCGCGCACCTTGCCGGTCTTGGCGAAGGCGCCGCTGGTAGTGATGGCGTCGAACATGAAGTCCAGCTGCCCGCCCATCAGGTCGGTCAGGCCGGGCGCCGATCCCTTGTAGGCGATGTGGGTCAGCGGCTTGCCGAGCTTGCTGGAGAGCATCGCGCCGAACAGGTGGCCGCCGGAGCCGACCCCGGCCGAGGCGTAGCTGAGGCCGCCCGGCTGGGTCCGGGCCGCCTGGAACAGGGCCTCGACCGAGGTGTAGGGGCTGGTGCGTGGCACCACCAGCAGGGCCGGGGCACTGACCAGCTGCGTCACCGGCTGCAGGTCCTTGCGCGGGTCGTAGGACAGGCGGGTGAACAGGTTGGGGTTGAGCGCCAGCGGCCCGAAGTCGGCCAGGACCAGGGTGTGGCCATCCGCCGGCGCCTGCTTCAGCGCATTCATCGCGATCTGCGCGCCGCCGCCGGGCTTGTTCTCCACCAGCACCGGCTGCTTCAGGCGCTGCGCGAGCTGCACGCCAATTTCGCGCGCCAGCTGGTCGGTGAGGCCGCCGGCGTTGTAGGGGACGATGAGGGTCAGCGGCTTGCTCGGGTAGCCAGGGGTCTGGGCCAGGGCGCCGGCACAGAGCAGGGTGGCGCAGAGCGTCCAGAGTCGGGGGATGCGTGACATGGTCTTGTCTCCTTCGAGAGGGTTGGGAGGGGCCCTTGGGCCCCGTTGGGGGGAATGATCGACGGGTGGTTGGGCACCCGCCAGTGGAATCTCCGCCGATTCCGCTGGCCGGAATCGGCGGCAGCGGCGGGGCCTCAGTGCGGCGGCGTCGCGGCCCGGTCGTAGGCGGTGGCGATGTCGCGCGCGGTCTGCGCCAGGATCGGTACCAGCTCCTGGACCCGTGGCGGCGTCATCAGTCGGCCGAAGGTGGTCAGGCCGATCACGGCCAGCAGCGCCTCGCCGTGCAGGATCGGCACGGCCGCCGTCGCCGAGCTGCGTTCCCCGTTCGGCAGGCGCACCGCGTGGCCGGCGTGCCGCACCGCGTCCAGGTCGCGCGCGAGCAGGCGCCCCGGCAGCGACGCGTCGCCGGCCAGGCCGCTGAACAGGTGGGCGAGCAGGGCCTCGCGCTCGGCAGGGGTGCAGAACGCGAGGTAGACCCGGCCCATCGCCGTCTCCAGCAGTCCCAGCCGCTGGCCGAGCGTGGTGGCGTGGACGGCCAGCGGGCTGTAAGGCATGGTCGAATGGCGCACCACGAGGGCATCGCCATCAAGGGTCGCGACCGCCAGCGGCCACTTGATCCGCTTGGTGACCTGCAGCGTGATTGGCGCCGCACAGTCGACGACGCGGTGGCGCTCCGTGTAGCCACCGGCCAGTTCACCGAGCCGGGCCGTGAGCCGGTAGCGGCCGGTGTCCTCCGCGCGCACATAGCCTTCGTGCTGCAGCGTCTGCAGGATGCGGAACAGCGTCGTCTTGGGCAGATCGACCGCCTGCTGCAGCTCCTGCAGCAGCCAGCTCTCGCGCCGGTTCATGGCGCGCAGGACCCGCAGCGCGCGCGAGATGGACCGGATCGTCTCCGGGCCGTCGTCCGCGGGCGCCACCTCAGTCGCGCCGCGCCACGATCTTGCAGACCGCGCTGGCCGTCGCAACCTCCTTGCCGTCCTGCCACAGCGTCGCCTGCACGTGACAGACCTCGCGCCCGCGCCGCACCAGGTGCGCCTCGCCCTGCAGCGGGCCAAGCCGCGCCGGGCGCAGGAAGGACACGTTCAGGTTCAGCGTGGCCACCACCTCGCCGGCGGCCAGCGTCGCGTCGACCAGGCAGGCCGTGAGGTCGTCCAGCATCGCGCAGAGCATGCCGCCCTGCACCTGGCCGGCCGGATTGGCGAAGCCGGGTCCGCCAACGTAGTCGGCCTGCAGCGTGCCGGCCTCGGCATCGACGGCGCGGATCTCGCCGCCGAGCAGGGTCACCACGGGGGCCGCCGGGATCTCGCCGCGCCGCATGCGGTTGAAGTAGCTCTGGGGATCGCTCATGCGTCGCGCAGCGGCTTGATCGCCACCGCCCAGCGGTACAGCTCGTCGAACATCAGGCCCGCGGCGCTGGCGTGGGCCTCGGTCGGCACGAAGGCCTGGCCGGCGTCGAGGTGCTGGGCCACGTTGGGAATGGCCACCGCCTCGAGCATGGGCACGACCTTCAGCGTGGTCAGCATCTGCTTGGTCAGCTGCACCGCGCGCAGGCCGCCGGAGACACCGCCGTAACTGACGAAGGCCGCCGGCTTGTACTGCCACTCGCGCACCAGGTAGTTCATGGCGTTGACCAGGGAGGCCGGTGGCGCGAAGTTGTACTCGGGCAGCACGAACACGAAGGCGTCGGCCGCGTGCACGCTGGCGCTCCAGGCCTTGGTGTGGGCATGGTGGTATTTCTGCAGACGCGGGTGCTCGGGCTCGTCGAAGACCGGCAGCTTGAACGCGGCCAGGTCCACGAGCTGTGGGGTGAACTTGCCGTTGGCCAGCGCGGCCTGCTCGGCCCAGCGGGCGACGGACGGGCCGACGCGGCCGGGGCGGGTGCTGCAGACGATGATGTGGAGTTGGGGTTTCATGGGGACAGGAAGGAAAGGACGAGGGACGGCGGAGACGCTCACAGACCCAGCCGGCGCAGCGTGGCGGCCTTGGCCTGGCTGTCCTGGCGCAGGCGCTGGCCGAAGGCGGCGCTGCCCTGGTAGTCCAGCACCTGGCTGGCGCGCTGGGCCCAGTCGCGGTAGCCGGCGGATTGCATGGCCTTCTCACAGCCGGATTCCAGGGTCGCCAGCACCTCGCGCGGCGTCTGCGCCGGCACCAGCAGGCCGCCGAAGCTCAGCTGCACCACCGGCACGCCGGCCTCGGTCAGCGTGGGCACCTGCGGGAAGGACGGATGGCGACGGTCCGCGTAGACCGCGAGCAGGCGCAGCGCGCCGGCCTGCAGCTGGGGCGTGATCGAACTGGCCAGCACCGCGCCGAAGCCCAGGCGGCCCGCCAGCAGGTCCTGCAGCATCGGCGCGTCGCCCTTGTAGGGCACATGGGTCAGCTCGACCCTGGCGGCGGCCTCGATGTCGGAGGTGCCCAGATGCGGGATGGAGCCGGTGCCCGAGGTGCCGTAGCTCAGCTTGCCGGCCTCGCGTCGCGCCTCCTTCAACAGGTCGGCCACGCTCTGCAAGGGCGAGTCCTTGGGCACGGCGATGGCAAAGATGTTGTCGAACACCTGGCACACCGGCTGGAACGAGTCGAGGCGGTAGTTCAGGCTTTTCAGGCGGTGCGGTTCGCTGGTCAGCGGCACGGCCGGGCTGAAGGCCACGGTGTAGCCGTCCGGCCGCGCGTTGGCCACGGCCTGCAGGCCGATGGTGCCGGCGGCGCCGTCGCGGTTGCTCACGGCGACCGGCTGGCGCAGCACTTCGGCCAGGGCCTGGGCGAAGTGGCGCGCGTTGAGGTCCAGCCCCCCGCCCGCGGCGAAGGGGACGACGAACTGGATCGGCCGGGCGGGGTAGGGCTCGGCCGCGCCGGCGCCGGCGGACAGCAAGGCCAGCGCAACGAGCGCGGACAGACGGCGAGGAGAGGGCATGGCGGCATCCGTAACAGGAGGGTCAGGGAGAGGACGGATCGGGGCCCGGCGCGCACGCGGCGCGCCAGGGTCAGGCTCACTCGTCGCGGATGCCGTTGCGCAGCACGCCGATGGCGTCCACCTCGATCTCGACCACGTCGCCGGGCTTCATGAACACCGGCGGGGTGCGCTTGTTGCCGATGCCGCCGGGCGTGCCGGTGACGATCA
>Ga0255338_1003598_pt1 | contig 18151 bp, 10 predicted proteins | sample MeOH1_35cm_T4_19_FD_203715 | JGI IMG/M metagenome (GOLD analysis project Ga0255338, IMG submission 203715) | Sandy soil microbial communities from University of British Columbia, Vancouver, Canada - MeOH1_35cm_T4_195 | ecosystem: Engineered > Artificial ecosystem > Sand microcosm > Unclassified ...
TGGGTACGCGACTGACGTTGATGGTGATGGTGCGGGTTACGGCGCAGCCCGCGCTGTCCGTAGCCGTGAACACCAGCGTGGCGGTGGACGGAGCGCCGGCGCCCGGCGTCCAGTTGAACACGCTCTCGACCGGGTTGCCGGTGGTGGGCAGGCTCGGCGTGAAGAACGCCGCCAGACCGCCCGTTTCGCTCAGCGTCACCTGGTCGCCGCTGTCCGCGTCGGAGGCGTGCACCCGGAAGGTGACGTTCTGCCCGACGCAGGTGTTGAACACGGCGTTGTTCGCGGGCGTAGCGCCGTCGAACACCGGCAGGTTTCCAACACGGATCACCACGGTAGTAGTAGCCGTGCAGGCGGGGGTGAAGTTGTCCGTCGCGGTATAGGTCACCGTGAAGGTCTGCCCCGCGTCACCGGCCGCCGGCGTGTAGGAGAACACCGAGGGAACGGAGGCTCCCGCGGCGCCGGTCTGCGGCAGGGTCGGCGTATACGTCGATCCGGCCGGGCTACCGGTTTCCGACAGGGTCACCGTCTGTCCCGCATCCGGGTCCGCGGCGGTCACCGTGTAGCTGAGGGTGTCGGCCGGACCGGTTCCCGGCGGGCACACAATGTACGGATCGGCGGCCGTGCCCGTCCCGTGGCTTGCACCGGTTACTCCGGTAACGGCCACCGTCGGCACCCGGCTCACGTTGAGCGTGACCGTGGTGGTCTGGGAGCAACCATCTTCATCGGTAGCGGTGAAGGTCACCACGCGGCTACCGGCATCGGCGTCCGTCGGGGTGAAGGTGGCAACCGTCTCCACGGGGTTCCCACCCAGCGGCAGTCCCGGCACGAACACCAGGCTCGCGGGGGCATTGCTCTGGGACAGGGTCACGAGGTTGGACTCGGCGTCCGTGCCGCGCACCCGGAAGGTGGCAGACTGGCCGACGCAGAGGTTCACCGTGTTCTGGGACGCCGTGATCTGGGGCAGCGCGCTGACCCGGATCACCACGGTGCCGGTGGCGGCGCAGGCCGCGCCACTGTTGTCCGTCGCCGTGTAGTTGATGGTAAACGTCTGCCCCGCGTCACCCGCTGTAGGAGTGAACGAGAAGGCGGACGAAACCGGCGCACCCGCCGCGCCCGTCTGCGGCAGCGCCGGAGTGTGGGTACCGGCCGGGGCGCCCGTCTGCGCCAACGTCACCGTCTGCGTCGCGTCCGTATCGCTCGCCGTCACCGAGTAGGTGAGCGTGCTGGCCGGGCTGGTTCCCGGCGGGCACAGCACGTACGGATCGGCGGCCGTGCCCGTGCCATGGCTGGCGCCGGCGGCCGGGGTGATCGACAGCACCGGAACAGCGCTGACGTTGATGGTGACTACCTGCGTGGTCGCGCAGCCACTCGCGTCCGTCGCCGTGAAGGTGACGTTGCTGGTACCGGCAGCCGCCGGGGTCCACGCGAAGGTGCTGCTCGCCGGGTTGCCGTTCACCGGCAGCGCCGGGGTCATCGTCGCGGTGCCAGGCAGCGCGCCGCTGGTCAGAGTCACCACGTCGCCCGTGTCGGCGTCCGAGGCACGCACCGGGAAGGTCAGCGGGGTACCGGCGCACACGTTGAACGTGGTGGCGGTCGGCAGGTCGAAGACCGGCACGTTGCTGACCTTGATCACCACGCTCGTGGTGGCCGTGCACGCCCCACCGCTGCCATCCGTGGCGGTGTAGGTGACCGTAAAGGTCTGCCCGCCCTGGCTCGCGGTCGGAACGAACGACGCGGCCGGCGCCACCGTAGGCGTACCGCTTGCCGGCAGCGCCGGGATGTGCGTCAACCCAGCCGGAGCGCCGGTTGCGCTAACGGTTACGGACTCGCCGACCTCGCCGGAGTTGGCATTGACGGTATAGGTAAGCGTGTTACCCACGCACACCCGCACCGGATCGGCAGCGGTGCCCGTGCCGCCCTGGCCGCCCGCGAAGCCCGTAGCCGAGATCGTGGGGCGAGCGCTGACGTTGATGGTCACCGTCTGCGTGGCGGTGCAGCCCTTCGTATCAGTAGCCGTGAAGTTCACGACGCTGCTACCGGCCGCGTTCGGCGTCCACACGATTTCCGTGCTCGCGGGGTTGCCGTTCGTCGGAAGCGCGGGATCGAGGGTGGCGGTACCCGGGAGGGCGCCGCTGGTCAGCGTTACCACATCGCCCGCGTCCGCGTCGGAGGCGCGCACCGGGATGCGGAGCGCGTCACCCACGCACGCATTCACCGTGGTGCTCACGGGCTGGTTGAACACCGGCGGGCTGCTCACGTAGATGGACACGGTGCGGGTAGCCGCACAGCCGAACGGGTCCGTCGCCGTGTAGATGAGGGTGTAGGTCTGGCTGCCCTGCGCCAGCACCGGAGCAAAGGTCTCGTTGACCGTCGCCGTCGGCGCTGCAACAGCCAGCGGGTTGGTGCTCGGGGTCAGATTAGCCGGAAGGTTGGCGCCGGTGAGCGTCACCACGTCGCCATCCGGATCGGTACCGGCCACGCTGAAGTCCAGCGTCTGGCCGGCGCAAACCGTGAGGGTGTCGCCTTCCGCCACCGGGTTGCCGCCGCTAGTCACCGCGAGGGTGGGCTTCTGGCTCACGTTGATGATGACCGCCAGATTGCGCGAGCAACCCAGGTCATCGACCACCGTGTAGGTGACCAGGTAGGTCCCTACGTCCGCCAGGGTAGGCGCCCACTCGAAGCGGCTCTCTACCGGGTTTCCGAACGCCAGGATGTTCCCGCCGCCCGGCCCTGCTACGTCTACCCCGGCAAAATCCGGCCCGTGCAGCGCTCCGAGCGGAGTGCCTACGGCGGAAAGTTGCAGGGTGTCTCCGGCGTCCGCGTCATTCGCGCGAATGTCGTACTGGAGCAAATCACCTACGCAGACGTTGAAGATGTCTACCGGCCCCGCGGACGGAGCGGTAAAGTCCGGTAGGTTGGTCACCTGCGCATAGAAGTCCACCGAGGTGGCGCAGGCCGCCGCGCTGTTGTCTGTGGACGTGTAGGTAAAGTGGACGGTCAGCCCTTCCTGCGCCTCAGCCGGATTGAACGATCCGGTGTTGGCCAGGTTGAGGACCGGGCCCTGCGGCAGAGGGGTCCCATGGCTGATGTTCGCGGTTCCCGCCGGGTTGGTCACCAGGGTGAGGGTCACCTGATCGCCATCCGGATCGGTGGACGCAATGTTGTAATCCAGCGTATCACCCGGGCACAGGAGGTACGGGTCGCCCGCGGTGCCCGTTCCGGCCGCAAATCCGGTGAATCCGTTCACCGTCAAGGCCGGCGGAGCGCTGACGTTGATCGTCACCGTGTAGGTGTCGATCGCGTTCGTCTCGTCCGTGGCTGTGTAGGTGATGATGGTAGTGCCCGCCGCGGCCGGCGTCCAATCAAAGGTGGTCGACGGGTTCGCCGAAGTCTGCGGTAGCGCCGGGGTGTGCGTGGCGGTTGCCGGAATGGCGGTCGAATCCAGGGTGGTGTTACCCGATCCATCGGGGTCGGTCGCCGAGATCGTGTAGTTCACGTTCTGGCCGACGCACACGTTGTAGGTAACGCTGCCGGTGCTCGAGATCTGCGGGCCCAGCCCGGCGTCGTTCACCGTATTGTCGTCGTTGAAAGTGATGGTGCCGGCGGCAATCAGCTTCCCGTTGACCACCGTGCCGGTGCTCGTGGTGATGTTCCCGTTCGCGATCACTTCGGCGTTGAGCTGCGAACCGCCGATGGTCACGTTGCCGTTAACCACGAGATAAACGTTCGCCGGGGCAGCGCCGCCGGCCAACAGCAGGTCGCTGCCGGCCGTGGTGGTCAGGTCACCATCGATGACGATGAGGTAATCCCCGGCGCCGGTTAGGGTCAGGTCCCCGGCCGACAGCGTGGTATTGCCGTTGTGGTAGTAGACACCGGGGGTCAGGACCCCCGCCGCACTCAGGTCACCTCCGGGATCCACGCCGGGGAGATTGAGCGCCTCGTTGTAATACGCATTCGCCGCTAGGCCTGCGGCGGTAAGGGCCGTATCCACGGCGGCAGTCTGATCGGTGCCGCCGGCCGTGGTCAGGGTGGCATCGACACCGAGGGAGACAGGAGTGCCTCCCACCCGTCCCGCGCCGCCGCCAGCGGCAACGTCGTTGACGATCGTCGCGGTGCCAACGGAGCCATTCACCTGCACCGCGTCGGCAAGGACCGCATACGCGCTCGCTGCACCTAACGTGCGGAATGCGTAGACGGGGATAAGCCCTGCGGCCGCCAGGACCGCCAGGGCCATCAACCAGCGCCGGAATACCGGCCAGCCCTTCGAACGTTTAGATAACACCTTTGACTCCTTCCGTCTGCGCCTCAACATCTGCGCGACGGCTTGGTAGATCTAACCTGCTCGGTTTGGGGTTAGCCAGCGAGCATACCCGGATAAGCACGAGTTTCAAGTTAGATTGGGATCGGTATACTACATTCCGACCAATTGGTTAGTCGTGATGAAGCCGACCAGATGGTCAATTCCCGAACAACCACCCCTATCCCTCCCAAGAACTATTTTTTCTTTACATTGAATTCCAGACCGCTTGCTATCAGCTGGCGCAGCGGTTAATTGCTAGTTAACCGAGCTTGAGTTGGCAGGTACGCAAAAAAAGGCCCGGGTGAGCAGTACTGCTCACCCGGGCCTTTTTTTGCGGAAGCGCTAACGATTATTTGCCGGATAACCGAAGGGCTGCGGTAGCCGTCTTGGTGGGGTCCGATTTCAGGCTGGCGGTTACCTGAACCACCTGCGGACCGGTGCCTTCCGGAGCGGAGTAGATGCCGTCCGGAGTGATGGTGCCGATCTCCGGCGTCAACAGCCAGACCACGTCACCGCTCTTCGAGTTGCAGCCTTCGACCTTCGTCTTCAGGCGCACGGTGCGGCCGGACCGCACCTCCGCGCTTTCCGGCGAGATCTCCAGCCGCAGTTCCGGCACATTCACCTGAATGACGGCGTTCTTGGTGGGATCCGCAGCGCTGGTGGCGCGCACCCGCACCACTGCCGGGGTCGTCAGCACACTGGGCGGGTGGTAGAGACCGTCGTCCGAGACGGAGCCGAACGCGTCCCCGCCCTCCACGCTCCACTTGATCTGATCGTTCTCAGCGTTCTCCACCTTCGCCTGGAGTTGGATCGCGCCGTCCATCTGGCACGAAAAGGCTTGCTTGGGCGCCTGCACCACCACCGGCGGGATGTGGAGCGTGTGCAGCACGGACTTGGTGGGGTCGGCCAGGCTGGTGGCGCGCACCTGCACCACCCGCGGCGTGGAGATGGACGCCGGCGCGTAGTAGATCCCCTCTTCGCTGATCTCCCCGATCTTCTCCCCTACCACTTCCCAGCGGACGCCGTCGTTGCTGCTGTTCTGGACGGCGGCTTCCAGGTCCGTGGCGCCGCCCAGCGGCACGTACTGCTTGCCGGACTTGCCGCGGAAGTTAGGGCCGCGCACCATGAAGTCGACCGGGTCGAACGGCATCACCAGCCGCACCACCTTGGGCGCGGCGATCTGATAGATGCCGTGCGCCACGCGGTGGAAACCGGTGCGCTTCTTGCCGTTCTTCCCGTTCTTCCCCAATTTACCGCCCATCCCGGCACTGAGCTGCACGGCCTCTACGCGGATGCGCACCGTAGCAGTCTTACTGGGGTCGGCCACGCTCCGCGCGATCACCGTCACCACTGCCGGGGTCGCCATCGAAGGGGGCGTGGCATACATGCCGGAGCTAGAGACCTGGCCCTGGCCCTCGCCCAGCACGGACCACTCGACGGCCGTATTCGAGGTGCCGGTGACCTTAGCCTCGAAGCGCCGCGTATCGCCGTGCTTGATCGAAACCTCGGTCGGCTTGACTTTGATCTCGACCTTACCGATCTGGACGGTGGCCGTGGCGCTCTTGCTCGGGTCCGCGGCGGACGCAGCGCGAACGGTGATCACCCCGGGAGTGGGAAAACGAGAAGGGGCAGTAAAGAGGCCGGTATCAGTGATGTGACCGTGGGAGTCTCCGCCTTCCACACTCCAGATCACCCGTTGGTCCGCCACTTGATCCACCTTGGCGCGGAAGTGGAACGTCTCACCGGTGGAAAGCTCCACTTTCTCCGGCTTGATCTCCAGCGCGACCGGTTGGAGGAAGACGAGGGCCTGTGCTTTGAGGCGCGGCTCGCCATCGGAGATCGCGTTGATGCGCACCGTGGCCGGCGTGGAGCCATAGCTCGGCGCCTGGTAAAAGCCGTCCGAGGTGACGGTGCCCATCCCGGCGCCTTCCACTTCCCACCGCACCTGTCCGTCCCGGCCTTTCAACTCCGACTTCAGCAGCACGCCTTCGCCCAGGCGCAGCTTGGACTGCTCCGGTGACACCTTCAGCGTGGCCTTTTTCGCCGCCTTCGCGTCTTCAAATCCGAAGACGGGCCGAAAGGGAGGAGCGGCGAGCGCCATTCCGGCCAGGAGGACGAGGGTGGGGAGGGTGATGTGGTATCGCATACGGCTTTTCGAACTACGGTACCGCCGCCCGGCCACCGGACCGGGGGGTCAGGTCTTCCGGGCGACGATGTAGAAGCTGCTCGCAATCTGAGTGGCGAACGGGCTGCGGGCGGTAATCAGGTCCAGATACTTCACCGGGAGCGTTAACCAGCTAAAGATCCGTTCGTTGATCTTATAGAGATACGGGTTTCCGAACGCGAAGAGGATGGAGCAGTATTCCCGCAGGATCCAGGAGAGCGTGGAACTGGGGCCGAGCGCCACGCCCAACTCCACCACTTCGAACTGATCGAACAGGTCCGCCAATCCGTCCACGGTATAACGCTGATAGTCGGTCGGAGTGGGATGGTACCCCTGCAGGAACGGAATCTCGCACCAGACTCGGCCTCCCGGGCGTAGTACCCGGTGCATCTCCGCCACCGCCAGGCCCGGTTTACGCACGTGCTCCAGCACTCGCCGGGAGATCACGCCGTCCAAACTGTTATCCAGGAACGGCAGCCGGGTCGCGTCCCCCACCACCTCTACGCCCGGCCCCGGAAGCAGGTCCACGTTCACGATCCGGTCGCCATAAGTCAGCGATGCCGAGCCCACGTTAGCGAGGAACGCATCCTGCGGAAAGGAGGCCAGGAACTTCGGCATCTGGCCGCGCAGCGCCTGGTTCTCCAGGGTGGGGCTCGGCACCGCCAGCAAGCTCTTGGCAACCTTCATCCACGCCGGTTGCTCTACCTGCACTTTCCGTCCGGCACTCGGCAACTTGGCCGGCTCCGTGAGGAGGATCGGCACGCCGCCGTCCACCGGGTAACTGCTCTCGCAGCCGGTGCAGCGCAACTCCGCTCCCACTTCCGTCACCGCGGCGCGGCAGCGTGGGCAGGCGAGTGCCTCCCTAAATACTGTTCGCATTACGACCCCTAGCTCCATTCGGCAACCGCCGAGTAATCCGGTTGTAAAAACCTTGCGACCGGGTCTCGGCCGGGCTGCAGATCGTCAATGGTCTGCGCGCAATCGCCTTCGCCGTCCTAACTCCGGAGGCGTTTGGTGACCCGATTGAGGATTGTCGGCCGGACGAGGGGCGGGAGCCTGCCGCGACGCGCCTCTTCCTGCGAGACACAGACGCAAACCGGGGAGAGACACCGTGCGGCAGGCACGCGATGTCTCTCCCCGGTGGAGCCCTACCCTCCGCACGCGGTGCGCGGACGGGCTACGGAGCGTACTGGAGGTTCTGCTTCGCTTCGATCTCCGGAACTACGGCCGTGGCCCACTCTTCCCGGGCGACCTCTTCGATCACCACAGGGCACTGCGCCGCGTCGGACACGTTGCACACTTCCATCACGGCCGCCACGATGCGCCGCGCGACCTCGCGCTTCTGCTCTTCGGTGCGACCCGGATACATTTTCAGGTTGATGTAGGGCATGGGTAAGGTTGCCTTGCTTGCGAGGTTAAGTGACTACACGAGGCCGCCGTTCACTGCGCGGCGAATGCTTCCAGCGACTCCACTAGAAAGGCCGGTGCGATCAGCGCTTCGCACGTTTCTTCGCTCAAGCTCAGCGCGTATAGGCCCGCAGAAATCACCGACTCGCTGCCTCATGACTGACGTGGAGTGGATCGGTCATCGCCAGCAACACGTTGACGTCCGGCATCTCGATCGACACGCAGTAACTCCAGGTCTTCGTCGTCCAGTGGGCGTTTCATCAGGTCCAGATCGACCAAGCTGGTAACTTTGCGGGCTGGGAGAACCGGTCAGACTGGCGTCCATTATACCCGAAATCGACCCCCAGATTCATCGGCCCAACCAACGACGACAAGCAGCCGCTTACTCGTAGCCAATGGCGTCGAGGACGGGGAGGCTCGCGGCGCGGCGGGCAGGGAGCAGGCTGGCGACGAAGCCGATGCCCAGCGCGGAGGTGAGGGCGAGAGCCACGGTGCCCCAGGGGACTACGGGCGGGTAGAGGTAGCCGGTGACGGCCAGCGTGAAGAGCCGCAGCGGGAGCCAGCCGCCGACGAGGCCGCCCGCGATCCCGATGATGCCGCCCAGTAACGCCACGAAGACCCCTTCGATGATGACCGTGCGCGCCACCTGCGCGCGGGTCATCCCGATGGCACGGACGAGGCCGATCTCGCGGGTCCGCTGCAGCACGCTGATGAGGAGGCTGTTCACGATGCCCAGGAAGCCGATCCCCATGGCCACCACCACCTGCAGGTCCGCCACCGCCACCGTCTGCCGCAGCACGTCATCACTGACGCGCGCGATTTGCACCCGGTCGTAGAGGTAGAGGGAGTATTCACCGGCCAGCTTCGAGGAGAGGGCGGAGCGGAGGGTATCCGGCGCGACATTCGGGGCAGCGGAGACATCCACGTAGCTCAGCGCGTCGTCGTGCCACAGGCGGCGGAGGGTGCGCATGTCCATGATGAGGGCGCCGCGGGGCCAGGAATACTCCGGGATGGCGCGCAGAACTTTGAGCCGGCGGGGACCGGACGGCGTGGGCAGCTCGATCTGGGAGCCGGGGCGCACGCCGTAGAGGGCGGCGAAGTTCTCCGCCACGTAGATCCCCTCGCCGGACTCCATGCGGGCTGCGTCCCCGGATTCTCGGAGGCGTCGCGTCCAACCGGGGGTGCCGCGCCGCCGGTGCATCTCCAGGAAGCCCGGCAGCTCGATGCCCACGATCATCACGTCTTGCCCCCGGAACTCCGCGAAGACGGTCTTGATGCCATAGGCCAGCTCCACGCCGGGCACGCGGCGGACCTCGGCCAGCAGCCGCGCCGGAACTGCCCGGCCGGAGTAGATGCTGCCGGAGGAGAGGTCGGTGGCCATGATCGCGAAGTCGAAGGGGAACGTCTCGCTGCGAGCCTGCGCCGTGGACGACTGGAAGCCGGCCACCAGGGTCGCCGTGGCCACCATCATCGCCAGCGCGCCGCCCAGGGTCACGGCGGTGAGGGCGGTGCGCTGCGGGAACTTCGCCAGGTTGTCGGCGGCGAGGTAGCCCTCCAGGCGAAAGAGGCGCTGCAGGAGCGGGCGGGCCGCGCGGGCCGACCCGAGCAGCAGTTGCGGCAGCATCAGCGCCAACCCGAGGAAGACGAGCACGATGGAAACCAGGCCGGCAGTGGTGGAGAACCGGATCAGCCCGGTCATCCCCAGCCCCGCCGCCATCATGACCGCTCCGACCGCGCAGGCGATCCCATATCGGTTTTCCAGGCGGTAGCCGTGGGAGCGCAGCAGTTCCACCGGCGGGATGCGGGTGGCGCTCCACGCCGGGAAGAAGGCCGCCGTGAAGGCCGTTCCGCAGCCCAGCGCCAGCCCGGCGAGCGCAGTCTCCGGCGCCAGCACCACGTGGTGGAAATCGAGCAGCGGAACGATGGCGTTGAGGGAGCGGCCAGCGGTGCGCAGCAGGGCGCGGGCGAGCGCCCAGCCCAGGAGTATCCCAGCCCCGGAGCCGAGGAGCCCCAGCGCCGTCCACTCCAGCAAGAAGAGGCCGAGCACCTGCCGCCGGGTAGCGCCGAGGGAGCGCAGCGTGCCGATCTCCTTCAAGCGCTGGACCACCGAGATCTGCACCGAGTTGTAGATGATGAACAGCCCCACCAGCAGGCCGATGACACTCACCGCGACCAGCGACTCGATCCGCGCGAGGGCGTCTTCCGTCATCGAGCCGGAGCGGGTGGCGGGCAGCACGGAGCAGCCGGGGCAGGCGGCAAGGAGCCGCTCCCGCGGGACGTGCGCCACCTCAATGCGATCCACGAAACCGGGGCGTCCGAAGAGCGCCTGGGCCGCGTGCAGCTCCATCACCGCAAAGTTGCCGTCCATCATGCGAGCGGGACCCTCGTCCGCCAGCACGCCGGTGATCATCAGCGTGCGGAGGCCCTCCTTCGTCTCCACCTGCAGCGGAGCACCCACGACGAGCCCGTGCCGGGCCGCGAAGGAACGGGCCACCACCATGCCGTTCGGGATCAGCGCCGTGAGGGCGAACTGCTCCGGGTTAGCGGCGGCACCCTCGAAGTGGTAGAGGCGGAGGAGGGAATCACTGGCGAAATCGACGCCCAACAGCAGCAGTGTCCCTCCTTTGGGCGCGTGGAGCGGAACCGACGCCTGGATGACCGGCGCAGCGACGGCTCCCGGAACCGCCCGGATCCGCTCGACGAGCGCTTCTTCGACGCCGAGCGACCGCCCCCGGGTGACCTGCCACTCCGCCGACCCGGCCAGCGAGCGCTCCGTCTGCTCCATCGAGGCCCGCGCGCTGGTGATCATCGTCCGCGAGGAGACGTAAAGCGCGACTCCCAGCGCTACGGCCACGAGCCCCAGCAGCGCTCGGAACCGGTTCGCCCGCAGGTAGCGCAGCCCCAGCACGCGGAAGAGCTCGATCATGATCGGGTTTTAGATGGCCGCGAATGAACGCAAATAACGAACAAATGCGGAGAAAAGTGAACCGCCGATGAACGCGGATGAACGCCGATAGAAGGCAATGCGGGTAGGGTTGAAAGAAGAGTGAAAGCGATTCCGTTTGCGGACGATCTCTAATCTGCGTCTCATCTGTGAAATCTGCGGATAGTCCCTACCTGTTCCCATCGGCGTTCATCCGCGTCCATCGGCGGTTCTATTTCCTTTCCCCCGTTCGCGTTCATTCGCGGCTAATATCAAGACGGTTCCGTATCCAGGCGGCCGTCGCGGAGGCGGATGGCGCGGTCGGCTACGGCGACGACGGCCGGATCGTGGGTGACGACCACTACAGTGCGGGTGCCGCGCTCCGCGGCCAGGAGAGCGAGGATCTCGCGGCCGTTGGCGCTATCCAGGTTGCCGGTGGGCTCGTCCGCCAGGAGGAGAGCGGGGTCGTTGATCAGCGCGCGAGCGATGGCGACCCGCTGCATCTCGCCGCCGGAGAGCTCCTCGGGGAGGTGCGAGAGCCGTTCTCGCAGGCCGACGCGCTCCAGCAGGCGCTCCGCGGCGGGGCGGGAGTCGCCCAGCCGGCCTCCGGAGAGGACGCCCGGCAGGGAGGTGTTCTCCAACACGGTGAGCGTGGGGATGAGATTGAAGAACTGGAAGACGAGGCCGATCCGGGTGCGCCGGAGCCGGGTCCGCTCCTCTTCATTGAGCGCCGCCGTCTCCCGCCCCTCAATGGTGACGGAGCCGGAGGTGGGCACGTCCAGCACTGCCGCCAGGTGGAGCAGCGTCGACTTCCCCGAGCCGCTCGGACCGATCACTGCCACGAACTCGCCCGGATCGATGGAGAACGAGACGCCGTCCAGGGCAGTGACGCGGCGGCGGCCCTGGACGTACTCCTTCCGCGCTTCCCTGAATTGAATGCTTGCGTCCGTTTTCACAAGAAAGTGTAGCAGGACAGGCGGGGTTAGGGCGCCGGGGCTCTGCCGCTCCGTGGGGCGATAGCCGGGGCATGCTAGGACTCGGCATGGATGCTGCCTCAAGCGGACCCCGGCATACCCCGCAGAGCGGCAATCGGCTGCGGGTATACCAGGCCGTCCACAGCCCTCTACAGCCCTCTACAGCCCGGTGATAGGGCAGATCCTAGGGTAGATCCAGGTCCCAGCGCCTTACGCGGTCAAAGGCCGCAGAGTAAATGCGTTTCCCATCCGGAGAGAATACCAGGTCTCGCGCCATCCGGGTGGCCCGGCAACTGCGCAATGACGCTGGCCGAGGCCAGATCCCAGACGCGGACGTCAGGCTCCGCGTCCGTGGACGCCGCGATCCGCTTGCCATCCCGGCTGATCGCGACGGCGGTGACGAAGCCGCCTACCTTCCAGGCGCCGAGGGGCTTTGCGGTAGCCAGATCCCAGACGCGGACCATGCCATCCTCGCTGCCAGTGACCAGCCGCCCGCCATCCGCCGAGAGTGCCAGGCGGTCCACCAGCTTCGGGTATGCTTTGAAGTGCTGGCGCAGCTTACCCGTGGAGGCATCCCAGACGCGGACCGTGTGATCGTCGTCCCGCCCACCGGAAATGGCGAGCGTTTTCGCATCCGCGGAGAACACCACGTCCCGCGGCAGTAGATTGCCGCCACCAGCGAGCGGGACAGTGCCTCGCTTGGCCCCGGTGGCCACGTCCCAGGTACCAATGCCGCTGCTGGCGGGATAGGTGACCATGCTCCGGCCGTCACTAGAGAAACCCACGGCCCCCGCCAGTCCTTCGCCGGTGATGCGCCGGGCTACCGCTGCGCCCGGAACCTTCCAGAGGGTATAGGCTCCCTCGAACGTTCCGGTCGCCAGCAGCGCGCTGTCCGGACTGAAGGCCATACATTCCGCCCGTCCGCCCTCGATCTTGACGACCTGCGCGCGCGGCGGAAGCGTGGCGGCGTCCGTGAGCGCGATGGCACCGTCTTCAAGTCCCAATGCCAGATGCTTACCATCCGAACTGACGATCATCCGGTGCACGCCGCTTGCGGCTTTGAACTCTACCGCCGCCTTCAATACAGGTGCGGCAGCAGGCGCGGCAGCCGGTGCGGCGGCCGGGGTAGTAAACGGCAGCATTCCCACTGCCGCCAGAAGCATTACGTTTACCTTCAACATGCCACTTCATCCTGACTCCGGACCGCACGGCTGTACGTCTCGAATTCGGTGTCCGCCCAGCACTCCGGTGCGAGAGTGCAGAAGGAGAGGTCCTCGTCCTTCTTACTATAATGATGGCATGTTGCTCTCGGCCATTATGCCGCACTACCGGCCGGGCTACCTGGTAGCGCCGCTCCGGTAAGGCGCGGATGGTCTTAAAGGAGATCAGCCCGCCCTCTGCCTTTTTGACCGCACCGGAGAGATCTCTAGCTGGTTCATCGTGAGCGCGGGTGGACGTGGGCAGCGCAACCAGCAGTGCGGCCAGTAGCGCCGGTCACCGCCGCTGCACCAGGGAGGGAAGCATACACGGTGACTGTCTCCTAGTCCCGTTTTGAAACCGTGCTGAGTGGAGGCTATCCGGACGGGCGCAAAACTCCGGATGCGCGCTTCCAGGGCCGAGCCACTCACCCGCCCCCGCTGGCGCTTCGATAACCCGAGGGCTCAGCTGGGCCAGTTCTTACATCTATTCGCGTCCGCTTCCGCTTTGCTGATTGCGAATTGCTCTCAAGGACTTACTCTCCGGATCAGGTAGACACTGTCCGGGTAGTCTGCCGGCCCCCAATCTTGCTCCAGCTCTGCCGGTGTGCCATCCACGCGCTGGAACCCGGCCTTTTCGTACGCCCGGATCGCGGCGGGGTTCCTCGCCGACGGCTGCACCATGAACTCCGCTACGTCAAACTCCTGCACCAGGTAGGAGCAGAGGGTATCCAGCGCGTCAGAACCCAGCCCCTGGCCGCACCAGGCGCGGGAACGCATCCAGAGGTCGAGCTCCACGCGCCGGACACCCCCTACCTCCAGCAAGTCGTTGTAATTGATCTGACCGACCACTTCTCCCTGACTCAGGATCAGGTAACAGCGCCCTTGGGCCGGCGCCGAGCCGTCGAAGAAGTGAGGCTGGTAGTCGGCGCAGAACTCGTCCCAGGTGGGGATGGGCTGTTCCGGATAGCGAGGCGGGCCCATCATTGCGGAAGTCACGTCCGACTGGGTCAGCCATTCATAGATCGGACGCCGGTCTTCGAGCGTGGCGGGGCAAAGGATTACGCGCCTGCCGTGTAGTGTGCCCGTCATGTTCGTCCCTCTGTGCCAGTCAAGCTTTAGAGCACGCCTTCGAACAACCCTGCCGCGTTAGGAGATCGACCTCTCTCCGAGCATCGCCGCGCCTGGGCTTCGTGACCCGTTATCATGACCCCGATGTGGGGGCCGCGAAACGACTGGAAGGCCGCAGAAATCGCGGGCCGGTGAAGCACGGAGAGAGGCTATGTCCAGGCAGTTCATCCCGGCGCTGGTGCTGATCGCGGGCGTCTTGACCTCTCCGCAGGCGAGTGACGCCCTGACGACGCAGACGGTTCCGAGTATCGAAGCGCGGATCCATCAGGCGCGCCAGGGAGTGTGCGGACGCATCACCGAGCTGACTCGCACGGTGATCCTACCGTCCATGTGACGGAAGAGTGATGGCACCACGCTGCCGGACGGAACTGCGGAGTACCAGTTAAAGGTGTCCGTGGATGAGCAATTCCGCGGCTCCCTGCAAAAGCGACTCCTCCTGCGCCGGCGCACTTCGGTCCCGGACCGCCGCTTCGAGGGGTGGAAAGACCCGCATACCGCGTTCCTCTGATTCATCCTCGAACCACCCACCAGCGGGGCATTGCCCTTCGATAAGTAGAACGCCCTCCGTCTGGACCCTCCCGTGACCGCGGAGCAATTCTACACCACAGCCGGACTGCCGGTGTTTTCCATGGACCTCACCGTCATCCGGGACCGCAAGACCGCTGTGGAAAGGCGCGCGCCTTCTCCGGCCTGCGCTCGGCGGGCCATGAATGGCTGCGCCTCATCGTTTCCCACGCGATGGCGACACAAGTCGGACCGAGCGCGGACGCCAACTATCGCACGGCCCCCCAGGTGCCTCGCCTGAGCTCGGCGGCGCGAGCGTAAGTCGCCCAGCGTGCCGCGTCTCTTACAACCCTTCTACCAACCGGCCGACCTCGACCCGCATTCAGTAGCAAAGCGCTCATCGCAGTGGGGGAGTTCCTCGCACCGGGATATACGCGGCGCAAAAAAAGAACTTTACGGTATAAAGTCAATAGATCACCGTGCGTCCTTTTGACCTGGAGAAAGCCGTATGCGCATCCTGCTCATCAACCCGCCCCATCCCTCCATCGGCAGCCGCATCCCGCGAGAGCAGTTGCCGCCGCTTGGCCTCCTCTCCGTAGGAGGACCGCTCATCGACGCCGGGAACGAGGTGCGGCTGTTGGACGCGGAGTTCGGGCCGCTCTCCGCGGTGGATATCGTGCGGCAGGCGGTGGAGTACGCTCCGGAAGCGCTGCTGGTGAGGCACTCCGGGTCGACGTCCGGGCACCCGGTGGTGGTGGAGCTGACGCAGGCCCTGCGGCAGGCGTTGCCGGGCGCGTTTATCATCTACGGCGGGATCTTTCCCACCTACCACTGGCGCGAGGTGCTGGAGCAGGTGCCCCAGGTGGACGTGATCGTGCGGGGCGAGGGAGAGGAGACGGCCGTGCGGGTGCTGGCCGCGCTCCGGGACGGCACGCCGCTGGAGCGCGTTCCCGGCATTGCGTTCCGGAATGAAGGCCGGCCTTTCGCCACCCCGGCTGCTCCGGTGATCCGGAACCTGGACTCGGTGCGGATCGGCTGGGAGCTGATCGACCACGCTCGCTACAGCTACTGGGGCGGCTTGCGCGCCGTGGTGGTGCAGTTCTCTCGCGGCTGCCCGCACCCGTGCAACTACTGCGGCCAGCGCGCCTTCTGGACCCGCTGGCGCCACCGGGACCCGGGGAAGTTCGCGGCGGAGATCGCCCGCATGCACCGGGAGCACGGGGTGATCGTCTTCAACTTCGCGGACGAGAACCCCACCGCCAACCCGAAGGCGTGGAAGGCGTTCCTGGAGGCGCTCATCGCCGAAAAGGTGACCGTGAAGCTGGTCGGCTCTACCCGCGCGGACGATATCGTCCGGGACGCGGAGATCCTCCACCTCTACAAGCAGGCCGGGGTAGAGCGGTGGCTGATGGGGATGGAGAACTACGACGAAGCAACGCTGAAGAAGATCCGCAAGGGCGGCTCCCCCACCAAGGACCGCCTGGCGATCCAGCTCCTGCGCCAGCACGGCATCCTCTCCATGGCCACCTGGGTGGTGGGCTTCGAAGAGGAGACGGATGCGGATTACCGTCACGGCCTGCGCCAGCTCCTGGCGTACGATCCGGACCAGATCCAGCTCCTCTATGCCACCCCGCACCGGTGGACCCCGTTCTACCGGCTGGAGACGGAGCGCCGCGTGATCCAGACGGATACGCGCCACTGGGACTACAAGCACCAGGTGCTGGCCACGCGCCACATGCCGCCCTGGCGGGTGCTGCTCTGGGTGAAGAGCATCGAGGTGATCATGCAGCTCCGTCCCCGCGCCGTGGCCCGGCTACTCTTCATGCGGGACCCGGAGATCCGCCGCGCGCACGCCTGGTACTACCGGATGGGCCGCCGTGTCTGGCCCCACGAGCTTCTCGGCTGGCTGTTCCGCGAGCGCCGCACCGCCACCGGCCCTACCCTGCAGGAGTTCTGGGGTGAGCCGCAAGACGCCGAGGAGGAGTCGATGGTCGTGCGCCGCAGGGGTGCTGCGGAACTGCGCATGTTGGAGCCGCTGCCCACGCCCGCCAGCGAGCGGAAGGAGTTGGTGACCGCTGGGTGAGGCTTCCTGGCAATTGCTTGCGGGCTGGTACCCGTGGGGCTGTCTGGTGCCGTTACGAGTTCGCACATCAGATACCAGTTACGTGCCCGAGGTGGTACAGCCGAGGTCCCTCGGGGCCTCGGGATGACGCTTGCGGGAGACGAGCCGGTAACTTGAAGGTGCACACCACTGCCGTGAGCGTCATGCTGACGGCAGGAAGGATCTCGGCACCCGTTACCGGGCCGGTACTTACTCGGCCGTCAGATCCAGTAACGGGCTCGCACCTCAGTTAGCCCTACGTGTCTGTGATGGGCCAGCCGAAATCCTCGCTGACCGTGCCGTGACCGCTGAAGAAGACGGAGTGGGGAATGCCGCATGCATCGCTTCAAGGACGCGCAGCCCAGTTTTAGCCGTTGGGGGCGAGCGTGAAGAGATCCGCCACGCGGTGGCACAGGCCCGGAAGCAACTCCGGGGCGGTGAGCAAGGCGTCCTCCAGGAGGCGCTCTACGGTACCGTCAGCGTGGTAGACGTGGATCATTCGTACTCGCGGGTTTACCACCCACACCAGCGGGAATCCAGCCTGCAGGTATTCCTGGACTTTAGTATCCACCTCATAGGCCGTGTCGTTGGGGGAGACAACTTCGACCGCCAGATCCGGGCAGATCGTAATGTGACCGTCAGGAATGCGCTCTTCCGGCAAACGGTTACGGCGGATGAACGAGACATCAGGCTTGCGGACTTTCCGCCGGTCGTTCGGAAAGCACTGGTAGCTGCCTTCGGAATCGAACACCCAACCCAGGCCGAGAGCCTGCCCGTGTACTAGCAAAAGGTGTGAGATTTGTACGGCGACGCAGCTTGCAAATCCACCCATGTTCTTTTCCACCAACTGTCCGTCAACCAGCTCGAATCCTTTACCTGCCTCTCCCATCAAGAGGAGGTCTTCCGGCGTATAGGTCAGTTCAGCGGCAATAGCGCTCATCGTGGCCCTTCGCAGTCATAGGTGGAAGAAGCTTAGCCCACCATCATGCAGATTATACCAGCGCAGGCAACGGCTCACCGCTGTCCGGGAGGCGTCAGCAGGCACTTCGGCAGGAGCACCGTACCCCTTGCGGGCGGCGGTCCCGCCTCGGTTCTGCATTACAACTCTACGGGGACGCCGTTCTCTTGGGCGGAGCGGAGGCAGGCGTCCAGGGCTCGCTGCGTGAGGAGGCTGATGCGGCCCCAGGAGGGGTCGAGGGTCCCGTCCAGCACGAGCTGGGAGAAGTCCCGGAACAGCGCCGACTCCTGGGAGCCGGGGGCGTTATTCGAGGGTTCTTCCATCGCCTCGTCCTGCCGGCCGGCGCGCATGTCCGCCTGGCAGCCATTGATGTCGAACTGGGAGCGGGTAAGCGTGTAGCGGGTCCGGTCCCCCGCGAACGGCAGCACGAAGTCGGAGAGCTGGAGGAGGCCCTTCTCGCCGCTCACCACGGCCCACTGCGCGTGCGCGGCGT
>Ga0255338_1003599_pt1 | contig 18145 bp, 9 predicted proteins | sample MeOH1_35cm_T4_19_FD_203715 | JGI IMG/M metagenome (GOLD analysis project Ga0255338, IMG submission 203715) | Sandy soil microbial communities from University of British Columbia, Vancouver, Canada - MeOH1_35cm_T4_195 | ecosystem: Engineered > Artificial ecosystem > Sand microcosm > Unclassified ...
GTTGCGGTTGCAGTAAGAAGTGTTGGCTGCGTAACTGTTGTGGTGGCTGTCATTGAACAACCATTCGCATCCGTAACGGTACAAGTGTAAGTTGTTGCATTAAGACCTGTTGCAATTGCACCTGTTCCGCCGGTCGGAGCCCATGAATAAGTGTATGGACCAACACCTCCACCAGGAGTAACGGTTGCAGAACCGGTTGTTCCTCCATTACACAATACAGGTGAGGATGCAGCAGTTGCAGTTACAACAGGAGGTTGCGTAACCGCAGTTGTTGCAGTGGTTGTACAACCGTTTGCATCTGTTACAGTTACCGTATAGTTCCCTGCGATCAGAGAGGTTCCGGTTGTTCCTGTTCCACCGGTTGGCGCCCACGCATACGTGTAAGGACCTGTTCCACCGGAAGCCGCAACAGTGGCAGAACCGTTGTTGCCGCCGAAGCAGGATACGTTGGTTGTTGCTGTGATAGTGGCAGAAGGTGCTGCTGCGTTAGGGATGTTTACTGTTGCGGTACCTGTACATCCGTTTGCATCGGTGAATGTGACTGTATAAATACCGGCAGGACGACCTGTTACCGAAGAACCTGTTCCTCCAAGCGGAGACCAGGAATAAGTATAAGGTCCTACACCACCGGTTACTGTTACCGAAGCAGATCCGTTGGACATTCCGCAGGTGGCTTGTGTGAATGAGGTTGTAGCTGCAAGAACCGGCGGCTGAGTAATGTTGAATGACTGTGTAGCTGTACAACCGGCCGGTGAAGAAACAGTACAGGTATAAGTTCCGACACACAGTCCTGTTGCGCTTGCACCGGTACCTCCGGAAGGAAGCCATGCATAGGAGTAAGTTCCGGATCCGCCTGTTGCAGTTACAGAAGCTGTTCCGTTACAGGAACCGAAGCAAGTAATGTTGGTCTGTGTCGGGGTCAACGTAATTGCCGGCGGCTGAGTGATACTGAATGTCTGGGTTCTCGTACATCCAGCAGGGGATGAAACAGTACAGGTGTATGTGTTCGGACAAAGTCCGGTTGCTTGCGCGCCGGTTCCGCCTGATGGTGTCCACGCATACGTGTAAATCCCGTTACCACCCGTTGCGGTTACAGAAGCGGTACCATTGCACGCACCGAAGCAGGTTATGCTTGTTGATGTTGGAGTAAGTGTAATCTGTGGTGCTTGTGTGATTGCAACACTTGTGGTAGTGGTACATCCGTTGGCATCCGCAACAGTAACGGTGTAGTTACCTGCGATAAGTGGAGTCCCGGTTGTTCCCGTTCCGCCGGTAGGCGACCACGCATACGTATACGGACCTGTTCCGCCGGATGCTGCAACAGTGGCAGAACCGTTGTTGCCACCGAAACAGGTAACACTCGAACTTGCTGTAATTGTTGCTGTTGGAGCAGCCGCGTTAGGGATGTTTACTGTTGCCGTACCGGTACATCCGTTCGCATCAGTGAAGGTTACCGTGTAAATGCCTGCAGGACGACCTGTTACCGAAGAACCGGTTCCTCCTAACGGAGACCAGCTATACGTATAAGGTCCGACACCACCGGTTACCGTAACCGAAGCAGATCCGTTCGACATTCCGCACGTTGCCTGGGTGAATGTAGTTGTAGCAGCGAGCACCGGTGGTGCAGTGATGCTGAAGGTTGCAGTTTGCGTACAACCAGCCGGCGCTGAAACTGTACATGTATACGTACCCACACAAAGTCCTGTGACGCCTGCGGTTGTTTGTCCACCCGGTGCCCAGAGGTAGCTGTATGGCGGAGTACCGCCCGTTGCAACTACAGAAGCCGAGCCGTTGCATCCACCAAAACACGAAACGTTAGTTTGGGTTGGTGTAACTGTTATCTGAGCAGGTCCGGTTATGCTGAAGGTTTGTGTTCGCGTACATCCTGCAGGTGAAGACACCGTACATGTGTATGAACCAATGCATAATCCCGTGACGCCCGCGGTTGTTTGTCCGCCCGGTGCCCATGAATAAGTGTATGTTCCGTTGCCACCCGTAGCAACAACAGATGCAGTTCCGTTACAGGAACCAAAACATGTTACGCTGGTAGATGTTGGAGTAAGTGTAATTGCCGGTGCCTGCGTAATGTTGAATGATTGTGTTGCGGTACATCCTGCCGGTGACGACACCGTACAAGTATAAGTTCCTGCACAAAGTCCGGTTACACCTGCAGTGGTTTGTCCACCCGGTGCCCACGAATACGTGTATGTTCCGTTACCTCCCGTAGCAACAACGGAAGCTGTTCCTGTACAACCACCATTACAGGTAATGCTTGTTGATGTCGGAGTAAGTGTAATTGCGGGTGCCTGCGTAATGCTGAACGATTGTGTTGCAGTACATCCTGCCGGTGACGACACTGTACAAGTATAAGTTCCTGCACAAAGTCCGGTTACACCTGCAGTGATTTGCCCACCCGGTGCCCAGGAATACGTATATGTTCCGTTACCACCTGTTGCAGTAACCGAAGCAGTTCCTGTACATCCGCCAAAGCAACTGATACTGGTGGAAGTAGGAGTGAGGGTAATTGCAGGGGCTTGTGTAATGTTGAAAGTTTGGGTTCTGGTGCATCCAACCGGAGATGAAACTGTGCACGTGTAGGTACCCACACAAAGTCCGGTAACACCTGCAGTGGTTTGTCCGCCTGGTGCCCACGAATAAGTATAAATTCCATTGCCACCGGTTGCAACTACAGAAGCCGTTCCTGTGCATCCGCCGAAGCATGTAATGCTCGTTGATGTAGGAGTAAGCGTAATTGCCGGTGCCTGCGTAATGTTGAATGATTGTGTTGCGGTACATCCGACAGGACCGGAAACTGTACAGGTATATGTGCCGGCGCAAAGTCCTGTGATACCCGCTGTTGTTTGTCCGCCAGGTGCCCACGAATAGGTATACGGAGGTGTTCCACCTGCAACGTTTACGGAGGCTGTACCCGTACAACCTCCGTTACACGTAATACTCGTTGAAACCGGAGTAAGTGTAAGAGCGGGAGGTGCGGTAATTGTGAATGTCTGCGTTCGCGTACATCCCGCAGGAGACGAAACTGTACATGTGTAACTACCGGCACAAAGTCCTGTTGCACTTGCGCCGGTTCCACCGATCGGAGACCAGTTATAAGTAAATATTCCTGTACCACCCGTTGCGGTAACAGAGGCAGTACCATTACAGCTACCGGCACACGTAACGTTTGTTTGTGTTGGAGTAACTGAAATTGCAGGAGCCTGTGTAATGTTAAATGACTGAGTAGCTGTGCAACCTACAGGACCGGAAACAGTACATGTATATGTTCCAACACAAAGCCCTGTGATATTCGGAGTTGTTTGTCCGCCCGGCGCCCATGAATACGTATAAGGTGCTGTGCCTCCGGTTGCCGTAACCGATGCTGTGCCTGTACAGCCACCGTTACAGGTGATGCTTGTTGATACAGGTGTAAGGGTTAATGCGGGTGGCGACGTAATAGTGAATGTTTGCGTTCGCGTACATCCGGCGGGAGCAGATACGGTACACGTGTATGTACCTGCGCACAGACCTGTAACACCAGCGGTTGTTTGCCCGCCCGGTGCCCACGAATAAGTGTACGGTGGAGTACCACCGGTTGCAGTTACAGATGCAGAACCGTTACAAGAGCCGAAACACGTTACGTTGGTTTGTGTTGGAGTGAGTGTGATTGCAGGAGGTTGCGTAATGGAAAATGTCTGTGTTCTTGTACATCCCGCAGGTGAAGAAACGGTACAAGTATAATTTCCAACGCACAGTCCCGTTACGCCGGCAGTGGTTTGTCCACCCGGCGCCCATGAATAAGTGTATATACCTGTGCCACCCGTGGCGACGACAGAAGCAGTTCCGTTACAGGCAGCGTTACACGTGACGTTTGAGAATGTGGGTGTGAGTGTGATCGCCGGTGGTTGTGTAATGTTGACGATAACTGATCCTGTACAACCACCTGCGCCCGTGACGACACACGTGTAGGTATTTGCGCATAAACCGGAAGCTGTTGCGGCTGTACCTCCCGATGGCGCCCACAGGTAAGTGTACGGTCCGCCACCTGTTGCGGTAACAGTTGCGCTTCCTGTGCACGAACCGTTACAGGTAATGTTGGTCTGCGTTGCTGTTACGGTGAGTGAACTTACAGTAACGTTCACCTGGTCAGATTGCACAACAGTTGCTCCGTTACAATTGGTGTAAGTAGCCTGAAAGGTGTAAGCTGTACTTGCAACAGGACAAGCGTTGTAGGTGTTTCCGGCTGCAACCAATGCTGCACCCTGATACCATCCAACAACTGTCTGGCTTACACCCGCCGGTGTCCAGCGTTTTCCGTCGTTGGTCGTTGTCCATACTGTCGGGTAATTACGTCCTGCCTGAACGGAAGCCAGTGTTCCGTTGATGTTGTGCAAAGCCTGAATGGCATAACCACCATTCCAACTGCAACTGGATCGCACCAGGATGAAGTTGTCAATGACATTTGTGGTTTCGTAAAAACACAACTGTTGTGTAAGCAGCGTTGAGGTACAGGAATACATCGGGACATTATCCCAACTTACCACGAAGCGACGGCAAGGTGCAGCACCGTAAGTTGCATAACGGATTGTTCCGCCTCCCGGAGGATATAAATCCTGCCACGGTCCCATTACCGAATTCATTGGGTCAGATGCTCCCGCAGGAACAGCAGCACTGATCGGCCACTGACAGTATCCACCAGCTTGTGCTACATCAAAAGTTACAATTCCGTTGGAACCGATACAACATTGGTTATAGGCGTTGCCATAAAAGCAAAATGTAAACGGCATCGCAATTGCCGCTGACCACTGGTCATCGAACAGCGACAAAGTTGTACCAACGTTGTAGGGATCCGGTGCATATGGAATTGTACTTGTTGCGTAACTCGTTGTTGCGTTTACCTGCGTGTAAGTGCCTGTCAGCAGTGTACAGTTCGGAGCACAAACGCTGACGTCAGGGCCTGCGTTCACCGGACAAACAATCGGACCAGTTGCCTGTGCATTTAACGAAGCAGAATTGAAAATGAAAATCGCGCAAAGAATGAAAAATAAATTGCGTGCTGTGTGAGCAGTTTTCACCCGGAGTGTGTGTAGAGGTGTGACCATTGGGTTGATTAGTAAGGGGTAATCCACTTTTTTGCCGCATACAATTTAGTGAAATTCAGGACTTTGGCAACGAATTTCGGACTGATGTGAACAATGGGTTTTTAGTCGACATAAATAACTGATTGGTCGATAAAATATGCCATTTAATAGAAAGTAGTGTTGAAAAAGCAAATTCAAAAAAAGAGTCCTGACAGTTGATTGTCAGGACTCAGCATTCCCTAATCAATGAAATTATTACCGGATTAAGCTCACGCGACCAATCAGATCGTGACGCTTATCGAGTACATCTTTGCATTTTATTTTCCAGACGTATGTATCAATCTGGCACAATTCACTTCCGCCCAACACAATTCCGTTCCATCCTTCAGTGATTTCATCCGTATAGAAAATCATGTTTCCCCATCGGTCAAACACCCAGAAGTCGTAGTTGTCAGGATCAATTCCTACCGTAACCGGGATGAATATATCGTTGATGCCGTCTTCATTCGGAGTGAATGCATTCGGAACGTAAATGATTACATCAGGATCAATGCACACCTGTTGCGAATCAACATCGACGCAGCCATCGGGTGATGTTACCGTAAGAACTATTTCATAACAGGAAGGTGCATCGTAAGTGAATGTTGGATTGGTGTCTGAAGAAACAGAGGGTGGTAACCCATCCCCGAATGTCCACGCCCATTGAGCCGCATTTGTTGAACCGTCGGTAAACTGAATGACAGGATTCAGAATAGTTGTGGGCTGTGGACCGGCCGTGAATGCTGCAACAGGAATCGCAAACACATCGATGTAATTGTTCATCACAATTGTTTGTGCACATCCGTCGCCTGTAGTTACCGTCAGGGTAACTGTATAAATACCAGGAGTGTTGTAGCAGTGATTAGGGTTCTGTTGAGTAGAGCTTGTACTGTCACCGAAATTCCACGACCAGGCCGTAATCAATGCCGGAGCGGCTACTGTACTTACATCACTGAAGTTGACGCAGAGCGGTACACAACCGGATGTTACGTCAGCGGAGAGTGCGGAGACCGGTATAGGATTTACGGTTACCAGTACAGGTGCTGAAGTTGTGCATCCATTGGCATCAACTACATCAACAGTGTAAGTAGTTGTAGCGGCAGGAATAATATTCGGCTGAACGGATCCGGACATCGCACCAGGATTCCAGTTGTAGGAGTAAGCCGGTGTTCCGCCTGCTGCACCGGAGTTCAGCGTTACAGGACTTCCGGCACAAACTGCATTGGGCGTTGCAGATGCAGTCACGGTAAGGACCGGAGGTTCAGTAAGTGCTACATTCACAACGGAAGTGCAACCAGCCTGATCGGTCACAGTGATCACATATATACCTGCAGCAAGGTTAGAACCAATATCAGTGGATGAAACATTCGGTGACCAGGTGTAGGTATAGGTTCCGGTGCCGCTGGTTGCATCTATATCAATGGAACCATCAGCAGACTGGAAGCAAGTGAGATCTGTTGAAGTATTGAGAACAGCAACCACACCGTTGATGTTATTTACGGTTGCCGTTGCCGTATCTGCGCATCCGTTTGCATCTGTTACTATTACTGAATAAGTGTTTGCAGCAATGTTGTTGTAGTTCTGGTTTGCAGGTCCGCTGATCCATTGGTAACCCAATACACCCGTTCCACCGTTTGCATTGGCAGAGGCAGAACCATCAGCCTGGTTGCAGTGCGCATCAACCGCCGCAGTAACGATTACAATAGGAGTTGGTTCATTCACCAGTGCTGTGTCAGTCGCGGTACACCCGTTCAGATCCGTAACAGTGACCGTGTATTGTCCTGCGCAAGCGTTATTACACGCCGGTGCAAGACAACCTGATGTCCAGGCAAAGGAGTAGTTCGGAACACCACCTCCCGGAATTGCAACCAGTTGTCCATCGCAGGCACCGAAACATGATACGTTGAAACCGGCGGATGCCACTGTCAGAAGCGGTGGTTCTGTGAGTGTAATGCTTACCGTAACTGAACATCCGTTTACATCGGTAACGGTACAGGAATAAGTACCTGCGGGAAGGGAAGAAGCTGTGTCGGTGTTGCCGCCTGCAGGTGACCACAGGTATGAATACCCGGGAGTTCCGCCTGTTGCTGTCACATAAGCAGAACCGGTATTGTTACCGAAACAGAGAATGTCGGTACCGGAAATAGTTGCGGTTAATTGAGGAGGTTGTGTGATCGTGACCTGAGCTGTATCACTGCATCCATTAAGATCAGATACAGTTACAGTGTACGTGCCGATTCCGACATTGCTTAGAATTGAATCGGGGTCGCTGTTACTCCACGAGTAGAAATAAGGTGTGGTTCCGCCTGTCGAAGAGGCAGTGGCACCTCCGTCGGTTCCACCGAAACAAGTAACGTTTGTTGTGGTGATAACTGAAACAGATGGAGTGTTTGCACTTGGAACTGTCACAGATACACTCAGTGTACATCCGTTCGCATCAGTGATCAGGCAAACATAGTTTCCGCCAACCACGTTGTTGAGGCAGGTTCCGGCTCCGGGTCCCGGAGTCCAGCTGTACGTGTAACCACCTGCACCACCGGATGCACTTACGCAGGCACTACCATTGGGCAACCCGCAGGTTGATTGTGTAAATGATGTTGTCGCTGTTAATGCCGATGGTTGCGTAACGTTGAACCCTGTAACAACTGTACAACCATTCACATCAGTGACGGTGCAACTGTAAACGGCGGCCAAAAGGTTAGTAGCCGTATTTCCCGGCCCACCGGAAGGCAGCCATGTATACGTGTAACCGCCGGTCCCACCCGTTGGTGTTACGGTTACAGAACCGGTTGCGGCACCGTTGCAGAGAACGTTTGTTCCGGCAGCAGTTGCAGTAAGTTGTGGTGGTTGAGTGATCTGCACAGTGGCCTGTGCCGTGCAACCATTGAGATCGGAAACGATGACTGTATAGGTCTGCGGTGCACTTAAACCTGTTGCAGTTGGTGTGCCTTGCCCGCCGCCAGGAGCCGGAGACCAGACGTAGGTATATCCCGGTGAACCACCGGATGCAGCAACAGTAGCTGATCCGTTATTCCCACCAAAACAACTTACGTTAACTGATGCGGTGATTGTTGCAGTTGGCGATGCAGCGTTGAGAACGGAGACAGTGCCGGTTGCTGTGCATCCGTTGAAATCAGTAACGGTTACAGTGTAAATATTCGCCGGAATGTTAATGCAGCAATTGCCTCCACTTGCAACAGGTTGCCACGAATAACTGTAAGGCCCTGTACCTCCGGTAGCAATTACACAAGCCTGTCCGTTCGAATTGCCGCAGGTTGCTGCAGTTGCGGTTAACGCGAGTGTGAGTGCAGGTGGCTGGGTGATGTTGAATGTTTGCGTTATCGTACAGCCGTTCGCATCTGTTGAAGTTGCAGTATACACACCCACACATAACCCTGTAGCGTGATTGTTCCCTGGCCACCACCTGGTGCAGGTGACCAGTTGTAACTGTATGCACCTGTTCCGCCGGTGATCGTTACAGAAGCGGATCCAGTACACTGACCGTTGCAGGTAATGTTGGTCTGTGTCGGCGTAACACTTAATGCGGATGGTTGGGTAATAGTTGCAGTCACAGTTACGGTACACCCGGTTGGAGTGTCGGTGATGAGACAGGTGTAAACCCCGGCAGGATTTGATGCAGTGGCGCTGCTACCTCCGGTAGGTGACCACGAATAAGTATAGGGGCCGGTGCCGCCGGTTGGAACTGCAGTAGCGCTGCCGTTGCCACCGAAACATAATGCCGGCGTTACGTTTACCGATGCTGTAATTCCGGTTGTAGCAGTTACGTTGACAGAGTTTGTGTGCGTGCATCCGTTAGCGTCCGTCACAACGCAGGTCCATACTCCCGGTGCGAGTCCGGTGATTGTTGCTGTACCATCACCGGCCGGATTTCCCGGTGACCAGTTGTAAGTAAATCCACCCGCACCACCAGCCGGACTGATAGTCGCGGTTCCATTGCTCGCACTGCATGTAGCAGGAGTCATGGACATGGTTGATGTGATGACCGGATTCTGTGTAATGGTAAATGTACTTGTGATTGTACAACCGGCAGGCGATGAAATCACACAGGTGTAAACTCCTGCACATAAGCCCGTGGCAGTGGCGGTTCCTTGTCCTCCGCCCGGAGCCGGCGCCCATAAGTAGGAATATGTTCCTGTTCCACCCGAAGCACTAACATTCGCTTGTCCCGTACATCCGCCGAAGCATGCAACATTGGTTTGCGATTGCGTGGCCGTTATGGGGGGAGGTTGTGTGATGTTGAAAGTTTGCGCGGCCGTACAGCCTGCGGCATTCGAGACGACACAGGTGTACAAGCCCGGACACAATCCGGTAGCGATGTTCGTTCCTTGTCCTCCACCAGGGGCGGGTGACCAGACATACGTGAACGGTCCTGTTCCTGCAGTAACTGTTACTGTTGCAGAACCGTTACATACTCCGTTGCACGTGATGTTAGTCTGAGCACCGGTTGTAGTAATGCCGCCGCTTGTTGTGTTTACAATCACCTGGTCGCTCACAATAACATTACCGGCGCATGTAGTATTTACAACAGTAGCTGTGTATGTTGACGTTACAGAAGGGCAGACTGTAATTGGATTTGCACTTCCGAGAGGCCCGGTAGGTCCCGTCCAGGTTAATGCATATTGTGCAGCTCCGTTCGGTGTGAAACGATATCCGTCGTTCACCGCTGTCCACTGTGTTGCATTTCTTCCCGGCGCCCAGAAGGCGAGTGTGCCCGTTGCATCCTGAATACCTTCTGTTGCAAGACCGCCGTTCCAGGAAGCGCATAGAGGTTTGTTTGCAATATAAATATCAATGATGTTTGTGTTTTCGTGTAAGACAATCTGCTGACTGGCAAGCATTGAATTGCACGGAGAATAGAACATGGGAACATTATACCAGCTGATTACAAACTCGCGGCAGGGCGCAACTCCATAAGTATTGTAACGTGTGTCTGATGACGAGCCGATGGAAGGATCGATGTCATGGTAGGGTCCCATGATTGCGTTGATCGGCTCAGTGTTTGTTGGAATGGGTGCAGAGAATGACCACTGACAAAATGCATTCGCATAGGCAGTGTTGAATGAAATCAATCCATTCGAGCCGATCACCATTTGGTTGTACGTGTTTCCGAAGAATTGAAAACAGAACGGAAGGTTGATTACCGGTGTCCACACATCGTCAATGTTGACCAGAACAGCCGTGCCCGTAGTGAAGGAATATGGGCTATATGGAATTGCACTGCCGATGTACGAAGTAGTTGCATGCGGCCCCTGAATGGTAGCGGTCAGATTCACGCATTGTCCGGGACAAATAGATTGATCCGGGCCAGCGTTAACAGCAGGACAAGCAGAAGCCTGGGCTGATAGTTCGAGAACCGGGAAGGTGAAAAAAGAGATGATGGCAAGGAGTAGATTTCTCTTCATCGCGTGCATGGGTTAAGAAGTGTGTTTAGCCGAAGGAAAAATACGTCAATTTCAATGTGCGGCAAAACATTTCCTCAAGAAGAAAGTAACAATTGCCAGGCGAAAATCAACTGAATTAGGATTCGAAACTCAAGGAATAGGCTGTGCCCTTAGACCGGTCGATCTCAAGCCTGCTACCTAACTTGCCCGCCAGTTCGAATGAAGTAAGCATTCGTTCCTTTTCGTTGCGGGCATCAATATCTATCGACGAACCTATGGAAATGTGTATGCGGGTGTTGAATTTTCTTAGACGAATGAAAATTGACTCTTTCGTCTTTTTTCGCCCCACTTCACTCAGCAGCATCATGATTATTTCATTAACGAACAGCCCTGAAATTGATGCTTTAGCCACGTTCAGTTCACATTGGTCGAGGGTCGTGATAAAATCTGTCTGAGTTCCTGAAAATGTGGCGCGATAACCAGCGACAAGGTCCAGTATCAGATCGCGGAAGTTCACACGGTCAACCCTTTCTGACTGGTAGAGCTGGCGTTGCAGCATGTCAAGGCTGTTTATCCGGTTCCGCAGGTCGCTGAATAATTCGCGATGGTAGTCATCATGTGCACGACTGCCTTCCGTTCTGAGAAGATCCTGGATCAGTGAGAAATTATTTCTGACCCTGCGGTGAATTTCATTCAGGAGAATTCTTTTCTCATCAAGCGCTTGCTCCAGTTCGCTTTGTGTTTTCTTTCTGCGCGATGATTCAATAGCGAGTGCGACTACCTGAGCAATGAACAATCCGAATTTCTGTTCGCCGGGATCCCATTCACGTATCTTCTTCGTGTCTTCAAAACAAACCAACCCGATCATCTTTCCTGAGATGCGCACCGGTACATCCATCAGGGAGCGGATTCCGTGCAGGTCGAGATACCCAACCTTGAGTTCTTCCGTGTTGGGGCTGTTCAATGCGTCTTCTGTGGGGATGATCTCCTCCGTTTCAAACAACCGGAAATACTTCGGGATCTGGTACCGGTAAAGCGTACTGTTGGGCAGAAGTTCAGTGTAACGATTGTCGTAATTGACAATGCTTGTAATGGAAGTGAGGCCATCACCGAACTTCCATATGTTGACTCTCGCAACTTCCATTGCTCCTGCTGCAATGCGGCAAACTTCAGTAAGTGCCTCCTCCAGAGTTCCGCTCCCGAGAATTGCTGAACGGAGAAGATTTTCTGCAGCATTTTTTTTGCCCTCGATAGCACGCAGCTGTTTCAGATGATCATCGCCCTCAAAAATGCTGACAAGAAGATGACCTCTTTGGTCGCGTTTGATTTTACACTGAAAGTTAATCTCACCGTTTAGCAGACTGTCATTGTAATTATAGGGGAACACTTCTTCGTTGTCTGTGAGTAAGTGCAATGGAAATCCCGGAAGCATATTTGTGATTGGCTGTCCCTGGAATCTGCCTGTCCGGCGTGTAATGCATTCGTTATGATAAACGATATTTCCTGAAACGTCAACAATGACAATTCCGATCGGCAGATTTTCCAGTATTTCGTTTAATTGTTCCAGCGGATCTGAATTTGAAATTATTTACCGCACTTCCCTTCAATAATTCTATCTTTCCAGATGGAAAACTACTCAATAAATGAACACGTCACAGATCACCACTGACAAATTGTTTGAACTCAAAGATGGTAACCGGATATATTACCAGCATCATTTTTTGGGAGAGGAAAGTCCGACAGTAATTTTCCTGAACGGATTATCGCAAAGCACAATGTCGTGGGGGGCGGTGTCACCGGCGTTTATCGGCAAGTGCAATGTATTGCTTTTGGATCTGGTGTTCCAGGGAAAATCAACAGCAGAAGGAGAATTCCGTTCGTACGATCAGCATGCGAGTGACGTAACGGCACTTATTCAGTTCCTCGAAATACGTAAACCGGTTTTGTGCGGTCTGTCTTACGGAAGCGCTGTTGCTCAACACGCACTTGTATTATTTCCAGAAGTATACGCGGGTGCGGTATTAATGTCGACGTTTGCGCATAATGCAGAAATATTTACGGCGATGGGTGAGAGCTGGAAGTCGGCCCTGAAGGCTGGTGGCTATGCGCTGTTACTGGATGTGATGTTGCCGGTTGTGCTCGGGGCATCCTATTTCGAGAAACCGTTGATTCCGATCCAGACGCTGAAAGAACTGCGTATCAGCAATAATTTGTCGGCAGAAAATCTGTTCAAGCTGATGAAGGCAACTGAAACGCGTGGTGATTATCGCGAACAGCTGCGAAATGTGAAAGTTCCTGTTTTGGTAATTCACGGAGAAGAAGATTTGCTGATTCCGGTTGCGATGGCGGGACAGGTGAACGAATTTCTGCCGGAGTCTGATTTTATTGTCCTGGAGAAAGTGGGACACACCTTGAATCTGGAGGCAATACCGCAGATTTCAGGATTGATCAGGGAATATCTCGAGAAGAATATTTCCTAATAACGATTGAGAAAGTGTTCCTCGACATCAAAGGTGGAGCGGACTCCTACCTGGTCGTATTCATTTTCCAGCCATGTTTCAGCCACACGACGGCCTTCTTCTTTGAGGTGCTGAAGGAATTCCCATGATGTGTTCAGCTTGCTGGAGTAAGAAAGTTTGTCAAGGACATCGTACCCTGAAATGCAGTGCACAAAAATTTCGCGATCCTGTTCCGGTAACTTTACACCACGACGTAACAATTCATTCCGGTAATGAACAAGATGCATTTCATTGATCAGGCTTGAATTGAAGCTGATTTCATTCATGCGTTCCTGTATATCGCGTGCGTTGGTCGGAATTTTATTGATATTGATGGAGTTGATTTTCACCAACAGTACATCATGATTATTTGTTTCTGCAATCAAGGGGGTCAATGGTGGATTTCCCATGTAACCGCCGTCCCAGAAATATTCCTCACCGATTTTTACTGCCTGAAACAACATAGGAAGACAGGTAGAAGCAAGAACCGCTTCAACGGTGATTTCTTCGTTGTGAAAAACTTTCGCGCGATTGGTTTTTACATTCGTCGCACAGATAAACAGTTTTTTGGTGTTGTAGTGCTGGAGTTCTTTGAAGTCGATGAGTCCTTCGAGGATATCGCGAAGCGGATTGTAGTTGAAAGGATTGAGATCGTACGGAGAAAGCGTTTGTGAAACGGCATTGAACCACATGTAGCCCGGTGAATTGTAGAGGTTGCCGAAATTCATGGTATTATCCCATGCGGAAGGCTTGAACATCTGGCCTCCATACTGCGAAATCTTTTTCCACAAAACCTCGAGCATCTCCTTTGCTTTCGCAGGTCCACCCAGGTGTAATCCGTAAGCAAGAACAACAGCGTTAACCGCCCCGGCACTGGTTCCGCAGATTCCCTCCGCAACCAGTTCTTCTACCTCCAACAGGCGATCAAGCACCCCCCAGGTAAAGGCACCGTGCGCTCCACCGCCCTGCAAAGCAAGGGAAACATACTTCTTATCAAAATGATGTCGTGGATTCAAGCAGGGTAAAGTTAGTAACTGATTCCGGATGATTTCCAATAACATCTCAAAGGTTTTACAAAACCTTTAAGGCGTTATTGGGCACTCCATCCACCATCTACGGGAATCGCATTGCCGGTCATCACCTCCGCGTGATCGGAAGCAAGAAAAACACACAAAGCTCCGAGAGATTCGGTAGAAACAAATTTTTTCACCGCGTGTTTCGCCAGCATCACTTTTGAAATCACATCCGCTTCACTCATGTTGTGCGTTTTCGCCTGGTCGGCAATTTGTCCGCGCACGAGTGGCGTGTCCACGTATCCCGGACATACTGCATTTGCTGTAATTCCGAATGGTGCGCCTTCGAGTGCGGTTACTTTAGTCAATCCAACCAGGCCATGTTTAGCTGCAACATAAGCCGATTTGAATTCAGATGCGACTAATCCGTGTGCAGAAGCGATATTGATGATGCGTCCCCACTTGCGGTTTTTCATTCCGCCGAGAACGAGTTTGGTAGTATGAAAAGCTGCCGTGAGATTGAGGCCGATGATCATATCCCATTTCTCCTTCGGGAATTCTTCGATAGGAGAGACGAATTGCATTCCCGCATTGTTCACGAGAATGTCAACGGGCCCAAGATTTTTTTCTGTTTCACTGATGTATTTCTCGATGGCTGCAACATCCAGAAGATTCGCTCCGGAGAAAAATATTTTCACCCCGAATTCTCTTCCGACGGCCTCCGCAATTTCCTGTCCGTTTTTTTCGAGGCCATTGAATGAAATGTTGTAACCCGCTTTTGCAAATTCACGGGCAATTCCGAGGCCGATTCCGCTGGTTGAACCGGTTATTAAGACTGTTTTGGTCATTCAGCGAAGATATTGCTTAGATCGGAGATGGGAGTTCGGAGACGGAAGTAAGTACGCGTTTTTTTTGCTCCCGACTCCAATCTCGCAACTCCCAACTATCTTTGCGTCATGTTATCTCTCGACCCTAAAGATTTAAAAACAGCTTTGCTTCACCAGTATCTGCTGCACGCTGTTGCTCCGCGACCAATTGCATTTGCGAGTACTGTCGATAAAGACGGAAATCCGAATCTCAGCCCGTTCAGTTTCTTCAATGTGTTTTCTGCGAATCCACCGGTAGTTATTTTTTCTCCGGCGAGAAGCGGAAGGACGGGTGCAACGAAGAATACGCTTGATAACGTGAAAGAAGTTCCGGAAGTGGTGATCAATGTTGTGAATTTTGATCTTGTACAGCAAGCCTCGTTGAGCAGCACGGAATATCCGAAAGGAGTGAATGAATTTGTAAAAGCGGGACTGACAGAAATTCCTTCTGTAAAAATCAGGCCATCGCGTGTAAAAGAATCGCCCGTACAAATGGAATGTATCGTGCGGGAGGTAATAGAACTGGGAACGCACGGTGGTGCCGGAAACCTTGTAATTGCGGAAGTGGTAATGATGCACATTGCAGATGAAGTTCTCGATCCGGAGACAAAGATGATCGACCAGAATAAGATTGATCTGGTGGCGAGAATGGGCGGTGACTGGTACTGCCGTGCTTCCGGCAATGCAATGTTCAAAGTGGCGAAGCCCCTGCTTGCAATTGGGATAGGTGTTGACGCGATTCCATTACAAATCCGTAACAGTAAAATATTAACGGGAAATCACCTCGGACAGCTGGGGAATATAGAACATCTTCCTTCAAAAGAGGAGATTGCGGCTTATGTGAAGACAGGCGCAATTGCTGATTACCAGAAGGCAAGGGGAGAGTCGGATCTTCACGTGATAGCTGCCGATCTGCTGAATAACGGGAAGGTGGAAGAGGCCTGGAAGGTGCTGCTTTCCGAGTTATGAACAATCGTTGATAATCGAATTATAGGAATTCGAATTGAGTTATTTTTGTTGTTAGTAATCACGGTACTATTGTCAATCGCGGCTACCCTCCACGGCGGGCAGGCGCTCAGTTTGACAAGCCGGCAAAAAACAATGTTTAATTATTAAATCCAATTTATCATGTTTAACATCACAGGCACCCTTAAGGTCAAGTTTCCGGAACAACAGGTTTCCGAGCGTTTTCGTAAGAGAGATATTGTTATTACAGACAATTCGTCGCAGTATCCGCAGCACATCACTTTTCAGCTTACACAGGACAAGTGTGGTTTGATCGACCAGTACAATCCGGGAGATGAAATCCGCGTGTTCTTCAATCTTCGCGGTCGTGAGTGGAATGACCCGAAAACCAATCAGATGAAATATTTCAACACTATAGAAGCGTGGAAAATCGAAGGAGTGAATGCCAATGCAGGCGGTCAGCAGCAGCAACCGGTAATGCAGAAGAGCGCACCAACTCCTGATATCTCCACATTCAGCGCGGCGAGCGATACGGACGATTTGCCGTTCTAATCAGCTCCGCTCAGAATGACCCGAGACCCCGCAATAACAGCGGGGTCTTATTTTTTCCGGATATAGGAGGAGATCGTTGTGGAATCGAGAACGAAAATTGCATCGCGTTCCATACACATTCCGAAAGCGCCGGCAACAAGTGGTTCTGTATACTCAGTTTCTTCAGCTGTCTTGATGTTCCATGAATGGAGATAGCCATCGCTGTAGTAAATGATGTCATCGTCCATTACCTGAAATGTGCGGATGTTTGTAAGCGGAGCAGTTTTGACATACGTTCCGTAGACATCAAAAATCAAAACTCCGGTTGTTGGGTTGTTTACAAACAGCCGATTATCTTTCTCCAGAATAAATGTCGGTTGAAGTTCCATTCCGAGAATCTGCGAGAGATTACCGGTACGATTTGAAATCTCCAGTGCATTATCGAACCGGATCAATTCAAAAGTCGGCTGATCATAAATCCACAAGCCGTTATCATAAGAAGAAGCGGCAAGGGTTGCCAGTGGATAGCCGAGTTTTTCGAGTGCTATCGGATCGCCATTCTGACTGAGCGTATTATCGAGAAAAACAATGCGGCCGAAGTCGCGGTAAAATAGTAAAGGGCGGAGTGGATTCGTTACGTCTGCTGTTGTGATGTTTCCGAAATTCTTATTACTGAATTCCTTCTGGAATTTCAGCTTCATGTCGTACTTCGTGAATTTGTCTTTGCTGATGGTGTAGACGTTTGAGAAATTGTCTGAAACAATTGAAGTCGCTTCAGCCTGGAGGACATAATCCGGTTTACGGTCTCCTTTGCCGAACGAACAGAATAAGATGATTCCTGATAGAAAAGCAAGCTTACGCATCACAATGAAGGTAACGCAAATATCGCGCCTTTATTGGTTAATTGAGTTTCAGGACTTCATCAAGTACTTTACGCTCATTCGACAAGCGGGGAATTTTAAACTGTCCACCTTGTTTTCCCTTTAACCGGAACCACTCCTGGAATGTGCCGCTTTTTACAGCCGATACTTTCAAGGGAAGGAGAATGTGATTACTGTAACGTTTTGCTTCGTAATCGGAATTGAGTGCTTTGAGCGTGTTGTCAAGAACTTCCGCAAAGTAATTCAGATCTTCTGGTGCTTTGGCAAATTCTATCGCCCACTCGTGATAAGCCTGTCGCTTGTCGGAAGTAAAAACTGCCGAAGCCGTGTATTCGTTCACAACGGCGCCTGTTTTCTCACAGGTAATTGCCAGCGCTTTTTCGGCATTTCCTTCCATCAGTTCTTCCCCGAAAACATTGATGAAACTTTTCGTTCTGCCTGTAATCCGAAAGCGGTAAGGAAGTGTAGAGGTGAATTCGATCGTATCGCCCACATTATATCTCCATAAACCACCGGTGGTAGTAATCAATAACGCATACGGCTCGCCGGTTTTGACTTCGTGGAGTTCGAGTGTCTTCGGATTTTCATTTACCCATTCAGCCTGCGGAATGAATTCATAGAAAATTCCGTAATCGAGCATGAGCAGCAATTCTCCACCCTCTTTCTGATCCTGCATTCCGAAAAAACCTTCGGAAGCATTGTAAAGTTCGAGGTGATTGATGTTTTTTCCGAGCAACTCTTTCAATTGTGTGCGATAGGGAGTCAGGCTTACACCACCGTGAAAATACACTTCAAGATTCGGCCAGACTTCCGTGATGGTATTTTTTCCGGTGAGTTCGAGAACTTTCCGGAGCACGACAATCATCCACGA
>Ga0255338_1003600_pt1 | contig 18138 bp, 17 predicted proteins | sample MeOH1_35cm_T4_19_FD_203715 | JGI IMG/M metagenome (GOLD analysis project Ga0255338, IMG submission 203715) | Sandy soil microbial communities from University of British Columbia, Vancouver, Canada - MeOH1_35cm_T4_195 | ecosystem: Engineered > Artificial ecosystem > Sand microcosm > Unclassified ...
GGAAGAGAGAATGAAGGTTGAACAGTGCGAAGGGTGGAGCCCACAACCGGGCTTGAACCGGTGACCTCTTCCTTACCAAGGAAGTGCTCTACCACTGAGCTATGTGGGCCTTGAACCTTCCCGCCGTGGTGGAACGCGGCGGGGGTGCCTTGCCGTCAGCCGAAGTGAGGCGGACGGGGAGGGTGGAGCGGGAAACGGGGTTCGAACCCGCGACATTCAGCTTGGAAGGCTGACGCTCTACCAACTGAGCTATTCCCGCGGTGGAAACCCGAGTACGGGATCCAGCGCTCCCGGATCCCGCAAGGGCGGGGAGCCTGGAGGACTGGTGCCGAGAGAAGGATTCGAACCTCCGTAACGCGATGCGTGGCAGATTTACAGTCTGCTGCCATTAACCACTCGGCCATCTCGGCATGCTTATCCGTCGCCCCTCCCGGGGCTTGTCAATGCTTCCCGGGAGACCCGGGAAACTCCCCTCGGAACCCCTGTCGGGGCTCCGTGTCAGGGTCGCTGCAAGGCAGGGCTTTCCTGACAGGGAACTCGAAAGATATCACGCGTCCCCGGGTGCCTCAAGGGGAAACTTCCCGGGGCGCTCACGGCTGCCGCCGGGCCAGGACCCGGAAGAGCGTCACCGCGGCGGCGGCGGAGACGTTCAGGCTCTCGATGCCGCCGGGCATGGGGATGTGCAGGAGGCCATCGCAGCGCTCGCGGATCTTGAGGTGCAGACCCTCGCCCTCGGCCCCCATGACCAGCACCGTGGCGCGGTCGAAGGGTTCCTCCAGGTAGTCGCGGCTGCCCTCACCGGCCGCCAGGCCGTAGATCCAGCCACCGGCCTCCTTGAGGTCATCGAGGGCCCGGCCCAGGTTCACCACACGGCAGACAGGCACGCGGCCCGCGGTGCCCGCACTGGCCCGCACCACCGTCTCGTTCACGGCCGCGGAGCGCCGCTCGGGCAGGATCACGCCATCCACCGCAGCGGCCGCCGCGGAACGCAGGATGGCGCCCAGGTTGTGGGGATCGGTTACACCGTCCAGGGCCAGGACCAGCGCCGCGTCGCCCTTGGCCTTGAGGCGGGCGAGGACCTCCTCGAACTCCGCGTAGGCGAAGGGCCCGCCCTCGCCCAGCACGCCCTGGTGGCGCTGCCCCTGAGCCCGGCGATCCAGGCCCTCCATGGGTTCGCGGTGGATGACCACGCCCGCGCCCCGGGCTTCGCCCACGAACTTCGCCAGCCGTCCGAAGGCCGCAGGCGCGATCCAGACCGTGTGCAGCTCGCCCCTGGCCAGGGCCTCTTCGCAGGCGTGGGGCCCCAGGTAGCGCATGGCTAGAACGTCAGCTTGTACCCGAGGGCCAGGAGATGTCCCATCCCCTCCACCCTCGTGCGCGTGCCCGTGGCGCGGAAGCCGGAGGAGCTCCAGACCCCGTCGAGACGGCGGGTGTCCTGGTCCTCGCTCTGGCGGAACTGGTAGCCGAGGCTCAGCTCGCCGCCCCAGGTGCGGTACCCGGCGCCGATCGAGAAGGCCGCGGTCCGCGAACCGCCCAGCAGGGGCTCGGTCATGGATTCATCCACCGACCGCTGGTCGAGGGCAAGGCCGCTCCGCAGGGTCCAGAACTTCCCCAGCTCCACTTCCACCGAGGCGCTGACACCGAGGTGGCTCTTGCCGCGGGGCAGCTCCGCCGGGGCCGTCACCGTGCCCGACGGCGTCACCACCTGGGCGAAGGCGGGCACCCGCAGGCCCGCGGAGGTCCAGCGCAGGTCGGCTTCCCAGGTCACCATGGGGTGGGCGCGGTGGCGGATGCCCACCGTCGTCTGCGAAGGCAGCTCCAGGGTCCCCGCTCCGCCCCTCACGGGCACCAAGGTCCCCAGCAGCGCCGCGGCGCGGGGCGCCGTCCCGGCCAGCGGCTGGCTCAGCCCATCGTTGTTGTAGACACCCAGGCTGGCATCGCGGAACCCCGCGTGCAGGTCGAGGTCGCCCTTCAGGCCAGACTGGTGCGTGGCGCCCAGGGTCCACCGCGGGCTGAGGGCCCAGCGGAAGCCCAGCGAGTAGCTCGGGACCAGCTTGTTCCCGCTCTGGGCCACCCGCTGCTCCACCAGACCCTGCACGGGATTGGTCCCCGAGGCGGGCTGGGTGGGGTCGAGGGGCACGCCGAAGCGCATCACGCTGCTGGATTCGAAGCCGAGGCGGGCCATGCCGAGCCCCAGGCCGATGGACATGTTCGGGTTGAGGGCCCAGGCCGCCTGCCCTTCCAGGCGGCGGGCGGACAGGTCGAGGCCGTCGCCGAGGTAGCGGCTGGGGGCGTCATCCAGCAGCCTCCCGTGGCGCAGGTACGGCTCGTCCAGCTTCAACCCGAGGGTGAGCGTGGGCGACAGCCGCGTGGCCAGGCCGAACCCCCCGATGGCGCGGTTGCGGTCGAAGCTGAACGAGGTCCGCTGGTTCGACTCGAGGCCCTGCTGGCTGGAGGACAGCTCCATTCCGGCGGTCAGGTAGAAGCCGCTCTTCTCCTTCAGCGAGGCCAGCAGCGCCGGATTGGCCGTGGCCGCCTCCAGGCTGTAGCCGTAGGCCACCTGGGCCCCGCTGCGGGCGATGCCCACGGGATCGACGGCCGGGAGGGCCATGCTCTGGGCCGCCAACGGCAGGGCCGCCGCGCCCAGCACCAGTCCCGCCCCGATCACTCCACGAACGACCTGCGCCATATCGACCCGCCTCCGAGACACGCTTCTTGAATGGCCCGAACCCGGAAAGGGTTCAAGCCCAAGACTCCAGGATCGCCAAAAGGGTCGGATTCACCAAGCGCATTCCCAAGCACACGCCTGGGGGCTCAGTGCTCCGACTCCCCCATGAAGCGCACCAGCAGCCGGTCCACCAGCTCCCAGACCTCCAGGAGGGCCGCCAGGCACATCACCAGCCCGAACCCCAGGGCCAGCGCACGCCCCCAGGGCCCCATGAGGGCCCGGCAGAGGTCCGGCCAGTGCCAGAAGGCCGGGGGGAGCTTCAGCCGGCCGTAGAAGGCCAGCGTGGAGAGCAGCATCCCGCCCCAGAGCAGGTAGAAGAAGCGCAAGGTCCGGATGAGGACGTCCCAGGCGAAGGGACGGGGGCGGGAGGGCATCGGCCTAATCTAACCGCGGAGGACCTGCCAGCCCAAGCGCAGAATCAGGGCCCCCACCACGCCGATGAAGACGCCCCGCACCCAGCCGCTGCCCTTGTTGAGGGCCACGTGGGCCCCCAGGTAGCCCCCCACCCCGTTCGCGGCGGCCATGCCGAGGGCCACGGAGGGGAGCCAGCTGCCCTGCCAGACGAAGAGCCCCATGGAGGTGATGTTCGAGGCCCAGTTCACGCTCTTGGCCAGGGCCGAGGACCGCAGGAAGTCGAACCCCAGCACCGCCACGAACAGGAAGATCAGCACCGAGCCCGTGCCGGGGCCGAAGAACCCGTCATAGAACCCCAGGGCCAGGCCGATGAGCGCCGCCAGGCCCCGCTGGTGGCGGAGGCCGTACCGGGGGGCGTGCAGGCTGCCCAGGTCCGGCTTCAGCAGGGTGAAGGCAAGCATGGCCACCAGCAGGCCGAGCATGACCGGCTTCAGGAAGTCGGCGTGCACCCGGTAGGTGAGCCAGACCCCGCCCGAGGCCCCCAGGGCCGAGGCCAGCACCGGCACCACCATCTCGCGCCAGGCCAGGGTGCCGGACCGCAGGAACTTCCCCGCCGCCATGGTGGTGCCCGTGACCGCCACCACCTTGTTGGTGCCCAGCAGCGTCGGCAGCGGGGTGCCCGCGGGCAGGCCGAGCATCAGCGCGGGCACTGTGATGAGGCCCCCCCCGCCCACCACCGCGTCGATGAACCCCGCCAGCAGCGCGGCGAGCATGAGGAGGGCGAGGGTGGGGAGGCTGATCGCCACCTCAGACTTTCAAAATCTCCGCTTCCTTGTGCTTCAGGGCCTCATCGATCTCCTTGGTGTGGGCGTCGGTGAGCTTCTGGATGTCGTCCAGGGCCTTCTTGGCGGCGTCCTCGGAGATGTGGCCCTCCTTGAGCTTCTCGAGCTTCTTCACGTCCTCGTTGGCGTCGCGGCGGATGTTGCGCACGCCGGTCTTGATCTCCTCGCCCAGGCGGTGCAGCACCTTCACCAGCTCCCGGCGGCGCTCCTCCGTGAGCATGGGGATGGGCAGGCGGATCACGTTGCCGTCGTTGCCGGGGTTGATGCCCAGCTCGGACTTGAGGATGGCGGTCTCGATGGCCTTGATGGCGCTCTTGTCGAAGGGCTGGATCACGAGCATGCCGGCCTCGGGCACCGAGACGGTGGCCATCTGGTTCACGGGTACCACGGAACCGTAGTAGTCCACATGCACGTTGTCCAGCAGGCTGGCGTTGGCCCGGCCCGTGCGGATGGTGGCCATCTCCTTCTTGAGCGCCTCCACGGACGCATGCATGCGGCGCTTGGTTTCCTGCAGGATGGCGTCGGGGGTCTGGGCGGACATGGGCACCTCGAAAGAGCGGAAGCCCTCTTTTATACCCTAGGATCGGGCAGGTTCCATGCGTGCTAGAGTGAGGCACTTCTCATGAGGTCCCCATGCGCACTCCCCGCCTGCTGGCTCCTCTCGCGGCCCTGATCCTGGCCGCACCCCTGGCCGCGGCCCCCACGGACATGGCCCTCGCCAGCGCCGACGGCTTCGCCCTTAAGGGGACGCTGACCCTGCCCGCGGCGGCCAAGCCCAAGGCCAAGTCGCCCGTGGTGATCCTCGCCCACCAGTTCGGCTCGGACCGCACGGGCTGGGCCCCCCTGACCGAGAAGCTACTGGCCCGGGGCATCGGCGTGCTGGCCCTGGACCTCCGCGGCCACGGCGAGAGCGCCATGAAGGACGGGGCCGAGACCCGGGTCACCGCCGACTTCATGACCTCCGCCAAGGCTGTGGGCTTCGACAAGATCCCCGCGGACCTGGCCCTGGCCGCCGCCTGGCTCCGCAAGCAGCCGGGCGTGGATGGGCGCCGCATCGGCCTGGCGGGCTCCAGCGTGGGCGCCTTCTCGGTGCTCCTGGCCGCCCCCGAGGTGAAGCCGGTGGCCATCCTCAGCCTGAGCCCGGCCGGCACCGCCGCCTTCGGGGACAGCGCCCGGGACCGCATGAAGGGCGCCCTGCTCCGCAGCCGGCCCTCGGTGCTGGTGCTGGCCTCCAGCGAGGACAAGGATGCCGCGGAGAACGCCCAGGCCCTGAAGGACCTGCCCGGCGTGGCCGTGGACCTGAAGGACGGCAAGGACCACGGGTTCGCCTACTTCAAGGACTGCTCCGACCTCATGGCCGTCTACTTCGGGGAGTACCTCACCTACCACCACACCGGGAAGCGCTATGCCGAGGGGCACGCCAGGGCTGCCGCCGCCCCCGCTCCCGCCTCGACCGAAGGCGTCACCAGCAACCAGCCTCCTGTCGAGAAGAAGGCCGCCCCCGCGCCCGCGACCAAGTAGCCCATCCTCCAGACCGGGGGGTTCCATGCCGCTTCGCTGGACCCATGCCCTCGTGATCCTGCCCCTGGCGGGCCTCGTGGCCTGCGGGGGTCCCAGGAAGCTCGAGACCACCCTGGCCGGCCGGCCCGTGGAGCACCTCTCCGCCCTGGCCCGGAAACAGGAGGGCCGCTGGCGGGTCGAGCTGCTCCTGCCCGTGGGCCGCTGGCGCGTGGAGACGGCGGAGGGGCAGGACCTGGAGATCCTCCCGGCCGAACCGAGGGCGACCCTCCGCTGGACGGTCGCCCCCGATCGCTGGGCCCAACAGGACCGGCCCTTCCGCTTCGACCTGGTGGGAGAGTCGGGCCTGCGCCTCTCCCTGGCTGTGCGCTACCCCAACACCGTGCCGGGCCAGAGCCTGGTGCTGGACGTGTTCCGGGTCCTGTCCGGCAAGTCCTGACCGCCCGGCCCCGCCGTCAATGGAACTGCTGGGCCTCGGTGGAACCCGCCAGGGCCAGGGTGGAGGCCAGGCCGCCGCTGATGGCCTGGGCCACCTCGTCGAAGTAGCCGGTGCCCACCTCGCGCTGGTGCCTGGTGGCCGTGTAGCCGCGCTCCTCGGCGGCGAACTCGGCCTCCTGCAGCCGCGCGTAGGCGGTCATGTGCTCGGTGCGGTAGGCGCTGGCCAGCTCGAACATCCCGTGGTTCAGGCTGTGGAAGCCCGCCAGGGTGATGAACTGGAACTTGTAGCCCAGCGCGTTCAGCTCCTTCTGGAAGGCCGCGATCTCGTCATCCGAGAGCTTCTTCTTCCAGTTGAAGGAGGGCGAGCAGTTGTAGGCCAGCAGCTTGCCCGGGAACTCGGCGTGGACGCCCTCGGCGAACTCGCGGGCCTCCTTCAGGTCCGGCGTGGAGGTCTCGCACCAGATGAGGTCCGCGTAGGGCGCGTAGGCCTTGGCGCGGGCGATGGCCATCTGCACGCCGCCGGTGATGCGGTGGAAGCCCTCGGGCGTGCGCTCCCCCGTGAGGAAGGGCTTGTCCCGCTCGTCGACATCCGAGGTGATGAGGCGCGCCGAGTCCGCATCCGTGCGGGCGATGATGAGGGTGGGCACGTCCATGACGTCCGCCGCCAGGCGGGCCGCCACCAGGGTGCGGATGAAGTGGCCCGTGGGGATGAGGACCTTGCCGCCCAGATGGCCGCACTTCTTCTCGCTGGAGAGCTGGTCCTCGAAGTGGACGCCGGAGGCGCCGGCCTCGATCATGCCCTTCATGAGCTCGTAGGCATTGAGGGGGCCGCCGAAGCCAGCCTCGGCGTCGGCCACGATGGGCAGGAACCAGTCGCGGCTCACGCCACCCTCGCCGTGCTCGACCTGGTCCGCCCGCTGGAGGGCCCCGTTGAGGCGCTTGACCAGGGCGGGGACCGAGTTGGCCGGGTAGAGGCTCTGGTCGGGGTAGGTCTGGCCCGAGAGGTTGGCGTCCGCCGCCACCTGCCAGCCGGAGCAGTAGATGGCCTTGAGGCCGGCCTTGGCCATCTGGACCGCCTGGCCGCCGCTGAGGGCGCCCAGGGCCCGGGTGGGCTCATCGTTCTGGAGCAGCTTCCAGAGCTTACGGGCCCCCTGCTGGGCCAGGGTGTACTCGATGCGGACGGTGCCGCGGAGCTTCTTCACGGTCTCGGAGGTGTAGGGCCGGTTGATGCCCTCCCAGCGCAGGGCGGAGAAGTCGTCCTCGATGAGGGGGATGGGGAAGCGGGGGGTCATGGGGCACCTCGGAAAGGGTTGGGGGGTGGCGTCATGTCAAAGATTGACTTATTCTGTCGTGAGTCAACCAACGGCTGATTTGATAGGGGTTGAACTGAAAATTTTCGTCAATTCTCTTCATTGATTTTGTAAATTGATGTAAACGAGGTCCCCATGCCCTCCGCCGCTCCCAGCAAGCCCGCCGCCCGCCTCGGCGCCAAGATCCGCCTCCTCCGCCGCCAGGAGGGCCTCAGCCAGGTCCAGCTGGCGGAATCGCTGGGCATCAGCCCCAGCTACCTGAACCTCATCGAGGGGAACAAGCGGCCCCTCACGGCCCCCCTGCTCATCCGGCTGGCCCAGCAGTTCAAGCTCGACCTCAAGGCCCTGGCCCCGGAGGAGGATCAGCGCCTGTCCGACGACCTCATGGAGGCCTTCGGCGATCCCCTGTTCGAAGCCCTGGGACTCCAGGCCCAGGACGTGCGGGAGCTGGTGCAGAACAACCCCCAGCTGGCCCGGGGCGTGTTCGAGCTGTACCGGGCCTACCAGCACAGCCAGGACAGCCTGGACACCCTGGCCGGCAAGCTCAGCGACGGGCAGGGCTTCGATCCCGAGGCCACGCGCCTGCCCTCGGAGGAGGTCGGCGACTTCATCCAGCAGGCCATGAACCACTTCCCGGAGCTGGAGACCGCGGCCGAGGAGCTCTGGACCAGCGCCGGCCTGGACGCGGACCAGCCCTACCCGGCTCTCGTCGCGGCCTTCGAGGCCCGGGGCGTGCAGATCCGCGTCCACCGCGTGTCCGAGGGCCCCGGCCTGCTGCGCCGCTTCGACCCCGACCGCCGCATCCTCAGCCTCTCGGAGCTGCTGCCCCAGCGCAGCCGCACCTTCCAGCTCGCCCACCAGCTGGCCCTGCTGGATCACGGCGACCTCCTGGACCACCTGGCCTCCCACCCCCTCCTGCGCACGCCCGCCTCCCGCGCCCTGGCCCGGGTGGCCCTGGCCAACTACTTCGCCGGCGCCGTGCTCATGCCCTACGAGCGGTTCCTGCGGGCGGCCCGGGCCGAGCGCTACGACATCGAAATCCTGGCTCGCCGCTTCCAGACCAGCTTCGAGCAGGTCTGCCACCGGCTCACCACCCTGCGCCGGCCGGGCGCCGAAGGCGTGCCCTTCCACTTCCTGCGCATCGACATCGCCGGGAACATCTCCAAGAGCTTCTCCGCTTCGGGCATCCGCTTCGCGCGCTTCTCCGGCGCCTGCCCCCGCTGGAACGCCCACGCGGCCTTCCTCACGCCGGGCCTCATCCGCACCCAGCTCAGCGAGATGCCGGACGGCCGCAAGTACTTCTGCATCGCCCGCACCATCCAGAAGGACACGGGCGGCTACCGGGGCCAGCACGCCATGCAGGCCCTGGGCCTGGGCTGCGAGATGGGCCACGCCAAGGAGCTCATCTACGCCGACAGCCTGCGCCTGGACCAGCCGCCGGTCCCCGTGGGCGTCACCTGCCGCCTCTGCGAGCGCACGGACTGCGAGCAGCGCGCCTTCCCGCCCATGCAGCAGGCCTTCAAGGTCGAGGAGAACCTCCGCCGTACCAGCTTCTATGCCCGGATCGGCGGGAGCTGATCAGCCCTTCCCCGCGCGCCCCAGCTTCCCCATGGGCTCCTCGATCCAGCGATGCACGGCCCAGGCCGCCACAATGGCCAGGCCCAGAGCCAAGCTGAAGCCCAGAAGGCCCGAGGCCTGCGGCGCCACCAGCTTCATGGTGAAGGGGTGCAGCAGGTAGATGCCGTAGCTCCAGGCACCCAGGCGCGCGAGCCGCTGGCCGATCCACCCGGGTTCCGCGTCCCGCATGAAGGCCGCCAGGGCCACCAGGCCCGTCACCGCCAGCAGGTAGCCGTAGCGGAGCCAGCCCGTGAGGGCCGCCAGGTGGTCGAAGAACTGGGGCGTGGGCTTGATCAGCAGCCAGACCAGGGGCAGCGCCAGCAGCAGGGCCAGCTTGGGCTCCAGCCGCCGCTCCGTGGCCTCGTGGAGGCCCGCCAGCAGGGCGCCCCAGGCCAGGAGGAACACCTGGTTGGGCGCCAGCACGTAGGTGTGGAAGCGGTTCCACAGGGGCTGTTCCATCACGCCGTGCAGGGTGGAGGGCAGGCTCCAGGCCCACAGGCCCACGGCGAGCGCGGCCAGGAAGACCAGCCCGCCGCGGGGGCCGCTCTTCTCCCGCAGCCAGGCCAGCAGCGGATAGGCGAAGTAGAGCAGGGCCACCAGCCCCACGTACCAGCCCCCGGTGACCAGGGCGTGGTTGGGGTGGATGGCGCCGAAGGTGAGGGTCAGGTTCTCCAGGATGTAGCGAAGCGAGGGCCCCGGCCCCATGCCCAGGTGGAAGACCAGGTTCAGGGCGCAGACGAGGTAGAACACCGGCGCCAGCCGCAGGAAGCGGCGGAGCCAGAAGCGGCCCGGGGCCTCCTTCCGGACGCGGCTCCAGGGCGTGGTGCGGAACAGCACGAAGCCGCTCAGCACGAAGAAGGCCGACACGCTGTAGTTCCCCAGGCGCGCCATGGCGATGTTCGCGCCGCCGCCCGACGTCGAGAGGTTGAACCACACACCTAGGTGGTACACCGCCACGCACAGGGCCAGGATCCCGCGGAGGGGATCCAGGCCACCAAAACGCGTGGGAGCAAGGCGATCCATGGAGGAGGATAACCCCCTCTCTACTTCCCATCCCCGGGTATCGCGGCGGGGCCGCCGGATTGGCTCAGCGCATACCAGTCCACTTTGCGGGTGCCGATCATGACCGCCGCCAGCCCCAGGAACAGCACGGCGGAACCCATCAGCAGGGCGCTGTCCTCATACAGCAGCAGGCCGTAGAGGAGGGCGAAGATGAGGGCCAGGCCCCCGGTGAAGCCCAGGCCCTGCCGCGCGCTGCGCAGCACATGCACCAGGTAGATCCCCAGCAGGCCCAGGCTGGCGAGGCAGGAGGCCAGGTAGGCCCAGCCGAAGGGGATGTGCTCGGACAGGCTCAGGAGCAGGAGGAAGAAGATCGCCAGGGACAGGCCCACCAGCAGGTACTGCAGGGGGTGGATGGGCAACCGGCGGAGCACCTCCACGAAGAAGAAGGCCGCGAACACCAGGCCCACGAACAGGAATCCGTACTTCGTGGCCCGTTCGGTCTGGAGGTAGACGTTCACCGGCTCCAGGAAGGCCACCCCGAAGCACTCCTCGGAGTCCCCCTTGCCTTCGAGGATCTTGCCCAGGCTGCGGGCGAGGTGGAACACCTCCCAGGTGGCCGTGAACCCCTGGGGCGACAGGTTGTGCCGCGCCGAGAAGCGGCCCTGGAAGCTGGGCGACGGCCAGGGGGAGGTCAGCGTCACCCGCGTGAACTCGGCCACGGGGGCCACCGAAAAGGCCTGGGAGCCCCGGAGGGCCAGGGGCATCTCGAAGTCCCAGTCCCTCCCTTCCAGATCGGAGAGGGCACCCAGATCCACATGCACGGCGGCGTCCAGGATGCCCTCCTGGCCCCCGGGCTGCCAGTCCATGGCCCGGCCGGCCCAGTGGAGGACGGGGCGTTCCCGGAGGCCGCGCAGGTCCGTCAGGCCCAGCAGGAGGGTGGCCCGCCCGGGACGGATGGTGCGGGACGGATCCAGGCCCAGGCCCCGGGGGATCGAGAAGCGGCCCTTGGCCTGGGTGTCCAGATCGTAGGCGTGGGCCTTGAACAGGCCCCGGTTCCGGGTGTCCACCCGGGCCTGGGCCGTCACTTCCAGGGTCTTGGGCACGAGCACCTGGTACTTGCCGACCCAGGAAACCCGGGAGACCGCTTCGCCCGTGGTCTTGTTCTTCGCTTCGGTGACGACCTGCTCCTCGTACCGGGCCACGAGCAGGGGCCCCGTGAGCTGCTGGCGCCCGGCATTGAGCCGCGCGATGTCGTTCGTCGCCTGGATCTGGCGGGCGTTCCGGCCCTCCACCAGCCCCTGCACCAGGGCCAGGGGGATGAGCAGCAGCAGGGCCAGTCCCGCCACGGTGAGGCTCTTCATCAACAGCGGATTCCGCATGGGTCACTCCTGAGGTGTCCCAGGAGGATCCGGCCCTTCCGTGAGCGGAAGATGGGCTCCGGTGAAGCCTGTGTGAAGCCGCGGGGAATCAGACGAAGCTGCCTTCAAAAAAATAAGGAACACCACCAAGACACCAAGGCACCAAGAAAAGCCAAAACCAATGCCTTTTCAGTTCTTCTCGGCATCACCTTCGGCGACACGCGAGACAACAAGAAACTTGGTGTCTTGGTGTCTTGGTGGTGAGTTATTTCTCTTGGTATCAACCTAGGGGCAGCGTGATCCAGGCCTCAGCGCCACCCCCGGGGGAGTTCTCCAGGCCTGCGCTGCCGCCATGCAGGGTGGCCACCTCCCTCACGAAGCTGAGGCCCAGGCCCGTGCCCTTCCGGCCCGAGGGCGCCGCCACGGAGTAGAAGGGCTCGAAGACCCGCGGCAGGGCGAAGGCCGGCACGCCCGGGCCCTCGTCCCGCACCGCCAGGCGGAAGCGGCGCTCCTCCGCGCGTCCCTCCAGGTGGATGGCGCCCCCCTCGGGGGAGAAGGCCATGGCGTTGTCCAGGAGGTTCGAGACCGCCTGTTCCAGGAGGAAGGCCTCGCCGCGCAGGCGAACCTCCGGCAGTCCGATCCGCAGATCCAGGTTCCGCCGCGCCAAGCCCACCGCCTTCGACTCGGCCACCCGCCGCGCCAGGCCCCCCAGGTCCAGGAGCTGCGGGTCCTGCAGGGTCTGGCGCTGCTCGATGGCGGCCTGGTCCAGCATGCGGTCCAGCAGCTGCCGCAGTCGCGCCTCCTGTTCCCGGATGTGGGCCGCGAAGCGGCGGCGGTCCGCTTCCGGCATGTCCTCGTCCAGCAGCTCGGCAGCGCCCCGGATGGCCGCGAGCGGGCTCTTCATCTCGTGGGTCAGCGTGGCGAGGTAGCGCTCCACGTAGGCCCGGTCCTCCAGCTTCGAGCGCATGGTCTCCAGGGCCGCGCCCAGGTCCGCCAGCTCGCCGCCGCCCACCGGGGGCATGGTGGCCCGCCGCCCCTCGGCCACCTCCCGCGCGTAGACCTGCAGGCGCCCGATGGCGCGGGTGAGGCTCCAGGAGATGCCCGCCCCCACCAGGAGGCAGGCGCCCAGCAGGATGAGCCCCGCCCGCATGACCTTGCGGCGGCTGGCCTGGGCGTAGGGGATCACGCTGGCGCTGGGCGCGGCCACCGTGAGCGCGCCGATGAGCCGGCCCTCCCACAGCACCGGCGCCGCCACGTGCATGGTCGAGGTGGTTTCGTCCGTGGGATCGGTCCGGGTGGTGCGGGCGCCGTAGGCCCCCTGAAGGGTGCGCTGCACGTCGTTCCAGCGCGAGTAGTCCGTGCCCGCCGGCGTGCCGTCGGAATCGAAAACCACCCGCCCCCGCTCGTCCGTCACGTAGACCCGGAACTCGGAGCGGCGCTTGGCCACGCCGAAGATCCGCGCCTGGGGATTCCGTTCCCGGTAGGCTCCCACCGCCTCGGCGAAGCGGCCCTCCGCCAGCGTGCCCGCGCGCAGCTCGGGGGCCGCCAGCTCCGCCAGGAGGTTGGCCGTGTCCACGAGCGCCACCTCCATGCCCTGCTTCACCCCGGGCTTCACCTCCTGGAGGAAGGTGCTCAGCAGCAGGTAGGCCGCAAGCGCCACGATGAGGAAGAAGGCCAGGAGGACCCGGACGCCTAGACGCATAGGGTCCGCACGGACAGGCTGTAGCCCACGCCCCGGTGGGTCTGGATGGGGTCGGCCTCGGGATCGATGGCCCGGAGCTTGGCCCGGAGGGTCTTCACGTGGGTGTCCACTGTGCGGTCCGCGCTTTCCTCGGCGCCGCTCCAGACCTCCTCCATGAGCTGGGAGCGCGTGAAGATGCGCTCGGGCTGGGACAGCAGGGTGCCCAGCAGCAGGTATTCGTACCGCGTGAGGTCCAGCGCCTGCCCCCGGTAGCGGATCCGGCGCGCCCGCGCGTCCTGCTCGAAGGCGGCCGCGGGCGTCTCGACCGGGCGGGGCGACAGCCTCCGCAGGATCACCCGCACCCGGGCCACCAGCTCCCGGGGGCTGAAGGGCTTGGCCACGTAGTCGTCCCCGCCGATCTCCAGGCCCAGGACCCGGTCCACCTCGTCGCTGCGGGCCGTGAGGAAGATCACGGGCACGTCCGAGAAGGTCCGCAGCTGGCGGCAGACCTCGAAGCCCGACAGATCCTGGAGACCCACATCCAGGATCACCAGGCTGAAGACCCCGGCGCGGAGGCGGGCCAGGGCCTCCTCCCCCAGGGGGCAGAGGTGCGGGATGAAGCCTTCGGTCCTCAGGGCATAGGCGATGACATCGGCGATGGCCGCCTCGTCTTCCACGATGAGGATGTCCCCGTTCATATCCGGGGACGATAGCAGATCAGCGTGATCGCACGCCCCGCGGACCGGGCCGTCAGGCCAGCGTCGCCTCCTGGTGCCGCTCCACGGCGGGCTCCGGGGCGGGGTCCGCCGGCAGGTAGCAGGGGTTCCACATGGCCGCCGCGACGGCGCCGGGGATGTCCTCGTCGGCCAGGGGACGGGCCGCCACGCCCATCTCCCGCGCCTCCCGCACCACGGCCGCGGCCACGTGGGCCGTGACCTCCCGGATCCGGCTGGCGGAGGGGAAGAGGCTCCCCACCGCCAGATCCTCGGGCCGGACCTCCTCGGCCAGCTGCCGGGCGGCGGCGGCGAACATCCCATCCGTGACTTCGCAGGCCTCGGCCACCAGCACGCCCAGGCCCACCCCCGGGAAGATGAAGACGTTGTTGCTCTGGCCGATGCGGTACTCCCGACCGTCGTAGGTCACAGGCTCGAAGGGGCTGCCCGTGGCCACCAGGGCCCGGCCCTCGGTCCAGGCCAGCACATCCCGGGGCTTGGCCTCCGCCTTGCTGGTGGGATTGGACATGGGCAGCACCACGGGCCGCTCCACCTGGGCGGCCATGGCGCGGAGGGCCTCCTCGCTGAAGGCGCCGGCAGTGCCGGAGGTGCCGATGAGCATGGTGGGCTTGAAGGCCTTCACCACGGAGAGCAGATCCCGCTTCTGGCCGCGGCCCAGGCCCATGCGCTCGGCCGGGGCCACCGGCCAGGCGAAGTCGCGCTGCAGCGGATCCAGGCCGGGATCGTCCTCCAGCAGCAGCCCCTGCACGTCGAGGTTGGCCGTGGCCAGCACGAGGTCCTCGCCTTCGAGGCCTTCCCGCCGCAAGGTCGAGCGCACCAGCCGGGAGATGCCGATGCCCGCCGCGCCGGAACCCAGGAAGAGGATCCGCTGCCGGCGCAGGGGCGTGCCCGTAGCCCGGGCCCCCGCCAGCAGGGCCGCCACGCCCACCGCCGCCGTGCCCTGGATGTCATCGTTGAAGCTGGTGAGCACCTTCCGGTAGCGGTCGAGCAGGTGGAAGGCGTTGAACTTCTTGAAGTCCTCCCACTGCAGCAGGGCCTTGGGGAAGACCTGGCGCACCGCCTGCACGAACTCGTCCACCAGGGCGTCGTACTCGGGGCCCCGCAGGCGGCGGGAGCGCCAGCCCAGGTAGAACTCGTCCTCCAGCAGGTCCAGGTTGTCCGTGCCCACATCCAGGCTCACCGGCAGGGTCTGCCAGGGCGGGATACCCGCGGCGGCGGTGTAGAGGGCCAGCTTGCCGATGGGGATGCCCATGCCGCCCACCCCCTGGTCGCCCAGGCCCAGGATGCGCTCGTTGTCGGTCACCACGATGAGCCGGATGTCGTCGAAGGCCGCGTTCCGCAGGACCTGCGCGATGTGGCCGCGGTGCCCGGACAACGCCCCAATATGCGTCCGGGCTCCCGGCCCGGCCAGTGATTGATGACTTATCGGTAGCGAACGGTTCCCGCGCCGGCCACCAGGCGCCCCAGCACCCAGGCAGGCTCCTCGTCGGCGTGCAGGCGGGCCAGCACGTCGCCGGCCAGCTCGGGCTTCACCACCAGCACCATGCCCACGCCCAGGTTCAGGGCCTGGCGGGCGTCGTCGAGGCCCAGGCCGCCCTTGGCCATGAGGAAGGTGAAGAGGGCCGGGATCTGCCAGCTGGTGGTGTCGATCTCGGCGTCCAGCGTCTTCGGCAGCACGCGGGGGATGTTGTCCGTGAGGCCGCCGCCGGTGATGTGGGCCATGGCCACCAGCTTGTGGGCCTTCACCAGGGGCATGACCGGGGCGAGATAGCTGCGGTGGATGGCCAGCAGGGCGTCGGCCACGGTGCGGTCCGTCCCTGGGAGTTTGTCGTTCACGTCGAGCTTCTCCAGCTCGAAGCAGACCTTGCGGGCCAGGGAGTAGCCGTTGGTGTGCAGGCCCGAGCTGGGCAGGCCGATGAGCACGTCACCCTCGGCCATGGCGTCGAGCCGCGGCAGCAGGTCGGCTTCGTCCACCACGCCCACGATGGTGCCGGCCACGTCCACCTCGCCCTCGGCGTAGACGCCGGGCATCTCCGCCAGCTCGCCGCCGATGAGGGCCGAGCCTGAGTTCTGGCAGGCGGTGGCCATGCCCTTGACGATCTGCTCGATGACCTCGGGCTCCAGCTGCTGGGCGGCGATGTAGTCCAGGAAGAAGAGGGGCCGCGCACCCTGCACGAGGATGTCGTTGATGCAGTGGTTCACCAGATCCTGGCCCACCGTGTCCCAGATGCCGGCCCGCCGGGCCACCTTCATCTTGGTGCCCACGCCATCCATGCTGCTGACGAGGATGGGCCTGGCCTCGGGGAACCGGGCGTCGAAGAGGCCACCGAACAGGCCGATGTCGCTGCGGACGCCAGGGGTCTTGGTGGCCTTCACCAGGGGCTTGATGCGCTTCAGGGCCTCGTCCTGGCGGTTGATGTCCACGCCGCTGGACGCGTAACTGACCTTCTCGCTCATCGCCAACTCCCGAATCCCCCATGATCCCACAGGCGGCATTTGAGGCCGATGCCAAACCTTGCAGAATGCCAAGGCCTGCCTGGCTTCGTGGAAAGGCCTTATAGCCACCGATTTCGCCGATTGCGGTGATTGCGCCTCGGAGAGCTCCCGCATGGGCCCGCCGCAGGCGGCTTCCGGCGGTGCCGGAAGTCATGGGGGGCGGCAGGGCCGCGCCTTTTTGGGAGCGCGGCCCTGCCGCCCCCCATGAGCCCATGCTGCGCTTGGGACGGGAGCCTCTTTCATCACTGAAATCACTGAAATCGGCGGCAAAACAGCTTTTCTCTTTTGGCTTTTGCCTTCGCGCCCATTCGCGCCATTCGCGGTTCCAGGCTTTGCTCGCCTCGGCCCGGGCGTAGACTGACCGGACCATGGCTGCTTTCCCCTCCCCGTCCTTTGACCGCGCCGCCTCCGAGGCCGCCGTCCGCGCCCTGCTGCGGGGCCTGGGTCAGGATCCGGACGCGCCGGAGCTGAAGGACACGCCCTCGCGGGTGGCGGAGTTCTGGGCTGAGCGGCTGGCGGGCTACGGGGTGGACCTGGGCGCCGAGCTGAGGCCCCTGCCCGGCGACCTCTCGCCCGTGCCCGTCATCCTGGAGCGCATCCCCTTCGTGAGCACCTGCGAGCACCACCTGGCCCCCTTCGAAGGCCACGCCACCATCGGCTACCTGCCCGGGGAAGGCGGCACCGTGGGCCTCAGCAAGCTCGTGCGCGTGGTGCAGGCCTACGCCTGGCGCCTGCAGGTGCAGGAGCGCATGGCCCAGCAGATCGCCGATGCCCTCCAGACCCACCTCCGCCCCGCCGCCTGGGGCGTCGACCTGGTGGCCGTCCACACCTGCATGGCCCACCGCGGCGTGAAGACCCCGGGCGTCCCCGTGCGGACCACGCTGATGGGCGGAGCCTGGGCCGCGAACCCGCCCCCACCGTTCAGGGGCTGAATCGAGACCGTTCAGGGATTTCCGGGCGTAGATGACCCGGGACGCAGGTATGCTGGGCTCGCGTTTTCAAGCCCAAGGAATACCCATGCCGTTAGCCGGCCAAATCGGCTTGCGAAGAGGACAAGGCTTCGGTTCAGACCGGGTCACCTATCCGCCCACCAAAAAGTTCGTCCAATTCAAAGTTAGGCCTTACCTCATACTTTCAGGAAGGTGACATATGCACATTCCCCTAAAAAAAATCAGAACAGGAATTATATTTTCTATAATTTCACCGTTATTATTTTGTCAAAATTATCAATGTTATCGAAGTGTAAATTATGGTGAAAATATTATCTATTTCGATGAAATTAAAATTAAAAACAATGTTTACTCCCTCTGGGAAAGGCGCGAAGGAATAGCTCAACAAGTGCATTTCAATAAAAAAAGTAAAACAATTTCATTTGACGGAAAAATATTTGAACCGATTGCTCCCGAATCAAATGCTGAATTCATTTTTTCATCACTTGATACTTTTATCACCATGAAAAACATGAAAATTCCAATTTTCAAAAAACAATTAAATCCATCTGATACCAATCATACACGTATCTATATTGATTCCATCAAATGGTTTACACCTGGGTTTGCCTACGTAAGGCCCAATCACCCTCCCAAAGCCCAAAAACTATCATCCAAAATTGAATTTTGGTTGATTCATTGGGAACAAAAGGCGGATGGTGATTTTCACGATTTGATTTTAAATAGCTATGACCAAGCATCAAATCTAATTGCAACGGTTGCAGTATTCAGAACAAAATTCGACAAAGTTAGATTTGAAGATGTCATTATTAATTGGGGTGTCATTCCAAAAAATGAACGCGTATATGAACCAATTAAACCTGAGAGTGTCTTTGAATTAGCTATTAATGAAATTACTGGTAGGAAATAGTACCCTATTGTGCGTGACCTGCAAACAGCCTAACCCTCCGCTCAACTCGGACCCAGCCTGCATTGCCTTCCGCTCTTGTATGTTTCACCCGTCCGGCGCCTTTCGATCATCAGACTGATCTGACGGCCGGAAGGAGGTCCGTGTTTCAAACGGGGGGATGGAGCCGATTCCGTTCATGGCGCTGAAACAATCGCCGAGAG
>Ga0255338_1003601_pt1 | contig 18138 bp, 11 predicted proteins | sample MeOH1_35cm_T4_19_FD_203715 | JGI IMG/M metagenome (GOLD analysis project Ga0255338, IMG submission 203715) | Sandy soil microbial communities from University of British Columbia, Vancouver, Canada - MeOH1_35cm_T4_195 | ecosystem: Engineered > Artificial ecosystem > Sand microcosm > Unclassified ...
GCTGACGGCCGCTCCGCTCGAGCCGGCCGCCCTTCGACGCCGCCGCGCTGCGACGCGGCCTAGAGCGTTATCCGACCAGATGGAATCGTCTGGTCGATCAGAAATCGCTCCAGCTTCAAAAGCTTGAGCATATTCTTGTCGCTCAGATCGTTTCGATCCGAGCAGGATATGCTCTAGCCCTTCACAGCCGTGAAGGTGAAGCGGCCGGTCAGGGGGCCGCTGCCGGAGCCGCTGATCTTGCTCTTGGCGCCGTCCATCCTGCCGCGCACCGACAGCTTTTCCGTCTGGCCCGGATACTTCAGGGTCAGCGTGCCGCCGACGTCGCAGCTCTTGGCGAGCGTCAGCTTGCCGCTCAGCGTGCCGCGGTAGCCCTTGTAGCGGCAGCTCGACCGGCTGATCGTGCCCTTGCGGTCGGCGAGGATCGCGCAGGCGGTGCCGGTCGAGGCGCGCAGGCTCCAGGAGCCGGCGAGGTTGCTCGGCACGCAGGCGGCCGCGGCCGGCGCCGCCGTCGCCGCGAACAACGCGAAGCCGAGAGAAAGATCCTTCAACGACACGTCAGCCTCCCCGGGCGATGATCCCCGGGAGGATTGTGGCCGGCGCCCGAACCGGCGTCGAGAGGCGGACCTCGCGAGGTCCGGCGCCGGCGTCGGCGGGCCTCAGGGCCGCTCGGCGAGGAACGCCAGCACGCCGTCCTTGTAGACCTTGTCGCCGACGGCGAGCATGTGGTCGCGGTTCGGGATGACGAGGGCCCGGCCGTGCGGCAGCAGCGCCGCGAGGCCCTCGGGATCGCCGGCGATGACGTCGCGGCTGCCGACGGCGACGAGCGCCGGGCAGTCGATGCGGGCGACGTCGGCGGCGGTGATCGTCTGCCGCGACGAGCGCATGCAGGCGGCGAGCGCCGCGAGGTCGCCGCCGGTCTGCTCGGCGAACTTGCGGAACATCCGGCCGGTCTGGTGCTGCACGTCGTCGAGGGACGCCGCCTCGAGCGCCTCGACGATCGGCTCCCACGGCCCGGTGCCGTCGACGAGCCCCAGGCCGAGGCCGCCGAAGACGGCGCTCCTGACCCGAGCGGGCTCGGCGAGCGCCAGGAAGGCGGTGATGCGGGCGCCCATCGAGTAGCCCATCACGTCGGCGCGGCCGATATCGAGGTGGTCGAGCAGGCGCGACGCGTCCTGCGCCATCGTCGCGGTGTAGTAGGCGGCCGGGTCGTGCGGCTTGCCGCTGTCGCCGTGGCCGCGGTTGTCGAGGGCGATCACCCGCCGGCCGGCCCGCGTCAGCGTCTCGACCCAGCCCGGCCCGACCCAGTTGACGACCTTCGACGAGGCGAAGCCGTGGATCAGCAGGATCGGCTCGCCCTCCCCCTCGTCGAGGAAGGCGATCGGGACACCGTCGGAGGAGAACATCGGCATGGGGTCGGGTCTCGGCGGTCGTTGCGGCGGACATCGGGAGGCCGGCGACCATGCGGCGGGGCGGCGGGCAGCGCAAGGCGGGGTTGCGGGCGCGGCCCCTCGGCCGTGTCGGCAGCGCCCACACGCCGTGCCCGCAAAGCGCCACCCCAGCCGAACCAGCCTCCACGCACCCACACCGCCACCCTCCCCGCGCGACACCGCCGCCGTCGCCGCCGCCTTCCTTTCCGCCGCGGCCGCGGCTATGGTCCGGCCGAATTCAGGCTCGTCAGCACGGGGCGTCCCATGGCCCATTCCGCCATTCCGCACTTCCAGAACGATCTCGGCGTCGAGCAGGTCCGCATCGGCGCCAAGCGCTTCATGTGCATCGGCGCCAAGCCGCCGTTCGACCACCCGCACGTCTTCCTCGACATGGGCGACGAGGCCGAGCTCGTCTGCCCCTATTGCTCGACGCTCTACCGCTACGACCCGGCGCTCGCGGCGACCGCCTCCGATCCGGCCGGCTGCCTGTGGGAGCCGGTGGCGGCCTGACGGGCCGCCTTGTCCGCCCCCGTCATCGTCGCCGGCGCCGGCATCGCCGGGCTTTCGACCGCGATCGCCCTCGCCCGCCGCGGCATTCCCGTCGTCGTCCTCGAGCGTTCCGCGGCGCTCGCCGAGGTCGGCGCCGGGCTGCAGCTCTCCCCCAACGCCGTCCACGCCCTCGCCGCCCTCGGCCTCGCCGAGACGGTGGCGGCCGCGGCGGTGCGCCCGCCGGCGGTGCGCAGCGTCGCCGCGGCGAGCGGCCGGACGATCGCCGAGATCCCCCTCGAAGGCGCCCCGGCCCGCTACGGCGCGCCCTACCTCGTGCTGCCGCGGCCGCGCCTCCTCGCCGTCCTCGCCGCCGCGGCCGCGGCGGACCCGATGATCGAGCTGCGCCTCGGCCGGACGGTCGAGAAGGTCGAGGCGGCCGCCGACGCGGTCGTCGTGGCGACGGCGGACGGCCCGCTCCACGGCCGCGCGCTGATCGGCGCCGACGGCGTGAACTCGTTCGTCCGGCAGGCCGTGCTCTGCGGCGGCGGCGCCGTGCCGACGGGACGGACCGCCTACCGCGCCACCGCCGACGCCGCCGCCGCCCGCGGCGAAGCCCGCGCCGAGACGTTCCTGTGGCTGTCGCCGCGCGCCCATCTCGTCCACTACCCGATCGGCGGGCGGATCAACCTCGTCGCCGTCGTCGAGGAGGCGCCGGAGGCAAACACCGTCGTCGACTGGGACGCGGCGGCCGCCGCCGAGGCGGTCCGGCGGCACTTCGGCGGCTTCGCCGAGCCGGCGGCGGGTCTCCTCGCCGCGGCGACCGAGTGGCGGCGCTGGCCGCTGATGGCGGCCCGGCCGCCGGCGTGGACGCGCGGCCGCGTCGGGCTCGTCGGCGACGCGGCCCACGCGATGCTGCCGTTCCTCGCCCAGGGCGCCGCCATGGCGATCGAGGACGCCGTCGTGCTCGCCGCCCGGCTCGCGGGCGCGCCGACGATCGCCGCCGGGCTCGCCGCCACCGAGCGCGAGCGCCGGCCGCGGGTCGAGCGCGTCGTCGCCGAGGCGGCGCGCAGCGGCCGCATCTACCACCTCGCCGGCCCCATCGCCGCCGCCCGCGACGCGGCGATGCGCCTCGCCGGCGGCGGCCGCCTGCTCGCCCGCCTCGACTGGCTCTACGGCTGGCGCCCGCCGGCGTGAGCGGCATCGGCCGGCGGCGCTCGCGCCGCCGGCAGCCCGGCGATTCGTGATCCGCGCCCTCGGCCTGGCGCCTGCCGTTCTGTCGTCGAATGCTGCTATGCTGTTTAAAATGACGCCTCGTCGGCCGGGAGAGTTCGGATGTCGCTCCACAATCGCGCATGGCGGCTCGCCGCGGCGATCCTCGTCTCGGTCGCGGCGGCCGGCGCCGCCTCGGCGGCGGACGGCGGCCGCACCATCGAGCGGCTCGGCGCCACCGACCTGCCCGGCTTCGACTACGACGTCATCCGCTCGGTGCCGGTGGAGGAGTGCGAGCGCGCCTGCATCGCCGATCCCGTCTGCCGCGGCTTCACCTACAACCTCAAGGCGAGCTGGTGCTTCCTGAAGTCGGACGTCGGCCAGCCGAAGTCCTTCTCCGGGGCGATGTCCGGCCGCATCGTCGTGCGCGCCGCGGCGCAGCCGCCGGCGGCGCCGCTGGCGCTGCCCGACCTCACCTTCCTGCCCGAGGACGTCATCACCGAGGCGGCGCGCTTCCGCGCCCGCCTGTCCGCCGCCGCCCGCATGGGCAACGACCTCGCGCCGCTCGACGCCGACCAGGTGACGACGCTGGCGCAGGGCGCCGTCGGCGACTGGATCGTCACCGCCCGCGACCTGATCGGCAAGCGGAGCGACGACTGGAGCGAGAACGACGCCATCGAGCAGACGGCGCTGTCGGCCGCCTATCTCGCCCTCGCCGCCTCGACGACGCCTGAGGAGCAGGCGGAATCCCTCGCCGCGCTCGGCGCCGCGCTGGAGCGGCGCTCGCTGTGGCGGCCGGCAATCGAGAGCCTGAAGGCGAGCCTGAAGCTCGTCGACAACCCGATCGTCGCCGGCGACTACACGCGGCTGCGCGACGAGCACGGCTTCCGCATCGCCGACTACTCGATCGATTCCGACGCGGCGAGCCCGCGCATGTGCGTGCAATTCACCGAGCCGCTCGCCACCGGCCGCACCGATTTCTCCAAGTACGTCGCCGTCGCCGGCGTCGTCTCGCCGGTCGTCACCGCGAGCGGCAACGAGCTGTGCGTCGACGGGCTGAAGCACGGCGAGCGCTACGAGGTGACGGTCCGCGCGGGCGTGCCCTCGACCGTCGACGAGACACTGAAGGCGCCGGCCGGCTACACCGTCTACGTCCGCGACCGCAAGGCGACGGCGCGCTTCACCGGCACCGCCTACGTGCTGCCGCGCACCGGCGCCCGCGGCGTGCCGGTCGTCACCGTCAACTCCTCCGGCCTGATCCTCGAGCTCTTGCGCGTCGGCGACCGCTCGCTCGCCCGCTCCGTCGTCGACGGCTCGTTCCGCCGCCAGTTGCAGCCCTACGAGGTCGAGCAGATCGCCGACGACAGCGGCGCCAAGGTGTGGTCGGGCGCGATGCCGGTCGAGCGCGTGCTGAACCAGGAGGTCACCACCGCCTTCCCGGTCGACGAGGCCGTCGGCCAGCTCGATCCGGGCGTCTACGTGCTCGCGGCGCGGCCCGAGGAGGAGCCGGAATACACCGGCAGCCCGCGCGCCACCCAGTGGTTCATCGTCTCCGACCTCGGCCTCGCCTCGTTCGCCGGCACCGACGGCCTGCACGGCTTCGTCCGCTCGCTCGCCACCGCCGCGCCGGTCGAAGGCGCCGAGGTGCGCCTCGTCGCCCGCAACGACGAGGTGCTCGGCACGGCGACCGCCGACGACGCCGGCCACGTCGCCTTCCCGGCCGGCCTCGCCCGCGGCACCGGCGGCATGACGCCGACGCTCCTCGTCGCCGAGACGAAGGAGGGCGACTACGCCTTCCTCGACCTGACGACGCCCGGCTTCGACCTCACCGACCGCGGCGTCGACGGCCGCCCGGCGCCGGAGCCGCTCGACGCCTTCCTCTACACCGAGCGCGGCGTCTACCGCGCCGGCGAGACGGTCGAGCTCACCGCGCTCCTGCGCGACGGCAAGGCGAACGCCGCGCCCGACGTGCCGCTGACCCTCGTCGTCAGCCGCCCGGACGGGGTGCAGTACGCCAAGGCCTCGCCGCCCGACGGCGGCCTCGGCGGCCGCGTCCTGCCGGTCGACCTTGTGCCGAGCGCGATGAGCGGCACCTGGCGGGTCGAGGCCTTCGCCGACCCGAAGGCGCCGCCGATCGGCGCCACCACCTTCCTCGTCGAGGACTTCGTGCCGCAGCGCATCGAGCTGACGCTCGCCACCGAGGCGACGTCGATCGGCGCGACGAGCCCGGCGACGATCGACATCGACGCCCAGTACCTCTACGGCGCCCCGGCCGCCGCCCTCGGCGTCGAGGGCGACATCATCGTCAAGCCGGCCGAGAAAGGGCTCGCCAGCCTGCCCGGCTACCGCTTCGGCCTCGCCGACGACGCGGCGACGCCGGTGCGCCGGCCGATCCTCGACCTCGTCCGCACCGACACCGACGGCAAGGCGTCGCTCGCCGTCGCCCTGCCCGACCTCGATCCGTCGACGCGGCTGCGCGAGGCGGAGATCGCCATCAGGGTGCGCGAGCCGGGCGGCCGTGCCGTCGAGGAGCGCCTGACGCTGCCGGTCGTCACCGACGGCCCGCGCATCGGCGTCAAGCCGCTGTTCGCCGACGACCAGCTCGCCGAGGGCGCCACCGCCGCGTTCGAGGTCGTCGCCGTCGACGGCGCCGGCGCCCGCACGGCGCTCTCCGGCGTCGAGTGGGAGCTGCTGAAGGTCGAGCGGCGCTTCCAGTGGTACACCCGCGACGGCCGCTGGGACTTCCAGGTCGTCGAGGCGACGAGCCGCGTCGGCTCGGGCACTCTCGACCTCGCCGCCGGCGCGCCGGCGCGCATCGCCCAGGCCGTCGAATGGGGCACCTACCGGCTCGAGGTGACGTCGGCCGCCAACAGCGAGGCATCGACCAGCCTCGACTTCGCCGCCGGCTGGGTCGCCGTCGGAGCCGGCGCCGAGACGCCGGACCTGCTCGAGGTGTCGCTCGACAAGGCGGAGTATGCGCCGGGCGACACGGCGACGCTGCGCCTGACGCCGCAGTTCGCCGGCACCGCCCTCGTCACCGTCGTCGGCGACGGCCTCGTCGCCATGAAGACGGTCGACGTGCCGGCCGCCGGCACCACCGTGTCGCTGCCGGTCACCGACGACTGGTCGCCCGGCGCCTACGTCACCGCGACGCTCTACCGGCCGATGGACGTCGACGCGGGCCGCATGCCGGCGCGCGCCATCGGCCTCAAGTGGGCGACGGTCGACCGGCAGCAGCGCACCCTCGCCGTCGCCATCGACGCGCCCGCCGAGGCGCCGCCGCGCGGCCCGCTGACGGTGCCCGTCAAGGTGACCGGGCTCGCCGCCGGCGAGACGGCGTTCGTGACGCTCGCCGCCGTCGACGTCGGCATCCTCAACCTCACCGACTACGAGGCCCCCGACGCCGCCGGCTACTATCTCGGCCAACGCCGCCTCTCCGCCGACATCCGCGACCTCTACGGCGCGCTGATCGACAGCCTGTCGGCGACGCGCGGCCGCCTGCGCTCCGGCGGCGACGTCGGCGCCGGCCTCTCCGAGGCCTCGCCGCCGACCCAGGAGCTCGTCGCCGAGTTCTCCGGCATCCTCGCCGTCGGCGACGACGGCACGGCCGAGGCGACGTTCGAGCTGCCGGCCTTCAACGGCACGGTCAGGCTGATGGCCGTCGCCTGGTCGAAGCAGAAGGTCGGCAACGCCGAGAAGGACGTCGTCGTCCGCGATCCCGTGGTGGTGATGGGCGCCGCGCCGCGCTTCCTCGCCCCAGGCGACGAGAGCCGGCTCAGGCTCGACCTCGACAACGTCTCCGGCCCGGCCGGCGACTACGCGATCGCCGTCGAGACGGAGGGGGCGCTCGCCGTCGGCGCCGTGCCGGCGAAGCTGACCCTCGCCGCCGGGGCGAAAGCCTCCATCGACGTCGCGCTGGCGACCAACGGCATCGGCGCGGGCGCCCTGTCGGTGTCGCTCACCGCGCCGGACGGCACCGTCTACGACCAGCGCTTCGCCATCCCCATCCGCCCCGCCGCGGCGCCGACGACGATGCGCAGCCTTGAGGCGCTCGCCGCCAGGGACGGCGAGACCAGCCTCGGCCCGGACCGCTTCGCCGGCCTGGTGCCGGAGACGGCGTCGCTCACCGTCACCGTCTCCGACCTCGCCGGCGTCGACGTGCCGGGCCTCCTCGCCTTCCTCGACCGCTATCCCTACGGCTGCGCCGAGCAGACGACGAGCCGCGCCCTGCCGCTCCTCTACGCCAACGCCGTCGCCACCTCGGTCGGCCTCGGCTCGGACGGCGAGATCCGCAAGCGCGTCGAGGCCGCCGTCGAGCGCCTGCTGCAGTACCAGAGCTCCAGCGGCGCGTTCGGGCTGTGGGGTCCGGACGGCGGCGGCGACCTGTGGCTCACCGCCTACGTCACCGACTTCCTGACCCGCGCCAAGGCGGCCGGCTACGCCGTGCCCGACGACGTGCTGTCGCTCGCCCTCGACCGCATCCAGAACGACCTCGGCTACGCCTCGAACTTCGAGAAGGGCGGCGGCACCGAGGTCGCCTACGGCCTCTACGTGCTCGCCCGCAACGGCCGCGCCTCGATCGCCGACCTGCGCTACTTCGCCGACGACCGCATCGGCGACTTCGGCTCCGGCCTCGCCCAGGCGCAGATCGCCGCCGGCCTCGCCTTCTACGGCGACAAGGGCCGGGCGACGGCGACCTTCGCCACCGCCGCGGCGAGCATCGAGACGGCGGTCGTCGACCAATCGGCGCGCACCGACTTCGGCACTTCCGCGCGCGACGCGGCGGCGACCCTCGCCCTCGTCGCCGAGGCCGACCTCGACCGCGCCGCGATCCCGGCCCTCGCCCAGGCGCTGGAGACCGACGGCGCCGGCGAGACGACGCCCTCGACCCAGGAGGCGGCGTGGATGGTGGTCGCCGCCAACGCCCTCTCCGGCCGCTCGACCGGGCTCACCCTCGAGGTCGACGGCCTGCCGCACGCCGGCGCGCTGTTCCGCCGCGAGAGCGCCGCCTCGCTCGCCCGCGGGCCGCTCGCCATCGTCAACCGCGGCCCGGCGGCGACGATGGCGACGATCACCGTCGAGGGGACGCCGAAGGCGCCCCTCGCCGCGGCGCAGTCGGGCATGACGCTGGAGAAGGCCTACTACCACCTCGACGGCAGCGACGCGTCCGCCGACGAGGTCGCCCAGAACGAGCGGCTCGTCGTCGTCCTCACCTTGCAGGCGCTCGAGCCGCGCCAGTCGCGCCTGCTCCTCGTCGACCTGCTGCCGGCCGGCTTCGAGATCGAGAACCCGGCGCTGATGACGAGCGCCGACCTCGCTGCCTTCCCCTGGCTCTCGGCCGACGACGCCCCGGCCCACGCCGAGTTCCGCGACGACCGCTTCGTCGCCGCCTTCGAGCCGGGCACCGACGCCACCCGCGGCCTGACCGTCGCCTACATGGTCCGCGCCGTCAGCCCCGGCTCCTACGTCAACCCGGCGGCGAGCGTCGAGGACATGTACCGCCCGACCGTCTTCGCCCGCACCGACGCCGGCCGGACGACGATCACGCCGGTGCGGTGAGGCGGTGGGCGCCATGGCCGTCTCCACGAGCCCGACATGACTGAGGGCCGAGACACCTCCGCGGGCGAGCCCGCGCCGCGAGCCCGGCATGACTGAGGACCGAGATACCTCCTCGGGCGAACCCTCCCCCCTCGTGGGGGAGGGCAGGGAGGGGGGGCGGCCGCGGACACGTCCGTCGTGGCTCCGCGGGCTTGGCCGCCGCCACGCGCGACCGGCCGCCGGCGAAGCGCACCGCGCCGACGTCCCGCCCGCGGCTGCGCATGCCGCCGACATCTCGCCGGCGGCCGCGCGCCCCGCCGGCGCCTCGCCCGCGGCCCCCCCACGCTGCCCTCCCCCACGAGGGGGGAGGGTTGACGTGGAGGGCGGCCCACCTCCGGCCGCCGCCCCGCCAGCGGCCTCGGGTCCCACAGCGGCCCAATCGCTTCCCGCCGCCGCCCCGCCCGCGGCCTCCCCTCCGCCGCGAGCGGGAAAAGCCGCCCCGCAACCGTCCCGGCACACGGCGCTGCGCCGCCTCGCCCTCGGCCTTGCCGTGGCGCCGGCCGCTCTGTTCGCCCTCGGCGCCGGGCTCGCGGCGCTCGACCGGGCCTTTCCGCCGCGGCTCGAGCCGGCGAGCACCGCCTCGCCGATCGTCCTCGACCGCCACGACCGGCTGCTCGCCGCCTTCACCACCAGCGCCGGGCGGTGGCGGCTGCCGGTGACGAGCGACGAGGTAGACCAGCGCTTCCTCGCCATGCTCGTCGCCTACGAGGACCAGCGCTTCGCCAGCCACGCCGGCGTCGACCCCTTCGCCGTCGGCCGTGCCGCCCTCCAGGCGGTCGAGCACGGCCGCATCGTCTCCGGCGCCTCGACGCTGACCATGCAGGTCGCCCGCCTCATCGAGGAGCGCAGCGACCGGACGCTGGCCCGCAAGCTCGTCGAGAGCGTCCGCGCCGTGCAGATCGAACGCCGCCTGACCAAGCTGGAGATCCTCGACCGCTACCTCGCCGTCGCCCCCTATGGCGGCAACCTCGAGGGCGTGCGCGCCGCCGCCCTCGCCTATTTCGGCCGCGAGCCCGACCGCCTGACCGTCGGCCAGGCGGCGCTGCTCGTCGCCCTGCCGCAGGCGCCGCAGTCGCGTCGGCCGGACCGCTTCCCCGAGGCCGCCCGCGCCGGGCGCGACGCGGTCCTCGACCGCATGGCGCGGCTCGGCGTGCTGACGCCGGCGGAGGTGGCGAGCGGCAAGGCCGAGCCGGTGCCGACGGCGCGCCGCGAGTTCCCGCGCCTCGCCGCCCACGCCGCCGCCGCCGCCCGCGCCGCCCGGTCCGGCACGCTCGTCCACCGCCTCACCCTCGACCGCGACCTGCAGGCCGGCCTCGAGGCGCTCGTCGCCGACCGCGCCCGCGCCCTCGGGCCGCGCGTCTCCGGCGCCGCAGTGGTCGTCGACACCGCCAGCGGCGAGATCCTCGCCCGCGTCGGCTCGGCCGGCCTCCTCGACGAGGCCCGCGAGGGCTTCGTCGACATGACGACGGCGATCCGCTCGCCCGGCTCGACCTTGAAGCCGTTCGTATACGGCCTCGCCTTCGAAGCCGGTATCGCCCACCCGGAAACCCTCGTCGAGGACCGCCCGACGAGTTTTGGCGGCTACGCGCCGAAGAATTTCGACGACGGTTACAAGGGCACGGTGACCGCCCGCGAGGCGCTGCAGATGTCGCTCAACGTGCCGGCGGTGGCCCTCCTCGAGGCGGTCGGCCCGATGCGGCTGGCGCTGCGGCTGGAGGACGTCGGCGTCCGCCTGGTGCTGCCGGACGCCGCGGCGCCGAGCCTCGCCGTCGGCCTCGGCGGCGCCGGCGTCCGCCTCGTCGACCTCGCGGCGCTCTATGCCGGCCTCGCCCGCGGCGGCGTCGTGCCGGCGCTGACCGAGATCCGCGATGAAGCGGCCGCCGGCGCGCCGCCGGAGATCGCCGGCCGCCGGCTGCTCGATCCGGTGGCCGCCTGGTATGTCGCCGACGTCCTCGCCGGGGCGCCGCCGCCGGTCAACGCCCCGGCCGGCCGCATCGCCTTCAAGACCGGCACCTCCTACGGCTACCGCGACGCCTGGGCCGTCGGCTTCGACGGCCGCCACGCCGTCGCCGTGTGGGTCGGCCGGCCGGACGGCGCCCCGGTCGCCGGCCTCGTCGGCCGCGACGCCGCCGCGCCGGTGCTGTTCGACGCCTTCGCCCGCATCTCGCCGCGCCGCGCGCCGCTGCCGCGCGCGCCCGACGGCGCGCTGATCGCCACCACCGCCACCTTGCCGCCGCCGCTGCGCGGCTTCGGCAAGGCCGCCGAAACCCCGACGACGCAGGCCTCTGCCCGCCGCGGCGTTCGCTTTGCCTTCCCGCCCGACGGCGCCCGCGTGTCGCTCGCCGCGCCGGACGGCGGCCGCCAGCCGCTCGCCTGGCGGGTCGAGGGGGCGAGCGGCCCGCTCACGCTGTTCGTCGACGGCCGGCCGACCGGCACGCCGCGCGCCGTGCGCGGCGGCGACGTGCCCGTGTCCGGCCGCGGCTTCCTGCGCCTCACCGTCGTCGCCCCCGGCGGCGCCTCCGACAGCGTCACGGTGTTCGTCGAGTGAGCGAGAAGGGCACGGCATCGTATTCCTCCCCCTGCCAGGGGGGAGGACAGCCGGCGTAGCCGGCAGGTGGGGGCCAGTGCTGCGACGTTCCCGCGCGCCACAGGCCCCACCCTGACCGCTTCGCGGTCTGTCCCTCCCCCTGGCAGGTGAGGGACGTGCCGCGGCTGTGCTTTCGTTCCAGAGCACGCCGGCAACATTCTCGGCCCACGACGCGTCCTTCGCCTCGCCGCCCTCCCCCTTCCCGTCGCCCCCGCCGCTCGGCTAGAAGGCGATCGGGTGCAGGGAGGACGGTCGATGTCGGCAGCAGGTCTCGTCGAGGTGACGCGCGGGGCGCTCGTCGAGAGCCGCCACGGCGGCGTCCTCGCCGTCGTCGACGGCAGGGGCGGCACGGTCGTCGCCCTCGGCGACGTCGAGCGGGCGGTGTTCCCACGCTCGGCGGTGAAGCTCATCCAGGCGCTGCCGCTCGTCGAATCGGGCGCCGCCGACGCCCTCGGCCTCGACGTCGCCGAGCTCGCCATCGCCGGCGCCTCGCACAACGGCGAGGCGCGCCACTGCGACACCGCCCTCGCCATGCTGCGCAAGGCCGGCCTCGACGGCGCGGCGCTCGAGTGCGGGCCGCAGTGGCCGGAGCGCGCCGACGACGTCGCCGCCCTCACCCTCGCCGGCGAAAAGCCCTCGGCCCTGCACAACAACTGCTCCGGCAAGCACGCCGGCTTCCTCTGCCTCGCCTGCCACATGGGCGTCGATCCCCACGGCTACGTCGAGCCAGACCACCCGGCGCAGCGCGAGATCACCGCCGCCCTGTCGTCGATGACGGAGACGCCGCTGACGCCGGAGGTGCGCGGCATCGACGGCTGCTCGATCCCGACCTACGCCGTGCCGCTCGAGCGCGTCGCCCGCGCCTTCGCCCGCATGGGCACCGGCGAGCGGCTCTCGGCGAGCCGCGCCGCGGCGGCCGAGCGGCTGCGCCTCGCCGCCGCCGCTGCGCCGTTCATGGTCGCCGGCACGGGGCGCTTCTGCACCGAGGTGATGGAGCGCTTCGGCGCCCGCGCCTACGTCAAGACCGGCGCCGAGGGCGTCTTCTGCGCCATCTTCCCCGAGGCCGGGCTCGGCGTGGCGCTGAAGGTCGACGACGGCGGCACCCGCGCCGCCGAGGCGCTGATGGCCGCCGTGGTGAAGCGCTTCGTCGCCCGCGACGAGGCCGAAAAAGCCTTCCTCGACCGCTGGGCGCACCGGCCGCTCGTCAACCGCCGCGACCGCGACGTCGGCACCGTGCGCGTCGCGGCCGCCGTCGAGGCGCGCCTCGCCGCCGCCTGAACGCCGACGCCACCCACGCCGCAGGAGCGAGCATGGCCGACACCGTCGCGACCCGGCGCCCGGCGCCGACCTTCCTCGACGTCCCCTACCGGCCGCCCGGCGCCCTCGTCGGCGGCGAGATCGTCGTCCTCGGCGCCGGCCACTGCACGCCCTACCCGGCGACGGACGACGTCGCCTACGACCTCGCCACCGCGAGCGACACGGCGCCCGAGGCGATCCGCCGGGCGGCGCTGCAGTCGAGCAGCGACATCGACCACTGGGACTTCGACCTCGACGGGCCGCTGCTGGCCGACGGCGCCGCGACGCTCGTCGACGGCGGCGACCTGCCGACCGTCCCCGGCGACGGCGCCGGCAACCGCGCCCTGATCGAGGCGGCGACCCGCGCCGCGGTCGCCGCGGGCGCCGTGCCGGTGCTCATCGGCGGCGACGATTCGGTGCCGATCCCCTTCCACCGCGGCCTCGCCGCGGCGGGCCCCTTCGCCATCCTGCAGATCGACGCCCACATCGACTGGCGCGACACGCTCGGCGGCGAGCCCGACGGCTATTCGAGCACGATGCGCCGCGCCTCGGAGCTGCCGGGCGTGCGGGCGATCGTCCAGGTCGGCGCCCGCGGCGTCGGCAGCGCGCGGCGCCAGGAGGTCGAGGCGGCGCTCGCCTGGGGCGCGCGGCTCGTCACCGCCGAGGCGCTGCGCCGCGACGGCGCGGAGGCCGTCCTCGCCCTGCTGCCCGAGGCTCTGCCCGTCGTCATCGCCGTCGACTGCGACGCCTTCGACCCGAGCGTCGTGCCGGCGGTCAACGCGCCGACGCCGGGCGGCCCGCTCTTCCACGAGATCGCCGGGCTCCTCCGCCTCGTCGCGGCGCGGCGCCGCGTCGTCGGCCTGTCGATCGTCGAGCTCGTCCCGGCCCGCGACCCCGACGGCATCTCGGCGACCGTCGCGGCGCGGCTCGTCCTCAACGTCGTCGGCACGATCGCCCGCCGGCGCGGCGCCTGACCGGCGGCGGGCGACGGCGACGGCGCGACGGCGCGCCGCCGGCCGGGCGGCGGGCGCCGCTACGATCCGTCCGACCCGGCCGCCGAGACCTCGGCGCCGTGCTCGGCGGCGACGACGACCCGGTCGCGGCCGCCGCGCTTCGCCGCGTAGAGGGCGATGTCGGCGCGCTTCATCATGGCGTCGACGGAGCGGCCGTGCTCGTGGCCCGCGACGCCGATGCTGATCGTCGCCGTGACGGTCTGCTGCCCGCACGAGAACCGCGCCGCCGCGACGGCGCTCCGCAGTTCCTCGGCGCGCGCGACGACGCCCGCGAGCGTCGAGCCCTCGATGAGCGCCGCGAACTCCTCGCCGCCGATCCGCGCCGCCTGCAGGCCGGTGGCGCGCACGACGTCGGCGATACCGCGCAGCACCGCATCGCCGGCGTCGTGGCCGAAGGTGTCGTTGATCACCTTGAAGCGATCGACGTCGAAGGCGATCGCGACAACAAGGGTGCCCTCCTCGTCGGCCCGACGGGTGGCGTAGGCGGCGCGGGCGAAGAAGGCGCGGCGGTTGGGCAGATCGGTGAGGAGATCGACGGTGGCGAGGCGGATGAGCTCGTTCTGGGCGCGGATGACGCGCTCGGCGGCGCGCAGGCGGGCGAACAGCTCGGTGCGGGCGGGCGGCTTGCCGATGAAGTCGTCGGCGCCGCTGTCGAGCGCCTTGGCGACGCTGGAATCGTCGCGGCTCGCCGACATGGCGATGACGTAGAGCGGATTGCGCGTCTCGGAGAGGAGCCGGGCCTCCCAGCACAGCTCGAGCCCGGAGAGATCCGGCAGCTCGAAGCTCGTCATCAGCACGTCGATCGAGTCGTCCGACGTCAGCAGCGCCAGAGCGTCCGCCCCGGTATAGAGCGGGATCGGCTCGTGGCCGGCCGCCGCCAGCATGTCGCCGAAGATCCGCTGCGCCGTCCGGCTCCCGTCGACGATGACAATCTTCATGGCCGGTCCGTCAGCCGGGACGCATCCCGGGCGGCGCCCAATCGCCGCCCTTCCTGCGCCGGCCAGTATGACCTATGGCGCACGCGGCGATCACGTCGATATGACAGCAATCGCGCCGGCACGCATTTCCACAGCCATCGTCTGAGAGCCTACTCCGCCAGCATCTCGTCCGTCGCCGCCAGCACGGCGCCGCCGCCGGTGACGACGACGACGGCGAGCGCCGCCGCCTCTGGCAGCAGGTCCTCGGCGAAGAAGCGGGCGAGGACGGCGCGGCGCGCGGCGGCTGGCGCCTCGCCACCGACGAGGGCCGCCTTGGCGAGGAGCGCGCCGCCCAGGGTGAGGCCGAACAGCCGCAGATAGGGCGTCGCGGCGGCGAGCGCCGTCGCCATCCGACGGTCGCCGAGGCCGTCGAGGAGGCAGGCGGTCGCCGCCGACAGCGCATCGACGGCCTCGCCGATTCGCACGCCGCAGCGACCGAGGTCGAGGCGGTCCGCCGCTTCCGTCCGTCCGGCGGTCTCGCGCAGCTCGCCGATCAGCGCGTTGACCGCCGAGCCGTCCGACATCGGCAGCTTGCGGGTGACGAGATCGATCGCCTGGATGCCGTTGGTGCCCTCGTAGATCGGCGCGATGCGGACGTCGCGGAGATACCGGGCGATGCCGGTCTCCTCGATGAAGCCCATGCCGCCGTGCACCTGGATGGCGAGCGACGCCGCCTCGACACCCGCGTCGGTCGCGAACGCCTTGGCGACCGGCGTCAGCAGCGCCGCCCGCTCGTGCCACGCCCCGCGCAGCTCCGGCGCGGCACGCTGCGACAGGTCGATGGCGACGGCGCAGGTGTGGCAGATCGCCCGCGACGCGGCGGCGAGCGCCCGCATGCGCAAGAGCATGCGGCGCACGTCGGGGTGCTCGACGATGCGGCTCGGGCCACCGCCGGCGTGGCCCGGCGCGCGCCCCTGGCGGCGCTCGCCGGCATAGGCGGCGGCGCGGCGCGCCGCCATCTCGGCCGTCGCCACGCCCTGCAGCCCGATGTGCAGGCGGGCGGTGTTCATCATCGTGAACATGCACTTCAGCCCGGAATGCGGCTCGCCGACGAGGTGGCCGACGGCGCCCTCGCCGCGGTCGCCGTAGCCCATCACGCAGGTCGGCGAGGCGTGCAGCCCGAGCTTCGCCTCGATCGACCGGCAGGCGACGTCGTTCGGCGCGCCGAGGCTGCCGTCGGCGGCGACGAGGAGCTTCGGCACGACGAACAGCGACAGCCCCTTGGTGCCGGCCGGCGCGTCCGGCAGCCGGGCGAGGACGAGGTGGACGATGTTGTCGGCGAGGTCGTGCTCGCCGTAGGTGATGAAGATCTTCTCGCCGAACAGGCGGAAGCTGCCGTCCGCCGCCGGCTCGGCGCGGGTGCGGATGGCCGAGAGGTCGGATCCCGCCTGCGGCTCGGTCAGGTTCATCGTGCCCGTCCACTCGCCGGAGACGAGGCGGGGTGCGTAGAGGTCGCGCAGCTCCGGCGTCGCGTGGGCGGCGAGCGCCTCGATGGCGGCGATCGACAGGACCGGGCCGAGGGCGAAGGCGAGCGAGGCGGAGTTCCAGATCTCGAAGGCGGCGAGCTCGAGCGACACCGGCAGGCCCTGCCCGCCGACGCCGACCGGCGCGGCGAGGCCGGCCCAACCGCCCTCCGCCCAGCCGCGGTAGGCCGCGCGCCAGCCGGGCGGCATCGTCACCCGCCCCGCCTCGAAACGGGCGCCGACGCGGTCGCCGGCCGCGTCGAGCGGCGCCACGACGTTCTCGGCGAACCGGCCCGCCTCGGCGAGGACGGCGTCGACGAGGTCCTCCGTCAGATCGCCGAAGACGCCTTCGGCGAGGGCCTCGCCGAAGCCGGCGACGTGCTTCAGCGTGAACGCGATCTCCTCGACCGGAATGGGCATCGCCCCTCCTCTGCCCCACGAGTTCGACGGGTGCCGGCTTGACGGCGGCGGCGCAAAGCCGGAAGACGGACCGGCCGGATCGCCGGGGCCGCATCATGCGAGCGCGCCGCCGCCGCGGGCAACCCCGGCCGGCCGACACAGCGACGGAACCCGCAAGCTTGGCCTCCGCATCGCCTCCACCGGCCGCCCCCGCAACGACGGTCATCGCCGCGGCGCGCCTCCTCGCCGAGCCGGCGACGCTCGCCGCCCTGGCGGCGCGGCTCGCCGCCGGCGAGCTCGTCGGCGTGCCGACGGAGACCGTCTACGGGCTCGCCGCCGACGCCACCTCCGAGGCCGGCGTCGCCGCCATCTTCCGGGCGAAGGGCCGGCCGGCGCTGAACCCGCTGATCGTCCACCTGGCGAGCGCCGACGAGGCCGGTCGCTACGCCGTCGTCGACGCCACCGCGGCGCGGCTCGCCGCCGCCTTCTGGCCCGGCCCGCTGACGCTGGTGCTGCCGCGCCGCGTCGATTGCCCCGTCGCCGCGGCGGCGACAGCCGGCCTGCCGACGATCGCGCTGCGGGTGCCCGACGCGCCGTCCGTCGCCGCGCTCGTCCGCGCCCTCGGCCGGCCGCTCGCCGCGCCGAGCGCCAACCGCTCCGGCCGCATCAGCCCGACGCGGGCCGAGGACGTCGTCGCCGAGCTCGGGCCGGCGCTCGCCGCCGTCGTCGACGCCGGCCCGTGCCGGATCGGCGTCGAATCGACGATCGTCGACCTCTCCGGCGAGGCGCCGCGGCTGCTGCGCCCGGGCGGGCTGCCCGCCGAGGCGATCGAGGCGGTGCTCGGCCTGCCGCTCGAGCGGCCGGGCGCCGATCCCGACCGCCCGGTGGCGCCGGGCCAGCTCGCCTCCCACTACGCGCCGCGGGCGCGGGTCCGGCTCGATGCGCGCAGGGTCGAGCCGGGCGAGGCGCTCATCGCCTTCGGCGCGGCGCTGCCGCCGGGCGCGGCGGACGCCGCCGCGGTGATCAACCTCAGCCCCGCCGGCGACGTCGGCGAGGCGGCGCGCAACCTGTTCGCGGCGCTCCGGGCCCTCGACGCCACCGGCGCCGCGACCATCGCCGTCGCGCCGCTGCCGCGCGGCGGCCTCGGCGAGGCGCTCGCCGACCGCCTCGCCCGCGCCGCCGCGCCGCGCCCGGACGGGTGCTGACGGCCGCCCGCGCTCTCCTTCGCGCCGAGGGGACGGAGGGGCCGGATCGGTGCTGGACGCGATCCAGTCACACCGCCTTCATCGAGCGATGCAACTTTCAGATCTCTCACGATGTCGTTTCATTCCATCTTGGCGGCAGGATCACCATGCTCCAAGAAACGATCGTTCTCCCGTCCAAAACTGCCGCTCGGCATATCGAGCGATTCTACTACAGCGCGCTGCAACACTCGGCGGCCGGAGTGGTGATCGTTAGCCAGACAGGCACTATCCTTCATATTAATCCGGCTGTCAGGCAACTTCTGGGAGACAGCTTCGCGTCGCGGACCGGGGCGACCCTCTATTCCTGCTTCGCCGAGGACAGCACCTACGACGCCATCGTCGACGCGATCTTCCTCGGCCTCTCGGGGCTGAGCGAAGTGCACACCGAGAACGTCCGCTTCTGGCGCGACAGCACGCTGCTCTTTCTCAACCTCAA
>Ga0255338_1003602_pt1 | contig 18137 bp, 13 predicted proteins | sample MeOH1_35cm_T4_19_FD_203715 | JGI IMG/M metagenome (GOLD analysis project Ga0255338, IMG submission 203715) | Sandy soil microbial communities from University of British Columbia, Vancouver, Canada - MeOH1_35cm_T4_195 | ecosystem: Engineered > Artificial ecosystem > Sand microcosm > Unclassified ...
GGCTTTGTCCGTCTCCGGAAGTAGAGGAGGAGGCACGGCCCGCAGGGGCGTGCCGGGGGACATGGAGTGAGACGGACAAAGCCGTCCTGTGCCGGACCGAAGGCAACGGGCGCAGCGCGGCACCGCAATCGCTTGCAGTGGCGGCTGGCGGCGCGGGCACGCCGCCGGCAAGGGAGCACGTCCTTGACCTGCGGCAAGCCGCGCGCCGCATCCAGGCGGGACCATGGTGGCATGGCAGCCTCCCACAACGGAACCACCCCCCAGGGCACCGACCCGCTGGACCTCCCGCTGAAGAGCGCGCTGGTGCGGCTTTCCAACGGCATTTCGCCCGCCTCGGTGGCGATGGCGCACGTGGACTGGCTCACGCACCTGGCCGTGCTGCCTTCCAAGCAGGTCGCGCTGGCCGGCAGCGCCTGGCTCAAGACGGCAGCCTGGATGAACTACCTGGTGCGCAGCAGCTGCCAGCCCGACGCGCCGCACTGCGTGCAGCCGCTGCCGAACGACAAGCGCTTCAGCCATGCCGAGTGGCAGCAGCCGCCCTTCAGCGCCCTGGCGCAGGCCTTCCTGCTCACGCAGCAATGGTGGCGCGAGGCGAGCACCGGGGTGCGCGGGGTGTCGCGCCACCACGAGGAGGTGGCGGCCTTCACGGTGCGGCAATGGCTGGACATGCTGTCGCCGTCCAACTCGCCGCTGCTCAATCCGCAGGTGCTGCACGAGACGGCGCGCAAGGGCGGCGTCAATTTCCTGAACGGCTTCGGCAACTGGTGGCGCGACGCGCTGGCCGTGGCCGCCGGCGGGCCGCCGCGCGGGGTGGAGGCCTTCCGTCCGGGCGAGGCGGTGGCCATCACGCCCGGCAAGGTGGTGCATCGCAACGCGCTGGTCGAACTGATCCAGTACGAGCCGGCCACGGCCAAGGTGCGCAAGGAGCCGGTGCTGATCGTGCCGTCGTGGATCATGAAGTACTACATCCTCGACCTCACACCGGACGATTCGCTGGTGAGGTACCTGGTGGGCCAGGGCCACACCGTGTTCATCGCGTCCTGGCGCAACCCCGGCGCGGACGATCGCGGGATCGGGCTCGACGACTACGTCGAGGCCGGCGTGCTCGACACCGTGGCCGCCGTGCAGCGCCTGTGTCCCGACACCGCGATCCATGCCGCCGGCTACTGCCTGGGCGGCACGCTGCTGGCGATGGGCGCCGCCGTGCTCGGCGCCCGCAAGGCGCATCCGCTCAAGACCGTGACGATCATCGCGGGCCAGGTCGACTTCCAGGAGCCGGGCGAACTGGGCCTGTTCATGGACGAGAGCCAGGTCGCGTTCCTGGAGGACCTGATGGCGGAATCCGGCTACCTCGATGGCCGCCGCATGGCCGGCGCCTTCCAGTTGATCAACTCCAAGGACCTGGTCTGGTCCAAGCTGCTGCACGAATACCTGATGGGCGCCGAGACGCCCATGAACGCGCTGCGGGCCTGGAACGCCGACGCCACGCGCATGCCGGCGCGCATGCATGGCGAATACCTGCGCCGCCTGTACCTCGAAAACCAGCTGGCCGACGGCGAGTACCGCTTCCGCGGCGTGCCGGTCGACCTGCGCGCGCTGCGCGTGCCCATGTTCGTGCTGGGCACCGAGCGCGACCACGTCTCGCCCTGGCCTTCGGTGTTCAAGGTGCTGCGGCTCGCCCATGCGCCGGCGCGCTTCGTGCTCACCGCCGGCGGCCACAACGTCGGCGTCGTCAACCCGCCGGACGGGCCGGCGGCCAACCCCAAGGCCAGCTACCGCTGGGCCGACCACCCCGCCGACGAGGCGCCGGCCGACCCGCAGGCCTGGTATGCCGCCGCGCAGCAGGAGCGCGGCTCCTGGTGGAGCTGCTGGAACGAATGGCTGCACCGGCATGGCAGCGGCAACGTGCCGGCGCGGGCCGTGCCGCAGGTGCGCTTCGCAGGCAAGGTGGTGCCGGCGCCGGGCACCTTCGTGTTCCAGGAGTAGGCGGCCGGCTCAGCGGCGCGGCATCGCCGGCCGCTCGTGGATCGCCTGGCAGGGGGTGCAGAAGGCGGTGGCGGGCAGGGCGAACAGGCGGCGCTCGTCGATCGGCTCGCCGCAGTCCTGGCACTCGCCGTAGCTGCCGTCGGCCACGCGCCGCAAGGCGGCCACGATCTGGTGCAGCTCGGTGCTGGCGTTGGCCAGCGCGGCCTCGTCGATGATGGCCTGCCGGTCCTCGGCGGCCACGTCCTTGAAGTCCAGCACCTCGGGCGGGTTGTCGCTGGCGCCGACGGCGGCGCCCGCATGCTGCTGCAGCAGCGCGCGCAGTTCGGCCGCACGCTGGCGCAGCTTGCCAGCGAGCTTCTGCGTGAGGGGCGAGGCGACGGCGACGGGCATGGCGGGTGTGGCGGGACGGAATCTCGAAGGGATTCTGGGCAGCGGGTTGGCAGGCGTCTTGATCTGGAGCAATGGATGGCGCGCACGCTGGCCTAACCTCGCCGCAAGGCGCCGCCGCGCCACCGGGATGCCACTTCTTCCATGTCCGTCCGCAACCTCGATGCCCTGTTCGCGCCCCGCTGCGTCGCCGTCGCCGGCGTCTCCACCCGCGGCCGCAACCTGGGCGCCATCGTGCTGCACAACCTGCGCGAGGCGGGCTTCCCGGGGCCGCTCTGGGCGCTGAACCGGCATGCGGGCGAGGTGGAGGGCGTCGAGGTCTTCGCCGGCGTCGACGACCTGCCGGCGGCCCCCGACCTGGCCATCCTGTGCACGCCGGCCGCGACGGTGCCGCAGCTGGTGGCGGACTTCGCGCGCCGGGGAACGCGCGCCGCGATCGTGCTCACGGCGGGACTGAAGGAACGCGCCCACCCGAACGGCCCCACCTATGAGCAGCAGATGCTGGCCGCGGCGAAGCCGCACCTGCTGCGCATCCTCGGGCCCAACTGCATCGGCGCGCTGGTGCCGGGGCTGCAGCTGAACGCCAGCTTCGCGCCCGGCACCGCGGCGCCGGGGCCGATCGCCTTCGTCTCGCAGTCCGGTGCGCTGGCGACCGCGATGCTGGACTGGGCCAACGCGCAGCGCATCGGCTTCTCGCATTTCGTTTCGCTGGGCGACAGCGCCGACGTCGATTTCGGCGACGTGCTGGACTGGCTGGCCAGCGACGGTAGCACCCGCGCCGTGCTGATGTACGCGGAGTCGGTCAAGCACGCGCGCAAGTTCATGTCGGCGGCCCGGGCCGCGGCGCGCAACAAGCCCGTGATCGTGGTGAAGGCGGGCCGCGCGCCGGACGGCGCCCGCGCCGCCGCCTCGCACACCGGTGCGCTGGCGGGCTCGGACACGGTGTTCGACGCCGCGGTGCGGCGCGCCGGCATGCTGCGCGTGGAAACGCTGGAGGGCCTGTTCGACGCCGCCGAGACGCTGGCGCGCCCGCGCCCCTGGCGCGGCGAGCGGCTGGCCATCGTCACCAACGGCGGCGGCGCCGGCGTGCTGGCGGCGGACGCGCTGGCGCCGGCGCAGGGCCGGCTGGCAGCGTTCTCCGACGAGACGCTGGCCAGGCTTGATGCGGTGCTGCCGGCCACCTGGTCGCACGCCAACCCGGTGGACCTGATCGGCGACGCGCCGGTGCAGCGCTACGTCGCCGCGCTGCAGGTGCTGCTGGCCGCGCCCGAAGTCGACGGCCTGCTGTTCATGCACGCGCCCACCGCCATCGTGCCGGCCGCCGACATCGCGGCGGCCTGCGTGCCGCTGCTGCGCGAGGCCGGCAAGCCGGTCCTGAGCTGCTGGCTGGGCGGCACCACCGTGCGGCCGGCCCGCGAGGCCTTCGCGCTGGCGGGCCTGTCCACCTATGCCACGCCCGAACACGCCGTGGCCGCCTGGATGCAGCTGGTGCAGTACCACCGCAACCAGCAGGCCCTGCTGGAGTTGCCGAGCGCGCAGGTGCCGGAGCTGGGCGTGGACCGCGCCGCCGCGCAGGCGCTGCTGCGCGAGGCGCTGGCGGGCGGGCGCGAATGGCTGGACGAAGTGCAGGCCAAGAAGGTGCTGGAAGCCTACGGCATCGCCACCGTGCGCACGCAGCGGGTGGCGGACGCCGGGGAGGCGGTGCGCGCAGCCGACGCGATCGGCTATCCCGTGGCGCTCAAGATCCTGTCGCCGCAGATCCTGCACAAGTCCGACGTCGGCGGGGTTGCGCTGGACCTCGCTTCGGCGGCGGACGTGCGCGCGGCGGCGCAGCGCATGCTCGAGTCCGTGGCGCGCAGGCAGCCGCAGGCGCAGGTGCTCGGCTTCAGCGTGCAGGCCATGCTGCGGCGGCCCCAGGGCCACGAGCTGATCCTCGGCATCGCCGACGACGCGATCTTCGGCCCGGTGCTGCTGTTCGGCGCCGGCGGCACGGGAGTGGAGATCCACAAGGACCGCGCGGTGGACCTGCCGCCGCTCAACGCCAGCCTGGCGCGCGACCTGGTCGGGCGCACGCGCATCGGCGCGCTGCTGGGCGGCTACCGCGGGCGCGCGCCGATCCGCGAGCCGGCGCTGATCGACGCGCTGCTGCGCGTCTCGCAGCTCGCCTGCGACCTGCCGGAGCTCGCCGAGCTGGACATCAATCCGCTGCTGGCCGATGCCGACGGCGTGATCGCGCTCGATGCGCGCATCCGCGTGCGGCAGCCGGCGCCCGGTGCGGCCAGCCGGCTCGCGCTGCGCCCTTATCCGGCCGAACTGGAGGAGACCTGGACGGTGGCGGAGCGGGAGTTGCGCGTGCGACCGATCCGCCCGGAGGACGGCGAGCGGCTGCAGGCCTTCTACGACCAGGCCTCGCCGGCCGACATGCGGCTGCGCTTCTTCCTCGCCCGGCGCGAGGTCCCGCGCTCGGAGCTGGCGCGCTACTGCCAGATCGACTACGAGCGCGAGATGACCTTCGTGGCGCTCGCCGGCGATCGCATGGCCGGCGAGGTGCGCGCGATCTGCGACCCGGACAACCACGAGGCGGAGTTCGCCTTGCAGGTCGCTTCCGGCTGGCAGCGGCGCGGGCTCGGGCGCCGCTTGATGGACAAGCTGCTGGCCTACCTGCGCGCGCGCGGCACGGCCGAAGTGTTCGGCCAGTGCCTGCCGGAGAACCAGGGCATGGCGGCGCTGGCGCGCGAGCGGGGCTTCGAGGTCCGGATGGACCGCGACCGCACGGTGCACATGCGGCTGCGGTTGCGGGCCGCGGAATGAAGGGGCAGCCTACGCGCCGGCCGCGTTCGGCGCGCCGTCTCCCAGCCGCCGGTACAGCGTATTGCGGCTGATCCCCAGCCGCCGCGCCGCTTCCGAGACGTTGCCCTCGCACTCGTCGAGCGCGCGGCGGATCGCGCCGCGCGAGATGCTGCGCAGGTCTTCGGCCGGGGCTGCCGCGGGCGGCTGCCCCGGCGGGCGCAACTGCTCGGCGAAGTCCTCGCACAGGTGGTGCCAGCCGATCTCGTTCTCCTGCGCCTCCAGCAGGGCACAGGCCGTGCGCAGCACGCTCGCGAGCTGCCGCAGGTTGCCCGGCCAGGCATGGCTGCGCAAGGCAGCCAGCAGCGAGGCCTCCACCTGCACGTCGCGCCCGGGCAGCAGCTGCGCCAGCTGCTGCGCGAGCAGCGCGGGCAGGTCGCTGCGGGCGCGCAGCGGCGGCACCTTCAGCGTGAAGCCGTTGAGGCGGTAGAACAGGTCCTCGCGGAAGCGGCCGGCCTCGATCTGCGCGCGCAGGTCGCGGTGGGTGGCGCAGACCAGCCAGAAGTCCACCGCCACCGGCTTGCCGCCCCCCAGGGGCGTGACCTGCCGGTCCTGCAGCACGCGCAGCAGGTGCGTCTGCAGGGCGAGCGGCATGTCGCCGATCTCGTCGAGGAACAGCGTGCCGCCCTGCGCCTCGCGGATGCGGCCGGTGGCGCCTTCGCGCGCGGCGCCGGTGAAGGCGCCGCGCTCGTAGCCGAACAGCTCCGCCTCGATCAGCGCCTCGGGCAGCGCGGCGCAGTTGACCGCCACGAAGGGCTGGCCGCGGCGCGGGCTGCAGGCGTGCATGGCGCGGGCCAGCACCTCCTTGCCGGCGCCCGACTCGCCCTGCACCAGCAGCGGGATCGCGCTCGGCGCCAGCTTGCGCGCCCGTTCGATCGCTGTGTGCATCGCGAGGTCGCCGGTGTCGAGCGCGGCCAGGGCGTCCGCCGGCGCCGCATCCTGCGCCGGCGTGCCGGAGCGCGCGGCCTGCGCCGCCAGCGCCGGCCGCGCGGCCTCCACCCGCGCCCACAGCGCCGCGCCGTCGCGGCCGTGGACGACGCGCGGCACCGAAGGCGAACGCCGGAACCAGTCCATCAGCAGGTGCACCGGCTCGGCCAGCACGTCCTCCACCCGGCAGCGCGCGAGCTGCGGCCACTCCAGCCCCAGCATCCGCAGCGCGGCGCGGTTGGCGCCGGCCAGGCCGCCGTCCTCGCGCACCGCGAGCAGGCCTTCGGTGAGCGTGCCTATGCCTTCCGGCTGCGCGTGCAGGCGCAGCACCAGGCCGCTGAAGTGGCGCACGTCGTGGCGGGTCTCGAACAGGCGGTGCTCGATCATGCGCGCCGCCGAGCGCACCAGCGCGATCGTGTGCGGGTGGTAGCCGCGGTGGTCGCCGGAGACATCCAGCACGCCCAGCAACTGGCCGCCGGGCGCGAGGATGGGCGCCGCCGCACAGGTGAGGAAGGCGTTGCGCTCCAGGTAATGCTCCTCCGAGTGCACGACGATGGCCTGCCGCTGGGCCAGCGCGGTGCCGATGGCGTTGGTGCCGCGGTACTGCTCGGACCAGGTGGCGCCGGGGCGCAGGGCGACGCGTTCGGCGCGGCTGACGAAGTGGAGGTCGCCCGTGGCCTGCAGCACCACGCCGTCGGCGCCGGCCAGGATCACCATGCTGTCGGTGCCCTCGGTCTGTTCGGCCAGGAACTCCATCACCGGCCGCGCATGCGCGACCAGCTCGCGCTGCTGCTCCAGCGCCCGCGCCAGCTGCGCACCCGAGGCGTGCGGGGCCCCGGGCATGCGGCCCGCCGGCTGCAGGCCGGCCTGCCAGCTGCGCAGCCAGGAACCCGCGAGCTCGGGGCCGACCAGCTCGCGCGGCAGCTCGCCCGCTTCCAGCAGCTGGCGCCGGGCCAGCCGCAGCCCGCTGCGCGCGGGCCTCTGCGCGATTTCGTGCATCCGCATGGCTTGTCTCCTCCAGCGAATTCTGGCCGGCCCGCGGGGCCCGTTTCGACCGGAATCCGCGCCGACCTGTTCCGTTCCGACACACCGGGCAGCGCTGGCTGCGCCATCCCGGCACGCCCGCCACCGTAAGCCCGGCGCCTTTCTGCAGGCTTGCAGGCTTGCGCCGCCGAAAGCGGCGGCTGGCACGGCGGCTGCAATCCGACCGGCGGAGGCGCGCAGGGCGCTTCTTCCCATCCACCGACCGGAGACAAAGCGTGATCTATCCCAAGCCTGGCGCCGCCGGCGCCCCCGTCGCCTTCAAGAGCCGCTACGACAACTTCATCGGCGGGCGCTTCGTGCCGCCCGTGCGCGGCCAGTACTTCGAGGTGCTGACGCCCATCAACGGCCAGCCCTACACGCAGGCCGCGCGTTCGACGGCGGAGGACGTCGAGAAGGCGCTGGACGCCGCCCATGCCGCCGCGCCCGCCTGGGGCCGCGTGCCGGCCGCCGAGCGCGCCAACATCCTGCTGAAGATCGCCGACCGCATCGACGCCAACCTGGAAAAGCTCGCCTATGCCGAGACGGTGGACAACGGCAAGCCGATCCGCGAGACGCTGGCGGCCGACATCCCGCTCGCCTCCGACCACTTCCGCTATTTCGCCGGCTGCCTGCGCTCGCAGGAGGGCAGCCTGTCCGAGATCGACCACGACACGGTGGCCTACCACTTCCACGAGCCGCTGGGCGTGGTCGGCCAGATCATTCCCTGGAACTTCCCGATCCTGATGGCGGCCTGGAAGCTGGCGCCGGCGCTGGCGGCCGGCAACTGCGTGGTGCTCAAGCCCGCCGAGTCCACGCCGGTGTCGATCCTGGTGCTGATGGAGCTGGTCGGCGACCTGCTGCCGGCCGGCGTGCTCAACGTCGTCAACGGCTACGGCAAGGAAGCGGGCACGCCGCTGGCCACCAGCAAGCGCATCGCCAAGCTGGCCTTCACCGGCTCCACCGCCACCGGCCGCGCCATCGCGCAGGCCGCGGCCGCCAACCTGATCCCGGCGACGCTGGAGCTGGGCGGCAAGTCGCCCAACGTCTTCTTCGACGATGTCGCCGCGGCCGACGACGAATTCCTCGACAAGGCGATCGAAGGCCTGGTGCTGTTCGCGTTCAACCAGGGCGAGGTCTGCACCTGCCCCTCGCGCGCGCTGGTCCAGGCCTCCGTGTACGAGCGCTTCATGGAGCGCGCGATCAAGCGCGTGCAGGCGATCAAGCAGGGCAACCCGCTGGACACCGCCACCATGGTCGGCGCCCAGGCCTCGCTGATGCAGATGGACAAGATCCAGTCCTACCTGAAGCTCGGGCGGGAGGAGGGCGCGGAGGTGCTGGTGGGCGGCGCGCGCGCCAGGCTGCCGGGCGAGCTGGTCGAGGGCTACTACATCCAGCCGACGGTCTTCAAGGGCCACAACAAGATGCGCATCTTCCAGGAGGAGATCTTCGGCCCGGTGCTGGCCGTGACCACCTTCAAGGACGAAGCGGAAGCGCTGCAGATCGCCAACGACACGCCCTACGGGCTGGGCGCGGGCGTGTGGACGCGCGACGGCAGCCGTGCGTACCGCATGGGCCGCGCCATCCAGGCCGGCCGCGTGTGGACCAACTGCTACCACGCCTATCCGGCGCATGCGGCCTTCGGCGGCTACAAGGAATCGGGCATCGGCCGCGAGACGCACAAGGTGATGCTGGAGCACTACCAGCAGACCAAGAACCTGCTGGTGAGCTACAGCCCGAAGGCGCTGGGGTTCTTCTGACTCGACTCCCTCCCCCGGTGGGGGAGGGGGCAACAGCCGTCACAGCCGCGGCGGCTGGCGCACCTTCATCGCCTGCTCGAAGGCGTAGGCATAGGACAGCAGCTTCGCCTCGCTGAAGTCCGGCCCCAGCAGTTCGGCGCCGATGGGCACCCCGAGCGGCGCCGTCGCCGTCGGCTGCGAGAAGCCGCCCGGGAAGGTGACGGCCGGATAGCCGGTGCCGTGCGACAGCACCCCATTGCGCTCCCCCTGCTCGCTCGCGCCGACCGGCACGACCAGGATGCGCTGCAGCGGATAGAGGATCGCGTCCAGCCTCAGCTCCGCCATCCGCGCCGCCAGCAGCACGCGCAGCCGGTCGCGGTTGGCCATGCGCTGCAGGTACTCGGGCTGCGCGAGGCCGTCCTCCATCGCGAGCTCGGCCTCCATCGCCTGCTGGATCGCCGGCACGGCGGTCTTCGTCGCCACCAGCTGGGCGAAGCTGGTCACCGGCTGGTCGGCGCCGAGCTCGGCGAAGTAGCGGTCGAAGGCCGCGCGCGCTTCCCAGCGGTCGGTGCTGACGCGGCCGGTGAGTTCTTCCAGGCCGGGGATGCGGAACCGCAGCACGGTCGCGCCCTGCGCTTGCATGCCGCGCAGCACCTGCTCCATCACCGCGTTGACTTCGGCATGCGGCTCTTCCTGCCCGCACAGGTTCTCCAGCAGGCCGATGCGCGCGCCGCGCAGCGCGTCGGTCCGCAGGGCCGCGAGGTAGTCGGCGCGCGGCTGCGCCGCCCCCAGCGCCGTGACCGGATCGCGCGGGTCGTAGCCGGCCATCACCTGCAGCAGCCGGGCCGCGTCTTCCGCCGTGCGCGCGATCGGCCCCACCTCGTCCTGCGTGAAGCAGTTGGGCATGACGCCGCCGCGGCTCACCAGCCCGCGCGTGGGCCGCACGCCCACCAGGCAGCAGGCCGAGGCCGGCGAGCGGATCGACTGGCCCGTGTCGCTGCCGGTCCCCAGCAGCGCGTAATTGGCGGCGATGGCCGCGCCGGTGCCGCCGCTGGAGCCGCCCGGCGTGCGCGTGAGGTCGTAGGGGTTGAGCGTCTGGCCGCCCAGGCTGCTGACCGAGATGCCGCCGCGCGCGAACTCCTGCAGGTTGGACTTGGCCAGCACCAGCGCGCCGGCCTCGCGCAGGCGCTGCACGGTGAAGGCGTCGCTGCGCGGCCGGGAATCGCGCATGGCGACGTTGCCGCCGGTGGTGGGCAGGTCGCGGGTGTCGAAGTTGTCCTTCACGATCACGGGGATGCCGTGCAGCGGAGCGACCCGGCCCTGCTGCGCGCGCCGGTGCGCGTCGAGCTGCGCGGCCTGCTCGAGCGCCCGCGGGTTGAGCGTGAGCAGCGCGCGCAGCGCGGGGCCGCGGCGCTCGCAAGCCTCGATGCGCGCCAGGCAGGCCTGCACCAGTTGCACCGCGGTGAGCTCGCCGCTGCGCATGGCGGCGTGGATGCCGGCGACGGTGGCTTCTTCGAGGAGGAACGGCTCGGGGGACTTCATGCGCCGCATTATCGGCAGCGCCGCTTCACACGAAAGGCCGCATGCGCGCCCGATCTGGCGGCAAGAGGTGAGGTAAGGGCCTTACTGCCGCGTTGCAATCGTCCCGATACTCCGGCACGCCCACCACAAGCACAGCAACGATTGTTAGACTCGCTGCCCAACGGTGACATTCCAAGAAAAAGGCGATCTCATGCACCCACGCTTCATCACCTTCGCCATCGCGGGCCTCGCCTTGCTCGCGGCCTGCAGCGAGCGCGTGCCCGAGCGGCCCGCGACGGCGCCCGCAGCGAGCGCGGCCTCGGCGCCGGCCACGGCGAACAACCCGCCGGACGACGGCTACGACGTCTCGAAGATGGACCTCAAGCCCACGCCCTCCACGCTGTCCGCGGAACGGCACACCGGTGCCTTCGCGCTCGGCAGCGCGATCAACGTGGAGGCCGCGCTCAAGCCGCTCGACCCGGCGCCGGTGAAGGAGGTGCGGCTCGACACCACCCACAAGATCATCGACCTCGCGCCCGGCGTGAAATTCAGCGCCTGGACCTTCGGCGACCACGTGCCCGGCCCGACGGTGCGCGCGCGCGTGGGCGACCGCGTCAAGTTCACCATGACCAACCGCTCCGACGAGGTGGTGCCGGGCGTGCAGCTGACGGCCGCGCCGATGATGCACTCGATGGACTTCCACTCGGCGATGGTGGCGCCGAACGACAAGTACCGCTCGATCGCGCCGGGGCAGACCATCTCCTTCGAGTTCACGCTCAACTACCCCGGCGTGTACATGTACCACTGCGGCACGCCCATGGTGCTGGAGCACATCGCCTCGGGCATGTACGGGATGATGATCGTGGAGCCGCGCGGCGGCTATCCGACCAAGGCGGACCGCGAGTACGCGGTGTTCCAGAGCGAGTTCTACACCAAGCTCGACGCGCAGAAGCGCAAGGTGGACGGCGTGCCGCTGTACGTGCTGGACGGGGTGAAGGTGCGCACCAAGTCGCCCACGTACACCGTCTTCAACGGCCGCTACAACGGCATGGTCGACCAGCCGCTGACGGCCAACCCCGGCGAGCGCGTGCGCCTGTTCGTGCTGAACGTGGGACCGTCCAACACCTCCAGCTTCCACGTGGTGGGCACGATCTTCGACCGCGTGTGGCTGGAGGGCAATCCCGACAACCAGCTGCGCGGCTCGCAGACGGTGCTGCTCGGATCCTCCAACAGCGCGATCGTGGAGTTCTACCTGCCCGAGGCGGGCAACTACGTGATGGTGGACCACCATTTCGCCAACGCCTCGCAGGGCGCGATCGGCATCATCGCCGCCGGATCGGTGGCGCCCGGTGCCGACGCCGAGCACCACAACATCCCGGCCACGCAGAAGGTGCCGACCGATCCGCTGACGCAGCGCGCGCAACTGGACTTCCAGTCCAAGTGCCTGGCCTGCCACACGCTGGGCGGCGGCGACAAGCTCGGGCCCGACCTGCTGGGCACCACCAGGCGGCACGACACGGCCTGGCTGACGCGCTGGCTGAAGTCGCCCGAGCAGATGCTGCAGACCGATCCCACGGCCAAGGCGCTGCTGGAGCGCTGGAAGATCCCCATGCCGAACCAGGGCCTGACGGACCAGGAGATCAAGGGCTACATCGAGTTCTTCAAGTGGGCCGACCAGAACATCCAGCCCGTCACCACGGCCGCGGCACCGACGGGGGTGACCTCGCCGGCGGCGGGCGCCAGCGCGCCGGCCAGCGGCGTGCCGAGCCCGACGGCCCCGCCGGCGCAGCGCGGCGCGTCGGCACCCGCAACGGCAGGCGGCACCATGGCGCCGCCGGCAGCGAGCGGCGCCTCGGCGCCGAGGAAGTGAGGCCGCCATGGAACGCTGGTCGGCAGCATTGAAGGCGCTGGGCTGGGTGGTGGTCGTGCTGATGGTGCTCGCCATCGTCTACGCGGCCGCGATCTCGCTGTGGCACTGGTCCGGCATCGCGGTGTAGGGAGGCGCGCATGAACAAGAAGCAGTCGCGCCTGTTCGCGCTCTGGGCCACCGGGTTGGCCGCGCTGCTGTTCGCCGTGCTCACGGTCGACAGCCATCGCCAGTTCGACACCCTCACCCACGGCGACAAGATCACGGCCGAAGTGACGCGCGGCAAGGATGTCTGGCACCACAACAACTGCATCAACTGCCATACGCTGTTCGGCGAGGGCGCCTACTACGCACCCGACCTGACCAAGATCACCAAGCTGCGCGGCGAGGCCTACCTCACCGCCTACATGAAGGACCCGTCGAAGTTCTACGACGAGAACCGGCACCGGCGCCTGATGCCGCGGCAGAACCTGAGCGACGCCGACATCAAGGCCCTGTACGCCTTCCTCGACTGGGTGAGCAACGTCGACAACCAGGGCTGGCCGCCGCGGCCGATCCTGGTGACGGGGGCGACCTTCCCCGGCTCCGCCGGCGGCGTCGGCCAGGAGCCGCCGGCCGCGCGCCCGGTGAGCGGCACCGAGGACCCGATCGCGCTGGGCGAGCAGGTGTTCCGCGGCGGCGCCTCGCCGGCCTGCGTGGCCTGCCACTCGGTGGCCCCGGGCGTGAACATGGCGGGGCCATCGCTGGCCGGCGTCAGCGCCCGGGCGCAGCAGCTGCTGGCCTCCGGGCAATACAAGGGGCAGGCGAAGGACGTGCCGGGCTACCTGCACGAATCCATCATGACGCCCAGCGCCCACATCGTGCCGGGCGCCATGTACTCCGCCAACGGCACCTCGTTCATGCCGGCCACCTACGGCACCAGCCTGAGCACGGCCCAGATCGACCAGCTGGTCGCCTACCTCTCCTCCCTGAAGTGAGCCCGCCATGAGATACAAGTCGCAAGCGGTGGCCTGGTGGTATTTCGCCGTGGCCGTCGCCCTGTTCGGGCTGCAGCTGGTGTTCGGGCTGCTGTCCGCCGCCAAGTACCTCGGGCCCGACCCGCTGCTGTACATCCTGCCCTTCGACGTGACGAAGGTGATCCACACCAACCTGCTGATCGTCTGGGTGCTCACGGGCTTCATGGGCGCCACCTACTGGATGGTGCCGGACGAATCGCGCACCGAGCTGCACAGCACGAAGCTGGCCTACATCCAGCTCGTGCTGTGGGTGATCATGGGCGTGACGGCCGTCATCGGCTACCTGTTCCGCTGGGGCACGGGCAACAAGCTGCTGGAGCAGCCGCTGCCGCACAAGATCGTGATCGTCATCGTGATGCTCATGTTCCTCTACAACATCGTCATGACGATCCGCAAGTCCGGCCGCTTCACCACCACCGAAGGCGTGCTGCTGCTCGGGCTGGCTTCGGCGGCGGTGCTGTACCTGCCGGCGCTGATCGAGTTCCGCAACTACACGGTGTCGATCTTCTACCGCTGGTGGACCATCCACCTGTGGGTGGAAGGCGTGTGGGAGATGATCCAGGGCGGCTTCCTCGCCTACCTGCTGATCCGCCTCTCGGGCGCGGACCGCGAAGTGATGGAGAAGTGGCTGTACGTGATCGTCGGACTGGTGTTCCTCGCCGGCATCATGGGCACGGCGCACCATTACTACTGGGTCGGCGTGCCGCACTACTGGCTGCCCCTGGGCGGCTTCTTCAGCGCGCTGGAGCCGCTGGCGCTGATCGGGATGGCGATCTACGCGTACTCGGCGCTGCGCCGCTCCGGCCTGGCGCACCCGAACAAGCTGGCCATGCACTGGACGGTGGGCAGCGCGGTGTTCACGCTGTTCGGCGCCGGCCTGCTCGGGCTGGCGCACACCTGGCCGGGCGTCAACAAGTGGACCCACGGCACGCTGATCACGGCCATGCACGGCCATGCGGCCTTCTATGGCGCCTACGCCATGATCGTGCTGGCGATGATCAGCTATGCGCTGCCGGCGATGACGCGGCGGCCGGAGCAGGGCACCGTGCTCGGCTGGTGGTCGTTCTGGCTGCAGCTGGTGGGCATGTTCGGCATGACGCTGTCCTTCGCCACCGCGGGGATCGGGCAGGTGTACCTGGAGCGCATCATGGGCCTGGGCTACCTCGACGCGCAGCTGAAGATCCAGGTGCACTTCCTGATGCTGATCGCCACCGCCAGCCTGTTCGCCATCGGCGTGCTGCTGTTCATCGTGGACTTCTTCCGCTACGCACCGCGCTTCGAGCTCACGCGCGAGGGCGAGGCGGGGCTCGAGGCCCGGCCGGCGATGGCCTGAGCGCGCCCCGGTGCAGCCCGCATCGTCCGGCGCCGCCGCGTCGCCCTGGTACCTGCCGGCCGGCGACGAGGTGGCCGTGTTCGAGCAGTGCCACCAGCGCGGCCTGGCGGTGATGCTCAAGGGCCCCACCGGCTGCGGCAAGACGCGCTTCGTCGAGCACATGGCCTGGCGGCTGCGCCGTCCGCTGGTGACGATCTCCTGCCACGACGACCTGAGCGCCAGCGACCTCGTGGGCCGCTTCCTGGTGCGCAGCGACGCCACCGAATGGCAGGACGGCCCGCTCACCCGCGCCGTGCGGCAGGGCGCGATCTGCTACCTCGACGAAGTGGTCGAGGCCCGCCAGGACACGGTGGTGGTGCTGCATCCGCTGACGGACTACCGCCGCCTGCTGCCGATCGAGCGCACCGGCGAGCTGCTGCCGGCCGCCGACGGCTTCCAGCTGGTGATCTCGTACAACCCGGGCTACCAGCGCATGCTCAAGGACCTGAAGCCCAGCACCCGGCAGCGCTTCGTCGGGCTCGACTTCGACTTCCCGCCGCCGGAGCGGGAGGCGTCCATCGTGCGGCATGAAAGCGGCATCGAGGCGCCGCAGGCCCGGGCCCTGGTGGAGCTGGGACACAAGCTGCGCACGCTGCAGGACCGCGGCCTGGTGGAGGTGCCCAGCACGCGGCTGCTGATCGCCGCCGGCCGCCTGATCGCCACCGGCATCCCGGTGCGCACCGCCTGCCATTGCGCCATCGTCTCGCCGCTGTCGGACGAGCCGGCGCTGCTGGCCGCCATGCGCGACCTGGTGGACGCCACCTTCGTCTGAAGAGCCAGGCATGGCGGAAGCGGAGGACGTCCTCGTCGATGCCGCGCGGCATGCGACCTCTTTCGCACAGGACTTCTGGCGCCGGCATGGCGGCGCCACCGCGGAGTCGGGCCAGGCCTCCGGCGACGCGCTCGCGCTGCACCGGCTCGACCTGCTGCTGACCGCCGCCTTCGGGCCCGGCTTGCAGCTGCGGTTCGCGCAGCCGCCGCTCGCCTCGGGCTGGATGCGGCGCTGGATGGCAGGGCCTGGGTTGCCGCAGCAGCGCGCGGCGCTGCCGGCTACCGATGGCAGCACGGTGTGGATCGCGCGGGCAAGAGAAGGGCAGGGCGCAGGCCAGGGCCGCCGTGAATCCGAGAGCGGGCGCGGCGGCGCGGCTGCGGCTGCGGCTGCGGGCGCGGGCGAGGCCACAGCCGCCGCGGCCTTCGCGCTGCACAAGCTGCAGGCCTTGCGCCAGGCCCTGCGCGCGCGGCGCGGGGCTGCGGCGCTGAGGCCTGCCGCCGCGGGCCTGCCGCGCGACCTGCAGCTGCTGCTGGAAGCGCGCGCGGCGGACCACGAACTGCTGCTGCACTTTGCGGGCCTGGCGGGTCCGCTCGCGCAGCTGCGGCGCGCGAGCCTCGCGCTGCGACCGGCCGTGGAGGCCCTGCCGGCGCCGCTGCGGCCGCTGGAGCAACTGGCCCGCCGCATCCTGCAGGACGAAGACCTCGGGGCAGCGGAGCTGCCGCCCTTGCCCCTGCCGGCCGGCGCAGCCGAGGTGCTGGCGCAGGCGCAGGCACTCTGCGCCGCGCTCGCACCGGAACTGCAAGGGCGCACCGGCCCGGTCCTGTTCCGCGACGCCTGGACCGGCGACCTCCTCGCTCCATCACGCCGCGACGCTCTGGCTGCGGCGGCAGCGCTCGCTGCCGACGAGGGCGAGCCAGCGCCCGAGCGCCCGCGCAGCGCGCGGCTCGCGCAGGCCCCGCGCGTGCGCGAAGCCACGCCCGGGGAGGACGACCACCGCGCCGGCGCCTCCATGGTGCAGACGGCGCAGCCGCACGAGGCGGCCGAGGACCCGATGGGAATGCAGCGGCCGGCGGACCGCGACACCGACACGCCCGCACAGGACTTCGCCGATGCCCTGTCCGAGCTGCCCGAGGCGCGCCTGGTTTCCACGCCGGGCAAGCCGAAGGAAGTGCTGCTCGCCGAGCAGCCGCTGCCGCCGCGCGGCCCGCACGGAGCCGATCCGGCGCAGCCGGCAGGCCACTGCCTGCATTACCCCGAGTGGGACTGGCGCCGCGGCGGCTATCGCTTGCCGGGCGCGGCCGTGCACCTGCTGCCCGCCGCCGAGGGCGATCCGGCCTGGCTGCGCCGCATCCTGCAGGAGCGCGCACCGGCGCTGCGCGAGATCCGCCGCCACTTCGAGCTGCTGCGCGCGCGCCGGGTGCGGCTGCGCCGCCAGCTCGATGGCGACACCGTGGACCTCGATGGCTGGATCGAGGCGCTGGCCGATTTCCGCGCCGGCCTGCCGCTGTCGCAGCGCCTGTACCAGACCGAACGCTGCGTGCGGCGCGACCTGGCCGTGAGCCTGCTGGTCGACGTGAGCGGCTCCACCGACGCCTGGCTGGCGGACCAGCGCCGCATCATCGACGTCGAGCGCGAGGCGCTGCTGCTGGTGTGCATCGCGCTGGAGCAGCTCGGCGAGCCCTACGAGGTGCTCGCCTTTTCCGGCGAGGGGCCGCAGGGCGTGGTGGTGCGCGGCATCAAGGCCTTCGGCGAGCGCTTCGGCCCGGAGGCCGGCCAGCGCATCGCCGGGCTGGAGCCCGAGCACTACACCCGCGCCGGCGCCGCCGTGCGCCATGCGACGGCGGGCCTGATGCGGCAACCGGTCGCGCACCGGCTGCTGCTGCTGCTGTCCGACGGCCGGCCCAACGACGTCGACGAATACGAAGGCCGCTACGGCGTCGAGGACCTGCGGCAAGCCGTCGCCGAGGCGCGGCTGCAGGGCCTGTCGCCCTTTTGCCTCACGATCGACCGGCACGCAGCCGGCTGGCTGCCGGCCGTCTTCGGCGCCCATCACTACACGCTGCTGTCGCGCCCGGAGCGGCTGCCGGCGGTGCTGCTGCAGTGGCTGCGCCGGCTCGTCACGGCGTGAGCTGCAGGCGCTAGACTGTTCCCGAGCAAGAAACACGGAGGCTGCCATGACCCTCGCCCCCTTCGCTGCCGCGCTGCTGCTGGCGCTGGCCGCTCCCGCCTTCGCGTGCGGCGTCTGCGCCGAGGACAAGATCGCCGCCACCTACGACCACGCTTCGGTGCGCGAGGCGCTCGCGCGCGGCCGGGTGGTGGTGTATTGCGAAGTGGCGGGCCTGCCGGACGTCCAGCGCGCGCGCCAGGCCGCGGCGCGGGTGCGCGGCGTCGATGCGCGCAGCGTGCGCGTGTCGGCGCAGCCCTCGGCCGTCTCCTTCGTGCTGGACCCGAAGCAGCAGTCCGCCCAGGCCGCGGTGCTGGCCTTGCAGGCCGCGCTGCCGGCGGGCGCGAAGCTCGCGATCCTGAAGGTCGAACGCTAAGGAGTGACGGGGAGCGGCGTCGCCTCCGATCCGGCCCGGAGCGGATTTGTCCGCTTCACTCCATGTCCTCCGGCACGACCCTGCGGGCCGTGCCTCCCCCTGATACTCTGCCAACACGTCCTTTGCGCGAGGGACGTTCGCCC
>Ga0255338_1003604_pt1 | contig 18120 bp, 17 predicted proteins | sample MeOH1_35cm_T4_19_FD_203715 | JGI IMG/M metagenome (GOLD analysis project Ga0255338, IMG submission 203715) | Sandy soil microbial communities from University of British Columbia, Vancouver, Canada - MeOH1_35cm_T4_195 | ecosystem: Engineered > Artificial ecosystem > Sand microcosm > Unclassified ...
TCGGGTCCGAGGCGGCGATGCGGGTGAAGTCGCGAAAGCCCCCCGCCGAATATTTGATCACCTCGCTCTCGGTGACCCCCTCGAGGTCCGAGGCGGTCCCGACGATCGTGAACGCGATCAGATGCGGCAGGTGGCTGGTGACGGCGAGCACCATGTCGTGATGCTTGGCGTCCATCCGCTCGACCTTGGCGCCGAGGCGCGTCCAGAAATCCTGGAGCCGCGCGACCGCTTCCGGATCGGCGTCCGCATCGGGAGTGAGGATGCACCAGCGGCCCCGGAACAGGCCCGCGAAGCCCGCCTCCGGCCCGCTGTTCTCGGTGCCCGCGACCGGATGGGCGGGAACGACCGTCGCGTTCGGCAGCGCCTCGCGCAAGGTCGCCGCGACACTTGCCTTGGACGAGCCGACGTCGCTGACGACCGCGTCCGCCGGGAGAGCACCGGCAATCGCCTTGGCGGCTGCCGCCATGCTTCCGACGGGCACGCAGAGGATGACGAGATCCGCTTCGGCGACTGCGCCGGCCGCGGTGTCGGCGATAATATCGGCGAAGCCGAGCGCGCGCGCGCGCTTGCGCACGTCGGCGTCTGCGTCGAAGCCGGTGAGATGGACGTCCGCCATCGTCTCGCGCACCGCGCGGGCGATCGAGGAGCCGATCAGGCCAAGGCCGATCAGGGCGACGCGCGCGAACGGGGGCTTGTCGTCAGGCACGAAGCTGCGCTCCCAGCTTGGCCGCGGCGGCGACGATCCGCTCGGATATCGCCTGCAGCTCCTGGTCGGTGAAGCTCTTCTCGCCTGGCTGGAGCAGGACTTCGACCGCCAGCGACTTCTGGCCCTCGGGCACGCCTTCGCCGGTGAAGACGTCGAACAGGCTGACGTCGGCGATCGCGGCCTTGTCGGCGCCGCGCACCGCGCGCAGCAGCGCCTCGGCCGCGGTCGCTTGCGGCAGCAGGAAAGCGAAGTCGCGGGTCACCGCCTGCAGCGCCGGCGGCGCGTAGGCCGCGCGGCGATGGCCGGATGCGCGTTTGGCCGGAATAAAATCGAGGAAGATCTCGGCGGCGACGATGGGGCCTTGCACATCGAACGCGGCCAGGGTTGCCGGGTGGAGCTCGCCGAATTCGGCAAGCACCGTCTTCGGGCCGAGCGTCAATCGTGCGGAGCGACCGGGATGATAGATCGCCGAAGCCGGGGTCGCGACCTGGAGGCCGGCGACCGGCGCCCCCGCCGCCTCGAGCAGCGCGATGGCCTCGGCCTTGGCGTCGAGCGCGTTGAACCGCACCGCCTTGCCGCTCCGCCAGCCGCGCGGGTTGCGCTCGCCGGCGAGGACGAGGCCGAGGGTCGCATGCTCGCCGTCGTCGAGGTAGCGCCGGCCGACCTCGAACAGCCTGACGCTGTCGGCGCCGCGCGCGATGTTGCGGCGTGCGGCGGCGAGCAGGCCGGGGAGCAAAGAAGGCCGCATCGCCTTCATCTCCTCGCTGATCGGGTTGGCGAGGCGCCAGGCGGCGCCGCCGAACGGGGCGGCTTCCTGCTCGGCGATGAAGCTCCACGTCACCGCTTCGTTGAGGCCGCGCGCCGCGGCGGTGCGGCGGACCTTGCGCTCGAGCTTCTGCTCAGGCGTGGCGGTCGGCTTGGCGACGCCGGCGATGCGCGGCAGCGGAGTCGACGGCACCCTGTCGAGGCCGTGGATGCGGACCACCTCCTCGACGATGTCGGCGCTGCCGTCGACGTCGGGTCGCCAAGTCGGGACGCGCACGTGCCAGCTCTCGCCGCCTTCGACGACGAAGCCGAGGCTCGCAAGGATCGCCTGCTGCCGGTCGGGCTCCACCGCGACACCCGCAAGCGCTGCGCTGCGGCCGGGCGCATAGGAGATCATCTTGTCGGGGCGCGGCGGGCTTCCGGCGCGGACCGGGTCGGAGGCTTCGCCGCCGGCGAGCTCGATCGCCATGGCGGTGGCGAGCGCGAGTCCCGGATCGACGAAGGCCGGATCGACGCCGCGTTCGAACCGCATCCGCGCGTCGGACACGAGGCCGAGCTTCTGGCCGGTGCGCGCAATGCTCTCGGGATCGAAATAGGCGCATTCGATGACGATGTCTCTCGTCTCCTCGGTGACGCCGCTGTGCTCGCCGCCCATGATCCCGCCGATGTCGTGGACCGCGGCATCGTCGGCGATCACAATGATCTCCGGGTCGAGCCGGTAGGTGCGGCCGTTGAGCGCCAGCACTTCCTCGCCGTCGCGCGCCTTGCGGGCGATCAATGCCCCCTCGAGCTTGGCGAGGTCGTAGACGTGGAGCGGCCGCGCATAGCTCAGCATCAGATAATTGGTCATGTCGACCAAGGCGCTGATCGGGCGCTGGCCAACCGCCTTGAGGCGCTGCTGCAGCCAGGCCGGCGAGGGGCCGTTGCGGACGCCGCGGACCACCCGTCCGAAGAAGGCCGGGCAGCCTTGCGGGTCGTCGGTGCGGATTTCGATCGGGCAGGGGAAGCTGCCGTCGATGCGCGGAACGGCGAGCGGCTTCAGCGTGCCGAGGCCGGCGGCGGCGAGATCGCGCGCGATGCCGTATACGCCCATCGCGTCGGGCCGGTTGGGCGTCACGGCGACCTCGATGACCGGGTCGTCGAGCCCAGCCCATCCCGCATAAGCGGCGCCGACCGGCGCATCCTCGGCGAGCTCGATGATGCCGTCATGCTCGTCGCCGAGCTGGAGCTCGCGCACCGAGCACATCATGCCATGGCTCTCCACGCCGCGGATCGCGGCGACCTTCAAGGTGAGGTCGCTTCCCGGGACATAGGCGCCGGGCGGTCCGAACACGCCCTTGAGGCCGGCGCGCGCATTGGGAGCGCCGCAGACCACCTGCAGCGGCGGCCCATGCCCCGTGTCGACGCTCAGCACCTGCAATTTGTCGGCCTGCGGGTGACGCTCGGCGGTGAGCACGCGCGCGATCGTGAACGGCGCGAGCGCGTCGGCCGGATTGGCGACCGATTCGACCTCGAGGCCGACCCGGGTCAGGGTTTCGACGATCGTCTCGAGGTTCGCATCGCTGTCGAGATGCTCGCGCAGCCAGCTCAGGGTGAACTTCATGCGCCGACGCCCCCGCTCAAGGTCGGCACGTCGAGCGCGGCGAAGCCGTAGTGGCGCAGCCAGCGCAGATCTCCGTCGAAGAAGGCGCGCAGATCGTCCATGCCATATTTGAGCATCGCCAGCCGATCGATGCCGCAGCCGAACGCGAATCCCTGCCATTCGTCGGGATCGAGCCCGCAGGCGGCGATCACCTTGGGATGGACCATTCCCGAGCCGAGCACCTCCATCCACCCGTCCGAGCCGCCGATCACGCGGCGGCCCTTCTCGATGCTGTAGCCGACGTCGACCTCGGCCGAGGGCTCGGTGAACGGGAAATAGCTCGGCCTCAGGCGCAGCACGATGTCGTCGCGCTCGAAATAGGCCTTGAGGAAGGTCTCGAGCGTCCACTTGAGATGGCCCATGTGGATGCCGCGATCGATCACCAGGCCCTCCACCTGGTGGAACATCGGCGTGTGGGTCGCATCCGAATCGGAACGGTAGGTGCGGCCCGGGGCAATGATCCGGATCGGCGGCTGCTGGCTCATCATCGTGCGGATCTGCACCGGCGAAGTGTGCGTGCGCAGCAGCATGCGCCGGCCTTCGCCATCGAGACGGTCGAAGTAGAATGTGTCGTGCATCGCCCGCGCCGGATGCGTTTCGGGAATGTTGAGCGCGGTGAAATTGTGCCAATCGTCCTCGATCTCGGGCCCGGTCGCGACCGAGAAGCCGAGATCGGCGAAGATCTCGGCAAGCTCGTCCATCACCTGGCTGACGGGGTGGACCGACCCTTGCGCGCCGGTCGTCACCGGCAGGCTCATGTCGAGCATTTCGGTGGCGAGGCGCCGTTCGAGCTCCGCGGCTTCGAGCTCGGCCTTGCGGGCGGTGATCGCCTCGGTGACGCCCTCGCGCAAAGCGTGGATGCGCGGCCCCTCCGTCTGGCGCTCGTCCGGCGTCATGCCGCCAAGCGTCTTGAGCAAGGCCGTCACCGCGCCTTGCTTGCCGAGCGCCGCGACCCGTTCGGCCTCGAGCGCCGCGAGATCGCCGGCGGCGGCGATCCGCGCGAGCCAGTCAGCGCTCAATTTATCGAGGTCAGACATTTTCGAAATGGGCCTGGATTTCACGTTCGGACATGAGTGCCCTTAAGCAAGCCTTGGCTGAAAAAGCAAAGGCGCGAAAAGAAAGGCGCGGAAGAGCCATGCCTTCCGCGCCTTCTTGTCACCATCTCGGTTCCGGCCCGGGTTCGGGCGGTTTGGCTCAGGCTTCGGCCGGTAGCGCGCTGCGCGACTGGGCGACGATCGCGCGGAAGGCATCGCCCTCGTGCATCGCAATGTCGGCCAGCACCTTGCGGTCGAGATCGACGCCGGCGAGCTTCAGCCCGTGCATGAACTGGCCGTAAGTGAGGCCTTCGGCGCGAACCGCGGCATTGATGCGCTGGATCCAAAGCGCGCGGAAGCTGCGCTTTTTGACCTTGCGGTCGCGATACGCATATTGGCCGGCCTTTTCGACCGCCTGACGCGCGATGCGGATCGTGTTCTTGCGGCGGCCGTAATAGCCCTTCGCCTGATCCAACAGTCTCTTGTGGCGGGTCTTGGTGGTCGTCCCGCGTTTGACACGTGCCATTTCGTCCCTCCTCCTATCTCAGGCCGTAAGGGGCCCACAGCTTGATCGTCTTGGTGTCCGCTTCGGACAGGACGGTCGTGCCGCGGTTCTGGCGGATATATTTGGCATTGTGGCTGATCAGGCGGTGGCGCTTGCCGGCGACACCATGCTTGACCTTGCCCGTGGCAGTGAGCTTGAAGCGTTTCTTGACGCCGCTCTTGGTCTTCAACTTGGGCATTTTCGTCTCCTCTGCGCGCTTGCGCGCGACGTTTAAGAACGGCCACGGCAGCCCTTACGGCCGGGCAGTTCACTTCTTCCATGCGCTGGAAAGCGTGGCCCTATAAGCCGCGGGCGCCGCGAAGGCAAGGCGGGAAGGCGCGCTTTGTCGGACCAGCCTCCGCCCGACGGCCGGTGCCGCGAACGCGGGACCAGAACAAGGAAACCGGAGCGGGTCACGTCTCGCACACAGGAACCCGCCCAGCGCCTTGTGGGTTGTTGACCCCGATGTACGAAGCTGTCGGCGAAGATCATCCCCAGCAACAGGTCCGGCGACGCAAGGAACTGGGCTCGAATCTGCTGGGCATCGGCCTGTCGATCGTCGCGACGATCATCGGGCTGATCATTCTCGCCTGGGCGATCTTGTTCATCACCAAGGGCCGATTTCTCAAGCCCTATTTCGAGCGCATCGCCAGCAACCAGACGCAGCGCACGGTGGATGTCGCCGGCGATTTCCAGCTCTTCCTCAACCCGATCGACATCAAATTCTACGCCGAGGGGCTGACGATCTCCAACCCCGCCTGGGCGACCCGCAAGAACTTCTTCGAATCGAAGGTCATCGAAACCAATATCGCGACGATCCCGCTGATCTTCGGCAACCGCCGCGTCAATTGGCTCAACCTGCTCAGCGGCAACATCGATCTCGAATGGGACCGGACGGGAAGACGCAACACCTGGACAATGGGCGACCCCAACAAGAAGGCCGCGCCGTTCGAGATGCCGATCATCCGCCGCGCGTTCGTCGCCGGGACGACGGTCCGCTACCGCGCGCCGCAGATGCAGCTCGTCGCGGACCTCAAGATCGATACGGTGCGCGCGACCAACACCCGCCTCGACAACGAGATCCGCTTCGCCGGCGGCGGCACGATGCGCCAACGGCCGTTCACCCTGTCGGGCAGCCTGATGTCGCCCAACGAGACGATCGCGGGGGGCCGCAACAAGCTTTCGCTCCACGCGCAGGCGGCGGGCAATGTGCTCGACGTCAGCGGCACGTTGCGCGGCGCGACCGATATCGAGGGCGCCGCGCTCAAGACGCAGGTGCGTGGCCCGAATCTCGCCTCCTTGTTCGATTTCCTCGGCGTCGCCGTGCCCGACACGCGCCGCTACCGGCTGACCTCGAACCTCACCAAGCGCGGCGGCGATTGGCGCTTCACCGGCCTGCGCGGCGTGTTCGGCGACAGCGACCTCGCCGGCGCGATGACCATCTCGATGCCGTCGAACCGGCTGAACATCGACGCCGACCTGCGCTCGCGCGTGCTCGACATCATCGATGTCGGGCCGTGGGTCGGCTATAATCCGCAGCGGCTCGACACGATGGGCGCCAAGGGCGCGATCGTCCAGGACGGCGGACGGCCGCGCGTGCTCCCCGATGCGCCGCTGAGAGTCGAAGCGATCAAGAATTTCGACGCCCATGTCGATTATCGCGTGACGACCGTCCGGATGGAGAATTTCCCGATCTCCAACATTGCGCTGACGCTCGATCTCGACCGCGCTTTGCTCAAATTGTCGCCGCTGACCTTCGACATCTCGGGCGGCCATCTCGCCTCGGACATCTCGATCAACGCGCGAGTCCCGGCCGTCATCACCGATTACGACATCCGCCTGTCGCCGACGCCGATGGGGCGGCTGCTCGCCAAGTTCGGCGCCGATGAATCGGGCACGACCGGGATGATCAAGGCGCGCGTGCAAATGCGCGGGGTCGGCGATTCGGTGCACAAATCGCTCGCCTCGTCGAACGGCCGGATCGCGGTGGTCATGCCGGCCGGGACCTTCTGGACGCGCAACGTCCAGCTCGCCGAGCTCGACATCGGCACGTTCGTCCAGAAGATGTTCGAGAAGAAGCTCAAGGAGCCGGTTCACATCAATTGCGGCCTGATCGCCTTCACCGTGCGCGACGGCATCGCCGCCGCCGATCCGATCCTGATCGACACCAAGAAGAACGTGATCGGCGGGCGCGGCGGCTTCAGCTTCAAGACCGAGGCGCTCGATCTCGCGGTCGAGGCCGACGCCAAGACCTTCAGCCTTTTCTCCGGACAATCGCCGATCGGCGTCGGCGGCTATTTCGCGGCGCCGACGATCGATCCGATCAGCGGCGAGCTGCTCACTCGCGCCGGTGTCGGCCTCGGCCTCGGCGTGCTCGCGAGCCCGCTCGCGGGGATCCTCGCGTTCGTCGATCCGGGCAATGCCGAGAATACGGCCTGCGGCCCGGTGCTCGCCGGCGCGCGCGCCAGCCAGCAGCACGAGCGCGACGGCGGCAAGGTCAAGGGCATCGGCAGCGGCAAGCCGACGACGGTGGAAGAGCCCAAGAAAAAGAAGAAGTTCCTCGGGATTTTCTAATCCTCCCCGGTACGGGGAGGGGGACCGCGAAGCGGTGGAGGGGCGGTGCCGGCCCGCGATGCGGTGGAGGGGCTGCGCTAAGCTAGACTTGCCGGCCGCTGCGTCCCGCTACGCTAGACCGGCCGGCCCCTCCGTCGCGCTGCGCGCGCCACCTCCCCGTGCCGGGGAGGATCTAGAGCATTGCGCGAAAAGGTGGGAACCGGCTTTTCGCAAGAAGCAATGCGGCATCGAAGGGCCCTAGCCTCAGTCGAACAGGCTCGACACCGAGCTCTCGTCGGCGATGCGGCGGATCGCTTCGGCGAGCAACGGCGCGATCGTCAGCAGGCGGATCTTGCCGCTCGCGGCGGCTTCGGCCTGGGCGCCGATCGAGTCGGTGATCACCAGCTCGCGCAGCGCCGAATTTTCGACCCGCGACACCGCCGCGCCCGACAGCACGCCGTGCGTGCAATAAGCGACCACATCCTCGGCACCGCTTTGCTTGAGCGCGTCGGCGGCGTTCGCCAGCGTGCCCGCCGAATCGACGATGTCGTCGACCAGGATGCAGAAGCGTTCCGAGACGTCGCCGATGATGTTCATCACTTCCGATTCGCCCGGCCGTTCGCGGCGCTTGTCGACGATCGCCAGCGGAGCGTTGTCGAGCCGCTTGGCGAGCGCGCGGGCGCGCACCACGCCGCCGACGTCGGGCGAGACGACCGTGATCGGCCGCCCGCTGAAGCGGGCCTGGATATCGGCCGACATCACCGGCGCGGCGTAAAGATTGTCGGTCGGGATGTCGAAAAACCCCTGGATCTGGCCAGCGTGGAGATCGACCGAAAGCACCCGGTCCGCGCCGGCGACGGTGATCAGATTGGCGACCAGCTTGGCCGAGATCGGCGTGCGCGGCCCGGGTTTGCGGTCCTGGCGGGCATAGCCGAAATACGGAATGACCGCGGTGATGCGCTTGGCCGACGCGCGCTTGAGCGCGTCGATGCAGATTAGCAGCTCCATCAGATTGTCGTTGGCCGGATAGCCGGTCGACTGGATCACGAACACGTCCTCGCCGCGGACATTCTCGTTGATCTCGACGAACACCTCCTCGTCGGCGAAGCGCCGGACGCTGGCGTCGGTGATCGGCAGCTCGAGGTAAGCGGCGATGTCCCTCGCGAGCGGAAGGTTCGAATTGCCGGCCATCAATTTCATCGAAATGCTGCTCCCGTTGCGGTGCGATCGTACCGGCGGAACCCCCCGTAGTTCCAAGTTTCAGGCTCGCGAGCCATCCTGTGGCGGATCGAGCCTGCTGCCGAAAGGCGCGCGCGCCCTTTAACCGCCGACGAGGCAAAGCGGCAAGAGGCGTTGCCGACCGGGCGCTACGTGCCTAGAGCCCAAGGTCGAGCTGGCCCGGTGCGCCAACCCGGCGAGGCCCAATCCTGTCAACCAGAGTTCCAGCTTCATGACCGTCGTCGCCCGCTTCGCGCCCTCGCCCACCGGCCGCCTCCACGTCGGCAACATCCGCACCGCGCTCCACAATTGGCTGTGGGCGCGCCGCAACGGCGGCACCTTCATCCTGCGGCTCGACGACACCGACCGCGAACGCTCGAGCGAGGAGAATGCGCAGTCGATCCGCGACGACCTTGCCTGGCTCGGCCTCGTGCCCGACGAGGAGCATCGCCAATCCGATCGCTTCGCGCGCTACGAGGCCGCGCTGGCGACGTTGCGCGCCGCCGGAAGGGTCTACCCAGCCTATGAGAGCGCGCAGGAGCTCGACCTCAAGCGCAAGGTGCAGCTCGGGCGCGGCAAGCCGCCGGTCTACGACCGCGCCGCGCTGCGCCTCGATGCCGCCGAGATCGCGCGCCTCGAGGCCGAAGGCCGGCGGCCGCACTGGCGCTTCAAGCTCGACACCGGCTCCTTGATCGAATGGGACGATTTGGTCCGCGGCCCGCAGCATTTCGACCCGGCTTTGCTTTCGGATCCGGTCGTGCGGCGCGAGGACGGCAGCTGGCTCTACATGTTGCCGAGCGTCGTCGACGACATCGACATGGGCGTCACCCACGTCGTGCGCGGCGAGGATCATGTCACCAACACCGCGCTCCAGATCCAGATGTTCGACGCGCTCGGCGCCGCTCCGCCCGCGTTCGCGCACGAGGCGCTGCTGGTCGGCTCCGAGGGCAAGTTGTCGAAGCGGCTGGGCTCGCTGGGCGCCGATGCGCTGCGCGACGCCGGGATCGAGCCGATCGCTTTGCTCGCAAAGCTGGCGCGGATCGGCACCAGCCTGCCGGTCGAGCCGGTCACCGATCCGGCGCCGCTGATCGACAGCTTCGACTTCGCGACCTTCGGCCGCGCCCCGGCGCGCTTCGACATGGAGGAGCTTGCGGCGCTGAACGCGCGCATCATCCACCAGCTCGATTTTGACTCGGTCGCGCCGCGCCTTCCGGCCGGCATGGGTGCCGAGGCTTGGGCGGCGATCCGCCCGAACCTCGCGAGCCTCGGCGAGGCCGCCGACTGGTGGAGCATCGTCCAGGGCCCGGTGGCGCATCGCGCGGCCGAGCCGGACCGGCCGTTGCTGGCGCAGGCGGCCGACATCGCGCAAGCGGTGGACTGGGCGGACAACCCCTGGGCCGCGCTGACCGGCGCGCTCAAGCAGGCGAGCGGCCGATCGGGCAAATCCTTGTTCCTGCCGCTGCGCCAGGCGCTCACCGGCCGCGACAGCGGGCCCGAAATGGCGACATTGCTGCGGCTGATCGGCAAGGACCAGAGCATCGCAAGGCTGCGCGCGGCTGGGGCTTGACGAGAAAACTGACTCTAGTTGAATCCCTTAGCCGACACGGTCTGCCTGTGGATAAGGGCGTCTATCGTACGCCCGAGTCGTTTGGTCGTGGATTTGACACGGCTCATCGTGACAGCGAGGCATTCCGTCTCTAGGATGATTCTGAACGGGCAGGAGTGGTGTCATGGCTGGATCACGCGAAGCGGAAATCCTGCAGAACTATACCTTTTTCAAAGGTATCGTTTCCTCAATGATGGACGAGCACGCGGGAAAGTTTGCTCTCATCCACGCCTGCACACTAATTGAGATTTGTGAAACCGCGGGCGAGGCTGTAGCTGAGGGCGCCCGCCGGTTTGGAGAGGCGCCGTTCTCTGTGCAACGAGTCATAAATAGGCCGATAGACTTGGGATTCTTGTCACATGCCGCAGATAACGGGCTCGCTGTTTGAGGGTAAGCCTATCGTTTCTGTTGCGGTTTCCGAAGCGCTTCCAATTCCATCCCCGGTCGGGCCGCAGCAAGAGGCGACCGGCTTCCACATCAAGGAATATCGAGCGCTCCTAGATACGGGGGCGGACATTACCTGCGTTCTTCCTCACGTGGTTAGAGAATGCTTCCTGGTTAGTCGCGGGCTGATTCCGATGACCAGCGGCAGCGGGACCTACGATCATATGTCGTACCTGATCAGGCTCGGTATTTGGTGCGAAGAGGTCGTCGATGTTGATGGGGAACTATAGGTTAACCGCACACTCTATCAGATTCCCGGCGAGCACATTGCTGCTGAAATAAGAACGAATAGCTGGTTCGATCTAATCATCGGTATGGACCTAATTTCTCAACACGACCTTAGCTTCAGCAAGGGCGGCGGCTTCCGCTTTAGGCTTGGTTGACCGACTAGCTGTGCCTGGATCCGTGGTTTGCAGCGGTGAGGCCAAGCGCTCACGGCCGCGACAGCGGGCCCGAAATGGCGACATTGCTGCGGCTGATTGGCAAGGACCAGAGTATCTCAAACTGCGCGCGGGCGCTTCTTAGAGCTCACCGCAGGATTCACCCAGCGATCGTGATCCTGGTTATAATGCCACAAGGGCGAACCGGCACACCATACATGGGGCTGCGAACTCCAGTCTTTGACTAGTCGTTCTCACCGTAAAACTCTTGGCGTGCCGGTTCAGGTTCGCTGATTCTACTTCTGAGCGAGCTTGGGAAGCATCGACTTCAGTGTGTTCGGGTATTGAACCGGACCACGGATAACTGCATCGCCCGTGTTCGGATCCAGAACCAAAAGGATGTCTTTCTCGGAAATGATCAAGGACTTATAGTATAGGCGGTCGGCTAAAGCTGTTAGCGTCTCAGCGGTTGAAACCACAGCAAACGAAGTGGTTTCTTCCCATTTTGAACTGCATTCGCGGATCTGCTCAACCAGGCTGGAATAGCGGCTTGCGTAGGTTGAATCTGACTTGATCATGTAGCTTATGACGAATGTTGACATGTGCACTTGCCTTTATATGTGCAAATGCAATCGCCTTGACACTGACCGGAAAGCGGCGTTTAAACGCCTTTCCAACACCAATCTGATCCGCGGCGATTGCAACCAATGCGGATCAACTGAGGCCGGGCGCTGGCAGGCGTTCCGGCCTCAATTGCATCTGGCTTTTACGAATCCTCAACCACGTCCGAGAGTCAATGGGCGGTTCTAGCAGATGCGACGAACGGATCGTGAACCGTGTCTTTTTTACCACAATTGGTAGGGGTCGAGCCACCTAGGACGACAAGATGTTGGGTTCTACGTACGTTCCCACCGCCAGCTAGAAAGTTGGTTCACGGCGGCGACAATCGATCGCAGCGCGGGCGAGAGCGCCAGCTGGTGGGAGCCATCCCGCATGACCACGGACACGGCGGGTGAAGACGGAGAAGGGGCGGGGCGGTGCTCGCCTCGCGGCGCCACTCTCTTTCGAAATGCCGTTCGCTCGCTCGTCCTCTGCCACCTTGCTGTTCGGTCTGCACGCCGCTGCAGTTTAAGGTCCCTTATTACTTCCACCCGCCAGCCATTAAATGTCATAGTATAACGTCACGATATAGAATATCATTCATATTGCCCCGGGGAAACGCCCGGGCAGTAAGGAGAGTGACATGACCCAGGGAGGTTTTTTCGAACCCAAAAGAGTCCATCCGGCACAACTGACGATCGTGATCGCGGTGCATGCCGCGGCGATCACCGCGCTGGCCTTGGCCAAGGCCGATTTCGTCGTGCCGAAGATCGTCCGCACCGATGTCTTCTTCGTGCCGAATCCGATCGATCCGCCGGAGCATCGCGACCGGCAGGTTCCGCAGAAGGTGGAGCAACCGCCGCTGCCGGTGCTCGATCCGCTGGTGCGGATCGAACATATCGAGCCCCCCGCGATCGACAAGCCATTCAACGATCCGATCGCGGCGCAGACGTTCGATCCGCCTGCGGATCCTCCCAAGCCTATGATCGAGCCGGTCCGGGTCGAGGCTCAGGTCGATCCGCGCTTCGCCGATCGGCTGCAGCCTCCCTATCCCCTGTCGGAGCAGCGCGCCGGCAATGAAGGAAGCGTCAAGGTGAGGGTGCGGATCGGCGCCGACGGCAGGGTCGTGTCGGTCGAGAAGCTCGCCGCTGCGAGCGATGCCTTTTTCGAGGTCACCCAGCGCCAGGCGCTCCGGCAATGGCGGTTCAGGCCGGCGACGCTCGACGGAAAAGCGGTCGAGAGCGTCAAGGTGATGACGGTGCGCTTCCAGCTGGAGCGCTAATCGAACGGAGCAGGGGTAGGAGGGACGGGGCTGGCGCTCGCCTTGCGGCGCCCCTATCTTTCGGGAATGCCGTTTCCCCGACCTTCCTCTCCCAAAGCCCTGCTCTCCGACCTGCGCGCAATGCTCAGGCAGCGCAGCCGCCACGAGAATATCGCCGCCATCATGGCGATCATCATGCCGGTCGGGATGGTGTTGCTGTTCGCCTACAACGCCGGCTTCAACCAGCCCAAGAGCGAGCGTATCATCTACGTCCAGAGCTGGAGCCTCGACCGCACCGACGCCGAGATCATCGCCCAGCAGCAGAAGGACAAGGCGGCCTACGAGGCACGCGTCCGCGAGCGTCAGCGCCAGTTCAAGGCGCTCGCCCGTGCGCTCGGGATGGAATGAGCGACCAGCAGTGGATGGCGGCCGCGATCGCGCTCAGCGAGCGCGGCCGCGGCCTTACGGCTCCCAACCCGCCCGTCGGCTGCGTGATCGTCAACGACGGCCAAGCGGTCGGTGAGGGCTGGACCCAGCGCGGCGGACGCCCGCACGCCGAAGCGGTCGCGCTCGAGCAAGCTGGCGCGCGCGCGCGCGGCGCCACCGTCTATGTGACGCTCGAGCCCTGCGCGCATGCCAGCGATCGCGGACCCGCCTGCGCGCCGCTGCTCGCGCAGGCGGGGATCGCGCGGCTGGTGGCGGCGGTCGGAGATCCCGATCCGCGCACCGACGGGCGCGGCTTCGATGTGCTTCGCGCCGCCGGGATCGACGTCGTCTGCGGGGTCTGCGAGGAGCAAGCGGAGCGCATCCTCGCCGGCTTCCTTACCCGTCATCGGCTCGGCCGGCCGCACGTGACGTTGAAGCTGGCGATGTCGATCGACGGCAAGATCGCCCTGCCGTCCGGTGAGAGCCGCTGGATCACCGGGCCCGAAGCGCGCGCCGACGCGCACATCCACCGCGCCTTTGCCGACATGATCCTCGTCGGGCGGGGCACCTATGAGGCCGACGATCCCGCGCTCAACGTGCGCGCCGAAGGGCTCGAGGACCGCTCGCCGCACCGCGCCATGCTGACCCGCGGAGAAGCGCCGGAAGGGTGGGTGCGGATCGCCTCGCCCGAGGCGATCGCGGCGCTGGCCGACGTCAACGAATTGCTGGTCGAAGGCGGCGCGGGCGCTGCGGCCGCGTTCCTGGCGGCCGATCTCGTCGACCGCCTGCTCGTCTATCGCGCGCCGATCGTGGTCGGCGAAGGCAAGGGCGCGGTCGGCGATATTGGCCTCCACATGCTGGCCGAGGCGCACGGGCGCTGGGAGTGCGTCGATTCGCGCGCGCTTGGCATCGACCGGCGGGACGTCTACGAGCGCCGCCGGAGGGGCTCCGAAAACTGATGTTCACAGGCATAGTCACCGATATCGGCCGGATCGAGGCTGCCGAGCAGCGCGGCGATCTTCGCCTGCGCATCGCCTGCAGCTACGACATGGGCAGCGTCGAGCTCGGCGCCTCGATCGCCTGCTCCGGCGTCTGCCTGACGGTCGTCGACAAGGGCGACGATTGGTTCGCCGTCGACGTCTCGGCCGAGTCGGTGGCGCGCACCGCGCCCGGCATGTGGGCGCAAGGGGCGCGGCTCAACCTCGAGCGCGCGCTGAGGATCGGCGACGAGCTTGGCGGCCATATCGTCACCGGCCATGTCGACGGCATCGGCGAGGTCGAAGGCGTGCTCGAGGTCGGCGGCTCGACCAAGCTGACGATCGTCGCGGGCGAGGAGGTCGCGCCCTATATCGCGGCGAAGGGCTCGATCGCCCTCGATGGCGTGTCGCTGACCGTCAACGAGGTCGAGAACCTCTCCGACGGGGTGCGCTTTGCGATCAACATCATCCCGCACACCGCGCAGCAGAGCAATTTCTCGGCGGTCGCACCCGGCCGCAAGCTCAACATAGAGATCGACATACTCGCCCGCTATCTTGGCCGGATGATGGAGCTGCGGCGATGAACGATCGGAGCTTTCTCTCCACGCCCGAGGAGCTGATCGACGAAGCGCGCAACGGGCGCATGTTCATCCTCGCCGACGACGAGGACCGCGAGAATGAAGGCGATCTCGTCATCCCCGCGCAGATGGCGACTCCGGACGCGATCAACTTCATGGCCAAGCATGGCCGCGGACTGATCTGCCTGGCGCTCACCAAGGCACGAGTCGACCAGCTCGGCCTGCCGCTGATGGCGCGTCAGAACGGCACCCGCCACGAAACCGCCTTCACGACCTCGATCGAGGCGCGCGACGGCGTCACCACCGGCATTTCCGCCGCCGATCGCGCGCGCACGATCGCGGTGGCGATCGACGCGGCGAAGGGGCCGGAGCATATCGTCACGCCCGGCCATGTCTTCCCGTTGGTCGCCAAGGACGGCGGTGTCCTGATCCGCGCCGGCCATACCGAGGCCGCGGTCGACGTCGCCCGCCTCGCCGGATTGAACCCGTCCGGCGTGATCTGCGAGATCATGCGCGAGGACGGGACGATGGCGCGGATGGACGATCTCGTCGCCTTCGCGCAGCTCCACGGCCTCAAGATCGGCACCATCCGCGACCTGATCGCCTATCGCCTGCGCAAGGACCATCTCGTCGAGCAGACCACCGAGGCGCAGTTCGAAAGCCGGTGGGGCGGGACATGGACCGCGAAATGCTTCCTCAACAAGGCGCTCGGCAACGAGCAGGTCGCGCTGGTCAAGGGCACGATCGATCCCAGCAAGCCGGTGCTGGTGCGGATGCATGCGCTCAGCCTGTTCGCCGATGCGTTCGGCGAGCGCGATGCGCGGACCGGGCTGATGCAGGGCGCGATGAAGATCATCGGCGAGGAAGGTTCGGGCGTCATCGTCGTGATCAACCGCACCTTGCCGGATGCGATCTCCAAGGCGGTCAACATCCGCTCCGGCAGGATCGAGGCGCCCGACATGGAGGCGCTGCGCGATTACGGCATCGGCGCACAGATCCTCGCCGCGCTCGGGGTCCACGACATGGTGCTGTTGACCAACAGCCACCACACGCCGGTCGCGCTCGGCGGCTATGGCCTCAAGATCGTCGGCGAACGGCCGATTCCGCTGGAGGAATGACATGGCCAGGGTGTTGATCGTCGAGGCGCGCTTCTACGATCATCTCAACGACCTGCTTCTCGAAGGCGCGCGCTTTGCGCTCGAGGAAGAGCGGCACGGCCATGAGACGCTCACCGTGCCGGGCGCGCTCGAGATACCGGCCGCGATCTCGCTGGCGGCGCAGACCGGCCGCTACGACGCCTTCGTCGCGCTCGGCGTCGTGATCCGCGGCGAGACCTACCATTTCGAGATCGTCGCCGGCGAAAGCGCGCGCGGCCTGATGGCGCTCAGCCTCGACGGGCTGGCGATCGGCAACGGCATCCTCACCGTCGAGAATGAGGCCCAGGCGCTCGCCCGTGCCCGCCGCGACGATAAGGACAAGGGCGGCGAAGCGGCCAAGGCCGCGCTGGCGATGATGGCGCTGCGGGAAAAGTTCGCCTGAACGTCCCCCTCCCGCGAGCGGGAGGGGAAATCGCTTCAATCGAGATTTATGCCGCCTGCGCCTCGGCGGCCGGATAATCGACATAGCCCGCCGGCCCCTGGGCATAGAAGGTGCTCGGATCGGGCTTGTTGAGCGACAGGCCGGTCTCGAGCCGGTGCGGCAGATCGGGATTGGCGATGAACGCGCGGCCGAAGGCGATCGCATCGGCCTCATCCGCATCCAGCGCCGCCTGCGCGCGCTCCAGCGTATATTCCGAATTGAGGACGATCGGCCCGGGGAAGACCTTGCGCATCTTGGGCGCGATCGGCGGATGATCGGGGACGCGCAGCTGCGATTCCGCGTGCGGCTCGCGGATCTCGAGGAAGGCGATGCCGATCTCGGCCAGCGCCTCCGCGGCGGCCACGAACAACGGCTCGGGATTGCTGTCGTTAACGCCGTGGATCTCGCCATTCGGCGAGAGCCGCACCGAGGTACGCTCGGGGCCGACCACGTCCGCGATCGCCTGGACCACCTCGCGCAGCAGCCGGATGCGATTCTCGATCGAGCCGCCATATTCGTCGGTCCGGAAGTTGCAATTGTCGCGCAGGAACTGGTCGATCAGATAGCCATTGGCGCCGTGCAGCTGGACGCCGTCGAAGCCGGCTGCGATGGCATGACCCGCGGCGCGGCCGTAATCGGCGACGATCGCGGCGATCTCGTCGATGGCGAGCGCGCGCGACTGGGCATAAGGCTGCTTGCCGTCATAAGTATGGGCCAGATCCGGCGCCTGCGTCGCCGAGGACGAAACCGGGGGCTGGCCGTCGAGGAAGCTGGGGTGGACCAGCCGTCCCATGTGCCAGAGCTGACAGAAGATGCGGCCGCCGGCGTCGTGCACGGCCTGGGTGATCGGCTTCCAGGCCTCGACCTGCTCGGTCGACCAGATGCCGGGCGCGAACGGCCAGCCGAGCCCCTGCGGGCTGATCCCGGTCGCTTCGGAAATGATCAGCCCCGCCCCGGCGCGCTGCTGGTAATAGGTCTTCATCAACTCGCTCGGGAGATGGTCGCGCGTGCCGCGCGCGCGCGTCAGCGGGGCCATGAACACGCGGTTTGGCGCGGTGATCGCGCCGAGCTTGATCGGTTCGAACAGGGACGGCATCAATACTCCTTTCCGAAGGGTAGGGCGCAACCGTTAGCGGGATTCGGTGCGACGATGAACCACCCAAATCCTGCCGGCCTTCGTAGCGGGCGCTTCGCCGCCGCACCGGCTTGAAACGGGCCCGGCGCGGGGGCATCTTGGGCATAAGTGGAGTGGATGATGAGCGAGCCCGATGACATGACCAGCCCGCTTGACATGACCCTCGACGAGCTGCGCGCCGCGCTCGCGCCGCTTATCCCCGGCAACGCCGCGTTCGACGGATGGAGCGACAAGGCTTTGGCGATGGCCGCGGCCGAGCTTGGCGTGCCCGCAGAGCGCGCGCGGCTCGCCTTTCCGGGCGGCGCGCTGGAAATGATCGATGCGTGGTTCGATGCGATCGATCGGGCGATGGCGAAGGCGTGGCCGCTCGAACGGGTCGAGCAGCTCAAGATCCGCGAGCGCATCCGCGCGCTGATCCTCGACCGCATCGCGATGATCAATCCGCACAAGGAGGCGCTGCGCCGCGCGTTTGCGATCCTCGCCTTGCCTCAGAATGCGATGGCCGGGGCGCGGCTCGCGTGGCGCGCGGCCGACCGCATGTGGCGAATCGCCGGCGACGTCTCGACCGATTTCAGCCACTATAGCAAGCGCGGCATCCTCTCGGCCCTCTACACCTCGGCGATGCTCGTCTACCTCGACGACGACAGCGAGGATCTCGTGCAGACCCGTGGCT
>Ga0255338_1003605_pt1 | contig 18118 bp, 10 predicted proteins | sample MeOH1_35cm_T4_19_FD_203715 | JGI IMG/M metagenome (GOLD analysis project Ga0255338, IMG submission 203715) | Sandy soil microbial communities from University of British Columbia, Vancouver, Canada - MeOH1_35cm_T4_195 | ecosystem: Engineered > Artificial ecosystem > Sand microcosm > Unclassified ...
TGGGCGTTGATCACTTCGATGTTGCTGCTCACGCCGGCTTCGAAGCGGTGCCGCGCCTGGGTGAGGACTTCCGTGGAAAGCGTCGCGGCGAGGTTGGCGACCTCCACTTCGTGGGCGGCGGCATCCAGCTCCGCCTGCGCCACCTCGACCTCGTAGCCGACCTGGGCGCGGATATCCCGCCGGGCCTCCTGGACGCGGCTCTGCTCGGACTTGGCGCGGGAGATGTGGGAGGACACCAGGCCGCCCGTGAAGAGGGGCACGCGGAGCCCCAGCGACAGCTGGTACGTGGTGGCCCAGGGCTGGGACTGGAGGCCCGTGGAACCGTAGGTCCCGGTGGCGACGAGGGTGGGCAGGCGCAGGCCCTGGGCGGCCTGGCGCAGATTCTCGGCGGCCCGCTCGCGGGCGTCGAGCGCCGCGAGTTCGGGGCGCTGGGCGAGGCCCGCCTGGTAGGCCTCCTCGAAGCCACCGCCCGGAAGGGCTGGCGCCGCGAGGGTATCCGCCAGCTCGATGCGGGTGCCGGGCGCGAGGTCCAGGAGGCGGCCCAGGCCGGCCAGGGCCGTGAGGCGCTGGGTCTGGGCCTGGATGAGTCGCTGGCGTTCGGTCTGCAGCTGCACCTGTGACCGCAGCGTGTCGAGCTTCGTCCCCACGCCCTGCTTCTGCTGGTTCTCCGCCAGCTTGGCCAGGGCCTCGGCCAGCTCCACACGGGATTCGCCGGCCTGCACCGAGGCGGCGGCGCGGAGGGCGCGCAGGTACTGGCCCACCACCAGGGCGGCGATCTCCTCGCGTACGGCGCGCCCCTGGGCGCGGGTGGCGTCCTCCGCATGCCGGGAGGCGCGCCACTTCTTCCAGAGGCTCAGGTCGAAGAGCGACACCTGGGCTTCCACGCCCACCTGGCCCCAGTTGAAGGGACCCACGACCTGGGGGCCGCCAGGCGTCGGAACGCCGATGAAGGCATCGAGGTTGTTCTTGGCGCGCTGGCCATAGGCCTGGGCGGCGACGGTGGGCATGAGGGCCGCGGCGGCCGCCCGGCGGTCGTCCCCGCTTTCGGCGATGGCCAGCAGCGACTGCTGCACCCGCGGGTTCTGATTGAGGGCGGTCCGCAGGGCCTGGGCCAGGGTGAGCTGCACGGTCGCACGCGGGCTGACGGCCCGGCTGGGTGCAGGGGCGGGGGGTGGCACCTGGGCCCAGGTTGCGCCCGCGCCCGCCAGGGCGAGAAGGAGCACCCGTCCTGCGCCGGGGACATGGGGGACACCAGGGGCCCGGGAGCTGGTGCGGGACATGGAAGCCTCCATCGGTACTGAAAACGATCTTTGGTGGGTCATGCGGACAGGTCGCTGTTGGCCCTGATCCGGTTCAGGAACCCCTTGAGCTGCTCCAGCTCCTCCCGCGTGAAGCCCTTCAGGTGCGCGTTCAGCACCTTGATGGCCACGGGAGGCAGGTGGGGCAGCAGCTCCTGGCCCGCGTCCGTGAGTTCCAGGTGCGTGACCCGGCGGTCCTTGCTGCTGGGGACGCGGCGGATCAGGCCCTTCTCCTCCAGGCGGTCGAGCATGCGCGTCATGGAGCCGGTGTCGCAGTGGCCGAAGCGGCAGAGCTCGGCGGCCGTGGACGCGCACCCCCGGGCGATGCGCATGAGGATCACCCACTGCGCCCCGGTGATGCCCATGCCCTGGCTGGCCATTTCATCATCGAACCCGGCCAGGATCCGCCGGGAGGCATCCGCGATGAGGCGCCCGAGGCTCTCCTCGGGGCTGTAGTTCTCGGGGGTGTACAGCGGCTCGGCCGCTGTTGGGTCGGTTGTCATGGGAAGGGCCTCGAATTTAATGCCTAAGCATTCACTGCCAGAGCAGCAATATTGAAGAGCTTTCCGCCCCCTGTCAACGGTGGTCTGCGAACTTCCAGTCCTCCCGGCCCATTGAAAGGAGGGGTCCTGCCCTTCGTCTACCCTGGATGGGGGACGCCCGCGACCCCGGAGGCCTCATGAACCCTGCTTGGCTATGTCTACCCGTCACGGGCCTCGCGGCGTTCGGCCAGGTGGCACCCGCGCCGGCGCTAGCGCCTGCATTGGCCCAGCCCGAGCGCGAGCTAGCCTTCCCGGGCTTCAACGCCTTCCCCCTAAAGGGCAGCGTCAAGGCGGGGGGCGCCCACCCCTATTTCGCGGTGATGGTGGCCGGCTCTGGCCCCACGGACCGGGACTGGTCCAATCCCCTGATTCCGACGCCGAGCCACGGCGGGCGGGACTTCGCGGCCTGGCTGCAGGGGCAGGGCATCGGCTCCCTGCGCTACGACAAGCGGTTCATCGGGTCGAAGGATCCCAAGCTGGACATCTCCCTGGACGCCCAGGTGGGCGACCTCAAGGCGGCCCTGCAGGCGGCGCGGTCCCTGCCCGAAGCCCGGGGGAAGAAGCTGCTCCTCGTGGGCCACAGCGAGGGCGCGTTGCTGTCCTTGTTGGCCGCAGGGGAAGCGGACGCCGCCCTGCTGCTGGCCATGCCGGGCCTCAGCATGGGGCGCGTGATCCTGGCCCAGGTGAAGGCCCAGCTGGACGCGGCCGGAGCCCCCGCGGAGGTGGCCCAGGCCAATCTCGGCTATCTGGAGGGGGCCCTGGCCTCGATCCGCCAGGACAAGGCCCTTCCCGAAGCCGGCTCCCAGGTGGCCCCGGGCGTCCTGCGGCTGGGCCGGATTCTGGCCCAGCGCGAAAGCCGGGGGTTCGTGCGCGACACCCTGGACCTAGATCCCTGGGCCCTTGCCCAGCGCCTGCCGGTACCCTGCGCCGTGGTCTGGGGCGACCGGGACGTGCAGACCTGGCGGCCGGACGCCGTCCCCCCCGGGTTCAAGGGCACGGTCATCGAAGTGCCGGAGGCGAACCACCTGCTGAAGCGGGAGATCCGGCCCCGGGCCAGCCTGGATGGGGCTTCGGCCTCGACCGCCTACGGCGACAAGACCCCCCTGGCGGACCTGGCACCGGTGGCCCAGTGGCTGAAGGTCCTGAAATAGGTAGAAACCGAACGGGGATCGTTCCATCATAGGAAAAGATCCCCCGAGGTATTCATGTTTCCCATCCGACTCCTGTCGCCTGTGATCGCTCTACTCGCAGCCCAGACGGCGCTCGCCACTGAGACCTGGGCCACGGCCTCCTCGCGGCTCAAGGCCCATGTGGACGCCCGGCAGGGCCAGGGCGCCATCGTGCAGATCGAGTGGGTGGACGCGCAGACGGTCCGGGTCAGCCTGAAGGCCCTCTGGCCCGGGTTCCTCCGGGCCAGTGTCCAGGGGGGCGGGGAGCTTCACCTTCAGCATCGCCTCTGCCAGATGGAGGGCCGGGGCGCCGAGACGCTCGTCGGCACCACCCGGATCGAACCCGGGACCACCCACCTGGACGTCCGCCTTCACGGCTCGGACTTCAATCCCAAGATCAGGCTGCGGCTGCCCGGCCCCGGCCAGACGGAGGTGGGCACGGTGCTCATGAGTGGCAGTCCTGAGGCCTGAACCGGCCGTGGGGCAGGGCCTTGCTAGACTGGATCTCCACTCATCCGGAGGTCCCATGTTCCGCCTCGACGGCAAGATCGCCCTCGTCACCGGCGCCAGCCAGGGCATCGGCGAAGCCATCGCGAAGCGCCTCGCCGCCCAGGGGGCCACGGTGGTCTGTGCGGCCCGCACGCTGAGGAAGCTCCAGGAGGTGGCGGATGCCATCGCTGCCGAGGGCGGGAAGGCGGACGTGGTGGTGGCCGACCTGTCCGATGGCGCGTCCGTGCGCGCCGCGGTCGCCACGACGGTGGAGCGCCACGGCGCCATCCACATCCTGGTGAACAACGCCGGCATCACCCGCGACAAGCTGCTCATCCAGATGAAGGAGGAGGACTGGGACGCGGTGATCGACACCAACCTCAAGGGCGCCTGGACGGCCATCCAGGCGGCCACCAAGCCCATGATGAAGCAGCGCTGGGGCCGCATCATCAACATCGCCTCTGTGGTGGGCCAGATGGGCAACGCGGGCCAGGCGAACTACGTGGCCGCCAAGGCGGGCCTCATCGGCCTCACCAAGTCCGTGGCGCGGGAGCTGGCCAGCCGCAACGTGACCGCCAACGCCGTGACGCCGGGCTACATCGAGACCGCCATGACGGCGGGCCTGCCCGCGGACGTAAAGGCCGAGTTCACGAAGCAGATCCCCCTGGGCCGCATGGGCACCGGCGACGACATCGCCGCTTCCGTGGCCTTCCTCGCCAGCGACGAGGCGGGCTACATCACGGGCCAGGTGCTGAGCGTGAACGGCGGCCTGCTGATGGCCTGAGCCGGCCATGCCGTCCCAGACCCTGGACCTGATCCGCCGCGGCCGGGCCGCCTTCCGGTTCCGCCGCCACTGGCCGTGGGTGGCGCTGGCCATCGGCCTGCTCCTGTCCCTGCGGCCCGTGAACTCCGGTTGCGCCGCGGTCGTGGCCTGGATCGGCGGCCTGGTCCTCCTCGTCCGCGGGCTGCGCTGGATCTGGGACCGGTTGCTGTTCCGGGTGTCCCGGCGGCTCTGGATGATCCTGGCCCTGATGTCCGTGCTCCCCGTGGTGGCCCTGGGTCTGATGCTCATCTCCCTGAGCTGGCTGGGGCTAGGCGCCCAGGTGAGCCGCTCCACCCAGCAGACGCTGACGGCCTGGGAAGAGGCCTTGAAGGTGGCCAACGCCGAGCCCTCCGACGCCGCGGCCCTGCAGGCCCTCCACACCTATGGCGGTGCCTGGGTGGAGCATGCCCCTCAGCTTCCCGAGGGCGTCAGTGATGTGTTCGTCGGCATGGTCTGGGCCGACAGCCACGACGCGAGCCCGAACGAAAGCCGCAAGGATACCTACCTCCGGGCCGTGCGGAAGGAACCCGGCGGCTATCGGATCCTGTCGCTCAACCTCGGCATCCTCGGCGACCGCGCCCAGGCGCTGGCGGGGGGCCAGGTGGTGTTCCAGCTGACCCCGCGGAAGGAGGGCCGCGAGGGCGGGGAGACGCTGAAGATCAAGACCGGCGACCAGCGCCCGGACAAGGACGCCCCCATCCTCGTGGGCCAGGGGGAGTCCCTCGCGGGCTGGACCAAGGGGCAGCCGCTCAAGGGGGCCGGTCTGTTCGCCCCCTTCAACCTGCCGCCCCTGGCGTTCACGATCATGGATTGGTCCACGGGGCGTCCCCTGGTGCTGACCGCCACCCCGGAGACGAATCTCTATGCCCTGTTCGCGGGCTTCCGCTCCGGCGACCGTCAGGGGCTGTCCGAAGGCACGGTGAAGGCCATCGTCGTGGTCGCCCTGGTGCTGATGGGGCTGGTCCTGGCCCAGGCGGTGGCGGCGATCCTCGGGTTGGTGCTGGCCTGGTCCCTGGGCCGGGCGGTGAACGATCTGGACGGGGGGGTGAAACGCCTCAGCCTCGGCGATTTCTCCGCCCGCATCCGGCCCCGAGGCCGCGATCAGGTGGCCCAGCTCTCCGCGGCCTTCAACGACATGGCCGCCCGCCTCCAGACCGCCGCTTCCGAGCGCGAGGAGCGCCTGCGGATGGAGGAGGAGCTGCGCGTGGCCCGGGAGGTCCAGATGCGGCTGCTGCCGGATCTGGAGGCCCTGCGGATGCCTTCAGTGCGGGCCACCATCCTGCCGGCCCGTGAAGTGGCGGGGGACTACTACGACCTGTTTCCCCTGGCCGACGGGAGCCTCGCCTTCCTGATCCTGGATGTGAGCGGCAAGGGGACCAGCGCGGCCTTCTATGCCGCGGAGACGAAAGGCGTGCTGTCCGCCCTGGACAAGGAGGTCCTCAGCCCGGTGGAGGTGGCCGATCGCCTCAATGGCATCTGGTGCCAGGGCCATGCCCGCCGGCTCTTCCTCACCCTCGCCTACGGCACCTTCCATCCCCGGACGGGCCGGTACCAGTTCGTGCGGGCGGGCCACCCCTCCGCGTTCCTGCGCCGCGCGGATGGCCGCGTGCTGCGCCTCCATCCCCGGGGACTGGGCGTGGGCCTCAGCGCCACCGGGTTCAAGGAAGCGCTGGAGCCCAGCGAGGGCATCCTGGAACCCGGGGACAGCCTGATCTTCTACACGGACGGGCTGTCCGAAGCCCAGGCGCCGGATGACACCTTCTACGGCGAGGATCGCCTGGAAGCGCTGCTTGCGGGCCCCTCCGAGGATCTGCAGGCGGCCATCCTCTCGGATGTGGTGGCCTTCACCCAGGGCCGTCCGCTGGCGGACGACCTGACCCTGCTCATCCTGAAACGCTGATCGGGCCCGTCTGGAAGCGGCTCAGCCCCGGCTCAGCGCAAAGCTTCCTTCAGCTCCCGTACGATCTCAGGGGCCTGGATGCGGGCCCCGTCGAGGGCCTTGGCGAAGAGGAGCTTCGCCTCGTCCAGGCGGCCTTCGCTGCGGGCCAGCCAGGCCTGGGCGCGGAGGATGTAGGGCGTCTCCTCCGTGGAGAGTGCGCGGCTCCGATCGAGCAGGGCGCGGGCCATGCCCCGCCGGCCCTCGCGGGCCATGCATTCCGCTTCGGCGGCCAGGCAGTGCGTCTCCATGAGCGGGTCCTGCAGCTCCTGATGGAGGGCGAGGGACTGCCGGTAGAACATGCGGGCCGCGTCATAGCGGCTGGCGTCGCGGTGGATCTCCCCCAGGTTGTAGAGGGCTGTGGCCTCCATGGGCCGGAGCTGGGTCTTGCGGGCCTGCTCGAGGCACTGGCGTTCCAGCCCCCCGGCCCGGTCCAGCTCGCCCCGCGCCTGGGCCACGCTGGCCAGGCCCATGAGGGAGTAGACCAGGCCGTTGGCATCGCCGATGGTTTCGCGCAGCGACTGCGCCTTGCGGAAGAAGGCCTCGGCCCGGTCCAGGCCACCTTCCTGGGCCAGTGCCAGATCCCCCAGGTTGTTGGTGATGAAGGACTCCCCCCAGCGGTCGCCATAGGCCTGCACGGTCTGGAGCGCGCTCTGGTAGCTGGCCTCCGCCTCCTTGAGGTGGCCGCGCTCCTTGTTGATCACCGCCAGGTTGTTGAGCGAACGGGTGGCGTTCAGCCGGTCGCCCAGGCGCTGGTACATGGCCAGGGCCTGCTGGTACTCCGCCTCGGCCTCGGCGGGCTTGTGCTGGCGCTGGAAGTTGACGCCGAGGGTGGCGTGGATGCCGGCCTCGAAGGCGGCCTCGCCCAGGGACTTGGCCAGGTCCAGGGCCTCGTGGCCGACGCGGTCCGAGGCCTCCCACTGGCCGCGGTCCCCGTGCCGCACGGACAGGTAGTGGAGGGCCTTCATCTCGCTGACCCGGTCCCCCTGGGCGCGGGCGGACCAGCGGGCCCAATGGAACACCGGCTCGGGGGGGATATCGGCCAGCCGGCTGAGGCACCGGGCATAGCCGAGGATCGCCGGGGCGAACTCGGGAGCCTTCAGCGCTGCGGCCTGGAAGGCCGGGGCGGCCCCCTTGAAATCTCCCCGGTCCATGAGGTCGGCGCCGCGGACATAGGCTTCCAGGGCTTCTGGCGCTACCGGCAGCATCGTCTTGGGCTGGGAGGCGAGGGGATCCACGGCCTTGATGAGCTCCGCTGCCACCTTGCGGGCCAGGGGCAGGGACACCGCCACGCGATCGCTGGCCTCCCGGGCTTCACCGCTGTGGCGGATCTTCCCGGCGGCGTCCCTGAGCTCGTAGGCCAGCACCACCGTGCTGCCGCCGCTGCGGGAGAGGGTGCCCCGCAGCACCAGCTGGGCGCCCAGGGCGGCGATCAGACGGGCCTGGTCCTCCGGCGGAATCGGGCCCCGGGGCGCCAGGCGCAGGGCTGCGCGGCCGCGGGTCAGGCTGTCGGCATCCACGGGCGCGAGCTTGGCCTGGCCGCCCAGGGAGGTCTCGATCATCTGCGGCAGCACCAGCTGGGTCAGGGACTCCAGCCGGTCCTCCCCGGTGGCGTTGGTGAAGGGCAGGACCACGAGCCGCGCGGGCCGTTCGCGGGTCAGGTCGGCGATGATTCCCCGGGAGCTGAACCAGTTCGCGCCCGCCGCCAGCGCCAGGGCGCCGAGGGCGGAGGCGCCGGCCCAGCGCAGGGCACTGCGGGGCCGGAGCAGGTGGTCGAGCCGCCGGCCCGCCTGGGCCGCGGTGGGCCGCTTGAAGGGGTGGGCCTCCAGCATGGCCAGCAGAAGCTCCGAGGCCCCCGACGGCAGACCGCGGACCTTGAGATCCCGATGGCTGCCCTGCACGATGGCCAGCATCCGCGCGCGCCCTTCGCCAGGGAAGGGATGCTCCCCTGCGAGCAGTTCCCACGCCACGATGCCGAGGGAGAACACGTCGCTGGATGAGCCCGCGGCCTGGCCCTGGATCTGCTCCGGGGACGCATAGCTCGGGCTTCCCATGAAGGTTCCCGCCTGGGTGATCCGCTCCCAGGACTGGTTGCCGGAGGGCTCCTCGCCGCTCGCGCCGTCCTTCGCCCGCCCGGCCTCCTCCATGGCCTGGAGGGTCCCCAGGGTCGGCACCCCCGAGGGCGTGCTGTGGGTGTTGCCCGAGCCCGAAGGGTCCACCAGCCGCGCCAGGCCGAAGTCGAGGACCTTCACCTCGAGCTTCCGGGTGCCCGGTGCCTGGGCCACCATGATGTTCCCGGGTTTCAGATCGCGGTGGATAAGCCCCTTCGCGTGAGCGGCCTCCAGCGCATGCGCCACGGCGCTGACCACCTGGAGCTTCTCGCGCACGGTGAGGTCCGGCGCGGCCTGATCCAGAGTGCGCCCCGCGAGGAGTTCCATGGCGATGTAGGTGCCGCTGGGGCTCTCCATCCAGTCATGCACCTGGCAAACGTTCGGATGGTTGAGCTGGGCCAGGGCCAGGGCCTCGCGTCGGAAGCGCTCCGGCGCGGTGGCCTCGCGGTCCGCGCCCGCTCGCAGCGCCTTGAGGGCCACGCTGCGTTCCAGGGTGGGATCCCAGGCCCGGTACACCTCGCCCATGCCGCCCGTGCCCAGCAGGGCCTCCACCCGGAAGCGCCCCACCTGCGTGCCGGATTCCAGAATCCGCCTCTTGGAAGAGGGAGCGGGCTCGGCATCGATTTCATTGGACATTTGGGCACCGGCGATTTTTTTTACCTTATCACGCGGTGGGATTCCTGATGGACTTTCAGCTCATTCCAGCCGGGCTTTCCGCTCGCCGTCCTGCCACCGCAGGCCGAGGTCAGCACCCGCGGGCAGGGCCCGGGCCGACGTCACGGGCCGCCCTTCCGCATCCAGGGCCAGCACGAAGCCCCGCTGGAGCGGGCCGGCCGGATCCAGGCCCCGCAGGCGCTCCGCGAGCACCGCCAGGCGCTGGTTCCGGCGCTGGAGGGCGCCTAGGGCGGCGGGAGCGAGCGCGCGCTGGGCCTCGCGCACCCGGGGCAGGTCCAGCTCTCCGGCGGCGCGCCCGGCGGCCTGGCCCAGGCGCTGGCGCAGCAGCGCCAGCCGCCCGCCCGTGGCGTCCAGGCCGCGGCTGGGGTGGGCCAAGGCCAGGCGCTGGCCCAGGGCGGCCAGCCGGGAGGCGGTTGCCGCCACGGGTTCCGCCCGCTGGAGGCCGTGGTCCGTGAGCAGGTTGAGGGTGGTCTCCAGGCCCCGCAGGCGCCAGGCGGTTTTGGCGGCCAGGGCTTCGGTCCGCCGCCGCAGGTCCGCGCCCAGGGCCGCGCGGTCCGGGGTGGCCAGTTCCGCGGCCTGGCTGGGCGTGGCGGCGCGGCGATCCGCGGCCAGGTCCACCAGCGTCGTATCGATCTCGTGGCCCACGCCGGTGATGACAGGGATGCGGCAGTCCACCACGGCGCGCACCAGCTCCGGATCGTTGAAGGCCCAGAGATCCTCCAGGCTGCCGCCGCCCCGCACCAGCAGCAGGGCTTCGCAGCCCCAGTGGGGATCCTGGAGCTCTTGGATTGCGAGGAGCGTTTCCGGCACGCAGCGCTCGCCCTGGGCCGCCGCGGGCGCGATGAGCAGATCGATGCCAGGGGCGCGGCGGGCCGTCACCTCCAGCACATCGCGCAGGGCCGCGCCGCCCAGGGCCGCCACGATGCCGAGTTTCTTCGGGAAGCGGGGCAGGGGGCGCTTGGGCCGGTCGAAGAGCCCCTGGGCGCGCAGATCCGCCTCCAGCTGCCGCAGCCGCGCCTGGAGGTCGCCCACGCCCGCAGGCTCGCAGTGCGTCACGGCCAGCGTGATGGTCCCACCCGCCACGTAGAGGTTCAGGCTGCCCTTCACCACCACCCGCTGGCCGTCTGCCGGCCTGTGCTGGAGGAACCGCTGCTGCCCCGCCCACACCGCGCAGGACAGCGCCGCGCCCTCCTCCTTCAGCGTGAAGTACCAGTGCTTCCCCGAACCCCGGAAGTTCGACACCTCCCCCACCACGCACACCGCCGCGAAAGGCGGTTCCAGCCTGGTTTTCACCTGCTCCAGCAGGCGCTTGACGGAGAGAGGGGCGTCCATCAGGGCATCATCGCACAGGCTTCGTGTGCCGAGGCCAAGTCCTACCCGATCACCGCCAGCCATTCGGCAACGATGGACACGGCCTCGCCGTCTCCCGGCTCCAGAACGATGGGCTCGAATCCTGGAGCGGTGGAATGGGGCAGCAATGTGATGCGCTCGTGCTGCCATCCCCCCGCGCCATCGCTGCACTTCTCGCTCTGGTACCGCTTGATCGTGTAGCTGCCGCCGGTCTCCGAATCCGAGATGCCGCGGTGCTGGGCCAGTACGATCTTCCCCTGCCTTGAACCCTTCGGATTCGCGCGGAACAGGCACCACGCGCCGTTGGGGATGCGGCGATTCATGGACTCACCCATCACTTGGGCGACGAACAGGCCAGGGCCAGCAGTGAAGCCCTCCGGAAGCTCCACCCACTGGTCGGCCCCGTCATGCAGTGACTGCGATTCGGAGAATGCACCGGCGGCGATCTTCAGCGAAACAAGAGGGACAGCCCTGGTTGCATGCGTCGCCTCTTCGGACGTGAGAATCGGGAACGGCAGCGGAACGGAATACGGCGGCCAGTTCTCTGCATCCGAGAGTTTTCCAATCGCGCTGGATCTGGCGGGTTCGACGTGTGTCCCGGTGAGGTGGGAGCGGAAGTGGTCGGCCGTCTCCTTGTCCGTGAAATAGACATAACAACCACGCATGCCGCGCGTCATCAGGGTGCGGTAGGTGTTCTTGATGATGGCGTCGGTCTGCGCATGGGCGGTGGTGGGGTTGCCATTTGCCAGCGCCCTCCATCCCTTGATGGACTGGTCTGAAGCCGAGCGTTTTTCCGGCTGGGTGACGATCATCCCATCTCGCACGATGAGATCGTCTCCAACGATCACGCCGATGTAGTCCGTCTCCAGGCCCTGGCAGGTGTGAATGCAGCCCACCTCATGGACGGATGTTTCGGCAACCATCCACAACCCGCCGTCCCGGCTGAGGTTCCAGCGTGCCTGGAAGCCGTACTCAGGCATGACAATGTCGTACGCCCCCGGGTCCTTCTTGCTCGGCCATTTCCAGCAGTAGCCAGCCACCATGCGTGCCCGGTTGCGTTCCTTGTTTCTCTCGAAGATCAGGTCGCGGAGTTCTGTAGGCGAATCGATGATGCGGAAATCAAACTCGGCCACGTCGAGGTGGTCGTTGGCCGTCGCACGGATCTGCAGCATGTGATCCAGCCAGGCGAGGTACCCATCCGAACCGTTGCAGCGGAACTGGGAAGACAGCGCCATCTCATGGACAGTGGCCCCGAGTTCCTTCGCCCATTTGCGGATGGTGTCCTTGTCGCCTACGTCCTTCAGAGTGACCTTCTGCGATTCATCGACGAAGAATACCGAGCAACGCGCGGCCCTGATGATTTCCTTGATCTGGTGTTCTCCCAGGTTGCCGTACAGACCAGACTTCTCGTTGAGTCGATGCGCTTCATCCACCACCAGCGCATCAATGCTGTTCAACTCAGCATCGGTGAAAGCCCCGGAACCGACAAACATGTTGGAGTAGTGGGTCTTGCGCGGAACGCCAGTGAGGCGTGCCTCATACACTGCCCGTGGTGCAGCATTCTTGGTCACGTACTTGGTCACCAGATCCATGCTGGTCAAACCCACCAGCAGGTTGACCGCCACCACGGATTTCCCCGTGCCAGGACCGCCTTCGACGATCAGCACGCACTTGCCCTTGTCGCGGACCTTGCGGGCGTGGCTCAATGCCGCCTCGTAGACCAATTTCTGGTCATCCACCAACACGAACTCAGGATGGCCACGTAGCAGTCCCACCAGACCATCGGCGAGGCTCTTCGAGGGCCGGATGCGACCGCTCTCGATCCGGAACAGGGCCTGCGCCTTGTCTCCATAACGCACATGCTTCTTGATGAAGTCTTGAAGTCGCCGTCGCTCTTCCTTGCCCTTGAGGAACAGTGGTGCCCGCCGGATGTGGTCCTCATAAAACGGATCGCAGATTGCGCCGCCGTCATCGCTGTAGTTGTGGAGGTAGGCACAGGGAGACAACTGCATGTCACCCTCGTAGACGGCCTCGTTATAGCCCTCCAGGAGTGCGGCGTAGCTCCAGGCCTGGTAGGACGGGTGGCTGGTCTCCTCCACTCCCCGCGCAAAACGGGTCGCGACAATGCCGTCCTTCTCGGTCTTCTGTGCCGACTCCCACTGCTTGAGCTCGATGATGACGACACAGTCCTTGTTCCCGGCAGTCTTTCCCGTCAGCAGGAAATCGACCCGTTTGGCGGTCTGGGGAATCGTGTACTCGATGGCGACACCACAGTCGTCCGGGATGCCTTCATCGACGAGCACCTTGCCCATGTAGGCGAGCGAATTCGCCCAGGCACGGAACTGGCCTTTGGCCACCTTCGAGCCGGTCTTTGCATGGAAAGATTCGAGGATCACGTCTTCAATATCACGGTGGTGAAGATCGTGCAGGAATGAGGCCTTCTCAGCCTGGTAGATGATCATGGCTCAGAGTTCCGTGTATTTCTTGCTTGAGCCACGGGCCTTTTCGACGGGGTATTTCTCGGCATTCCTGGCCAGTTTGGCGCGCAACGCCGTCTCGAGGTCGATATCGAGATCATGCGCCATCAGCAGGACGTAATAGAGGACGTCCGCCAACTCGTCAGAGAGATCGGCTTTCCGATCGCGGGAAACCACATCGACTTCTGCGCCGGATTTCCATTGGAATATCTCCAGGACCTCGGCGGCCTCGAGAGAAAGCGAAAGCGCCAGGTCCTTCGGGTTGTGGAACTGCTTCCAATCCCGCTCGTCGCGGAAAGCGACGATGCGTTCAGTAAGCAACTTGATCTCGGACATTTGAGTCCTCTCTATCGTGAGTCCCAGGCTGGCACCATCGCGGATAGCAGCACCCATACTACTTCTATCCGATGGTGTATCGACCATGTGGGTGCGGCAGATCACCTGGATGCCGCCGGGCTGGATGCCTACGGCTGGCAGATTCTGCTTTCATCCCCTGCACCCCCTTCATCCAGGCAAAAAAAGATTTTGAGCCAGGATGAAGGGGATGAAGGGGATTCAAAGGACCAGGCTGTTGTCGAGGCGAAGATCCTGGCCCGGCGGGTTGCCTTGAACAAGGAACGCGCTGCGGTGTCGGCCCACGGAATGCGGCTCGGAAGTTTCCGTGGGCTTGGCACTACCTCGTCATACAATGCCCGGGTCCCCCAACCTTGAGGTGAACCGATGCCCGGACGACCGCTCCTGCTTTCCCGGCTGGCCTTTGCCCTCGCCCTGTGCGGCACGGCGCAGGCTCAGACCAAGCTGCTCCGCTTCCCGGACATCCATGGGGACAAGGTGGTCTTCACCTATGGGGGCGACCTGTGGACCGCCGCCAGCACCGGCGGCAGCGCCACGCGGCTGACGGCCCATCCGGGCCTGGAGGTGTTCGCGAAGTTCAGCCCCGACGGGAAGTGGATCGCCTTCACGGGCCAGTACGACGGCGACGAGCAGGTCTACGTCATCCCCAGCGGCGGCGGCATCCCGCGCCAGCTCACCTACGATCCCGCGGCGGGCCCGCTGCCGCCCCGGGGCGGCTACGACCACCAGGTGGTGGGCTGGACGCCGGACGGCGACCGCGTGCTGTTCCGCGCGGGCAGCGACGCCGACGGCGTGCTGAGCCGCACGGCCCTCTACACCGTGAGCCTGAAGGGCGGGCTGCCGGCGAAGCTGCCCATGCCCACGGCGGGGCCCGGCTCCTTCTCGCCCGACGGCAAGCGCATCGCCTACGCGCCCATGTTCCGCGACTTCCGCCACTGGAAGCGCTACCAGGGCGGCTGGGCGCAGGACCTCTACGTCTTCGACCTGGCCACGAAGGCGCAGCAGAAGATCGCCGCCAGTCCGCGCACCGAGCGCGATCCCATGTGGATCGGCGACAAGGTGTACTTCGCGTCGGATCGGGACGGCAAGCTGAACCTCTACGCCGTGGATCCCGCCACGGACGCCGTGCAGCAGCTCACCTTCCAGAAGACCTGGGATGTGCGCTGGCCCTCCAGTGATCACCAGTCCCGCATCGTCTACGAGCTGAACGGCGAGCTGCGCGTGATGAACACGCAGGACGGCAGCGACAAGGGCATCGCCATCGCCGTGCCCACGGATGGCGGCGCCTCCCGGCCCACGCGCATCAGCGTCGAGCGCAACATCGAAGGCTTCGCCCTGTCGCCCAAGGGAGAGCGCGCACTCTTCGTGGCCCGGGGCGACGTGTTCACGGTGCCCATCGAGAAGGGGCCCGTGCGCAACCTGACCAACAGTTCCGGCGCCCACGACAAGCACGCCCGCTGGTCGCCGGACGGCAAGAAGGTCGCGTTCATCTCGGACCTGTCTGGCGAGGATCAGGTCTACCTCGTGGCCCAGGATGGCAAGGGGAAGGCCGAAGCGCTGACCTCCGGCCTGGTGGGGCAGCTGAATGCGCCGCTCTGGGCGCCCGGCGGCAAGCACCTGGCCTTCACGGACAAGGATGGCGTCGTCTACGTCCTCGGCGTGGCCGATCGCAAGCTGGTCAAGGCGGCCAAGGATCCCTTCGCCCGGGTGGGCGATCTGGCCTGGTCGCCAGACGGCCAGTTCCTGGCCTTCTCGCTCTCCAACCTGAATGGCACCCGCAGCCTCCAGATCTGGGGCCTGGCGGACCAGCAGCTCCACCGGATGACGGGCGACCTCTTCCCCGTCACCGAACCCGCCTGGGATCCCGAGGGCAAGTATCTCTACGCCCTCAGCCGCCGGGACTACGCGCCGCAGATCAGCGACCTGGAATTCGACTACGCGGGGAACCGCAACACGGATGTGGTGGCCTACGCCCTGCGGAAGGATGTGCCCCATCCCTTCCCGCCGGAAAGCGATGAGGTGGGGGCGGCACCCGAGAAGAAGGAAGACAACGGCGAGAAGAAGGACGACGGCAAGAAGGCCGACAAGCCGGCGGAGGCCAAGGCCCCCGTGGCCGTGCGCATCGACTTCGACGGCTTCGAGCAGCGCGGCGTGCGCGTGCCCGTGCCCGCGGACAACCTGGGCGGCCTGGAGGCGGTGAAGGGGTTCCTGCTCTACAGGAAGTCCGAGCCCTTCGTGTACGGCGAGGCCAACGGCCGTCGCCCCGGCGGTGGCGGTCTCTGGATCTTCGACCTGAAGAAACGCCAGGAGAGCGAACTGCTGCCCGAGGCCCAGGGCTGGGTGCTGAGCCAGGACGGCAACAAGATCCTGGCCCGGGCCGGGCAGGGACCCGCGGCCTCGTACCAGCTCATCGATGCCAAGCCCAAGGCCACGGAGAAGAAGACCGTCTCCACCAAGGACCTCTTCGTGGACCGCATCCCCGCCGAAGAATGGCGCGAAGTCTACGACGAGACCTGGCGGCGCTTCCGTGACTTCTTCTACGTGAAGAACATGCACGGCTACGACTGGCAGGCCCTGCGTGAGCAGTACCGCCCCTGGCTGCAGCACGTCACGCACCGCTCGGACCTGACCTACGTGCTGACCGAGCTCATCTCCGAATTGAACATCGGCCATACCTACACGGAGGGCGGCGACCAGTTCCTGCCTGAGCGGGCCAAGGTTGGCCTGCCCGGCGCCCGCATCGAACTGGATGCCGCCGTGGGCCGCTACCGGCTGGCCCACATCTACCGGGGCCACAACGAGGAACCCAAGTACCGCAGCCCGCTGACGGAGGTGGGTGTGGATGCCCGCGAGGGCGACTACATCCTCGCCATCGATGGCGTGGAGCTGAAGGCGGACGACAGCCCCTACCGCCTGCTGCGCAACAAGACCTTTTCGGTGACGCTGACGCTGAATGGCAAGCCCACGTTCGAGGACGCCCGCCAGGTCAGCTACCAGCCCATCCCGAGCGAGGCCAGCCTGCGCTACCTCGACTTCGTGCTGCGCTCGAAGGAGACCGTGGACAAGCTCAGCGGCGGGAAGGTGGGCTACCTCCACATCCCCGACATGGGGGCGCCCGGCCTGTACGAGTTCATCAAGTGGTACTACCCGCAGATCCGCAAAGAGGGCCTGGTTGTGGATGTCCGCGCCAACGGTGGCGGCAACATCAGCCAGATGATCATCGAGCGCCTCAACCGGAAGCTGCTGGGCACCCGGTTCGGCTTTGGCAGCGACGAACCGACCACCTATCCGTCCACCGTATTCCACGGTCCCATGGTGGCGCTCACCAGCGAGACGAGCGCCAGCGATGGCGACATCTTCCCCTACCACTTCCGGTTCGCGGGCCTCGGCCCCCTCATCGGCAAGCGCACCTGGGGCGGCGTCGTGGGCGGTGGCAACACGCCGTTGATCGACGGCGGCAGCGTCTTCGTCCCGCGCTCGGGAACCAACGCGCCTACGGGCGAATGGATCATCGAAGGCGAGGGCGTGACGCCTGACATCGACGTGGAGAACGATCCCGTGTCCCTGCTCGCGGGCCATGATCGCCAGCTGGAGCGGGGCGTGCAGGAGGTGCTGAAGCGCATGGCCGAGACGCCCATGCACCTGCCCAAGCGGCCAGCGGACCCCGTGAAAACCAAATAGGTCTGATGGTCTAACCACTCGGAATGACGCCGGAATAATCCAGTACAACATTTGTTGCCACAAGAGTCGGAATCTTCAATGTTTCTGCCCAGGTGGCAACAAATTGTTTTTGGCTTGGTGGTCAGACCATCGCACGGTACTGTTCTGCAACCGATTCGGAGGTCGACAATGCTTTTGAGCATCCTCGCAGCCACGCTGCCTCTCATTGTTCTGCTCATCGGCATCCCGCTGCTGATGAAACCCGCCGCGAAGGTGGCGCCCATCGCCCTGCTGGTGACGGTGCTCGCGGCCGTCGCCGTGTTCCACTTCCCGGTGAAGACGACGATGCTGGCCGCCCTCCAGGGCGGCCTCACGGGCATCTTCCCGATCATGTACATCCCCTTCGGCGCGCTGGTGGTCTACAACGTACTGAAGGCCACGGGCTGGATGGACAAGATGCAGGGCGCCATGGCGAACCTCACGGTGGACCGCCGCGCGCAGGCGCTGCTCATCGCCTTCGGCTTCGGCGCCTTCCTCGAGGGCATCTGCGGCTTCGGCGCCCCGGTGGCCATTCCCGCCAGCATCCTCATCGGCCTGGGCTACAACCCGATGATGGCCGCCCTGGTGTGCCTGGTGGCCAACACGGGCCCCGTGCCCTTCGGCTCCCTCGCCATCCCCACGGTGACCCTGGCCAAGACCACGGGCCTGGACGTGATGAAGCTCTCCCAGATGACGGGCCGCTTCATGGCGCCCCTGGCGCTCATCATGGCCTTCGCCACCGTGTACGCCATGTCCAAGTCCAAGGGACTGAAGGGCGCCCTGGGCACCATCCTGGTGTCGGGCCTCAGCTTCGCCATCACCGAATTCCTGGTGTCCAACTTCATCGGCGCGGACCTCACCTCCGTGCTGGCGGGCCTGGTCTGCCTCGTGGCCACCGCCATCTACCTGAACTTCCAGAAGCATGCCCAGCCCTGGCTCTTCGAGGGCGAGGCCCCGGCCACCGAGGAGCGGCGCGAGTTCCATCCCAAGGAACTCTTCCTCTCCTGGCTGCCCTACCTGCTGCTGGCCGTGCTCGTCATCGCCGTGAACCTGCCCAGCACCAAGCCCCTCTTCAACGGCAGCGCCCCGGGCTGGAAGTGGGTACTCCTCAAGGCCCAGATCTACAACCCCGGCAAGCTCTACGCCTTCACCTGGCTCCAGAGCCCCGGCACCATCATGCTCATCGCCGGTCTCA
>Ga0255338_1003606_pt1 | contig 18115 bp, 15 predicted proteins | sample MeOH1_35cm_T4_19_FD_203715 | JGI IMG/M metagenome (GOLD analysis project Ga0255338, IMG submission 203715) | Sandy soil microbial communities from University of British Columbia, Vancouver, Canada - MeOH1_35cm_T4_195 | ecosystem: Engineered > Artificial ecosystem > Sand microcosm > Unclassified ...
GCGCGGGCGTGTCGGTGGCGTGTCGGGAGCGTCGTGGGGCTGGGGGGCGAGGCCTGTCTCGGCGGATCCGTGCCGCCCGCCGCGCGGTGCGGCAGGTCGGCTGTTGCGTGCATCCCGGTCGCCGGGGCAGCACTGCCGCCGCGGCAAAGGCGGAGCCGTCTTCCGTCTTTCGCCGGAGTGCGTTTTTACGAAAAAATGATATCCACTTTGCCAGTCGCTTTCACGGGCGGGCCGGCTCCCACCGGTCGCGCCGCTGACGGACCACGCCGCATCGACGTCGCCTTCGGGCCGGCGCATCCACCGCATCATCGGGAGATTGGGACATGCTGAAGGGCAAGAACGCCGTCGTCACCGGCTCGACCTCGGGCATCGGGCTCGCCATCGCCCGCGCCGTCGCCGCCGAAGGCGCCAACGTCGTCATCAACGGCTTCGGCGACGGTGCCGCGATCGAAGCCGAGCGCGCCAAGATCGAGAGCGAGTTCGGCGTCAAGTGCATCTATTCGTCCGCCGACATGACGAAGCCCGACGAGATCGCCAAGATGATCACGGACACCGAGGCGAACTTCGGCTCGGTCGACATTCTCGTCAACAACGCCGGCATCCAGTTCGTCTCGCCGATCGAGGAGTTCCCGATCGAGAAGTGGAACGCCATCATCGCCATCAACCTCACCGCGGCGTTCCACGCGATCCGCGCCGCGGTGCCGGGGATGAAGGCGCGCAAGTGGGGCCGTATCGTCAACACCGCCTCGGCGCACGCCCTCGTCGGCTCGCCGTTCAAGGCGGCCTATGTTTCCGCCAAGCATGGCATCGCCGGCCTGACCAAGGTCGTCGCGCTCGAGACGGCCGAGTTCGGCATCACCGTCAACGCCGTCTGCCCGGGCTACGTGTGGACGCCGCTCGTCGAGAAGCAGATTCCCGATACGGCGAAGGCGCGCGGCATCACCGAGGAGCAGGTGAAGCACGACGTGCTGCTCGCCGCCCAGCCGACGAAGGAGTTCGTCACCGTCGAGGAGGTCGCGGCGCTGTCGCTGTTCCTGATGAGCGACGGGGCGCGCTCGATCACCGGCGCGATTATCCCCATCGACGGCGGCTGGACCGCCGAGTGACGAAGCGCCGCGCCGCGCCCGCCGAGACGAAGCGGGTCAACCTGGCGCTGCAGGGCGGAGGCGCCCACGGCGCCTTCACCTGGGGCGTGCTCGACCGGCTCCTCGAGGACGGGCGCGTCGTCGTCGACGGCATCTCGGGGACGAGCGCCGGGGCGATCAACGCCGCCGTCATGGTCTCCGGGCTCGCCGCCGGCGGGCCGGAAGGCGCCCGCGCGGCGCTTGGCGCGTTCTGGCGGCGCATGTCCGAGGCGAGCGCGGCGAGCCCGCTGCAGCGCTCGCCGCTCGACCGGATGACCGGCTACCTGCGCGGCGATCCGTGGAGCTTCGACCGCTCGCCGAGCTACTTCTTCTTCGACGTGCTGACCCGGTTCGCCTCGCCCTACGAGCTCAACCCGCTGAACTACAACCCGCTCAAGGACATCGTCGCCGAGACGGTGGACTTCGAAGCGGTCCGGGCCTATCGCGACCTGCGGCTGTTCGTCTCGGCGACGAACGTCCACTCCGGCAAGATCCGCGTCTTCCCCGGCGCCGAGCTGACCCTCGACGCGGTGATGGCGTCGAGCTGCCTGCCGCAGGTCTTCCACGCGGTTGAGATCGACGGCGCGCCCTACTGGGACGGCGGCTACATGGGCAACCCGCCGCTGTTCCCGCTCCTCGACGGCTCGCGCGCCGCCGATACCATCCTCGTCCAGGTGAACCCGGTCGAACGGCACGAGACGCCGCGCACGGCGCGGGAGATCCTCAACCGGCTGAACGAGATCACCTTCAACGCGACGCTGATGCGCGAGCTCGGCACCATCGACTTCGTCAACCGGCAGATCGACGCCGGCCGGCTCGATTCGAACCGCTTCGGCCGGGTGCTGATGCACTGCATCTCGGCCGAGCCGGCGGTCGGCACCCTGTCGGATTCCTCGAAGCTCAACGCCGAGTGGGAGTTCATCTGCCACCTGCGCGACGCCGGCCGGGCGGCGGCGGGCGAGTTCCTCGCGGCGCACTTCGACGACCTCGGCCGCCGCGCCACGTTCGACATCGCCGCGCTCCTTCGCTAGACGGCGCCCGTTCCCGGACGGGCCGGCCGCCAGCGCCGGGCGCGGGCGCCGCCGGCGGAAAAGCGCTTCGCACTTGCCGGCCTCTTGCTCTAGACAACGCTCGCCCGCGGGCCGCCGCGGCGGCCGTCTCCGATCGACCTGTCAGGACAGTCTCGCGCATGACCACCCGCTTCGACGTGCTCGGCATCGGCAACGCCATCATGGATGTCCTCGCCCAGGTCGACGACGACCTGATCGTCCGCGAGAAGCTGGTGAAGGGCGAGATGCGCCTCGTCGACGCGGCGCGCTCGGCGGCGATCTACGAGGCGATCGGGCCGACGACGCTCGCCTCCGGCGGCTCGGCCGGCAACACCATCGCCGGCATCGCCTCGCTCGGCGGCCGCGCCGCCTACATCGGCAAGGTCGCCGCCGACCCGATCGGCGCCGCCTACGGCCACGACATGCGCTCGGTCGGCATCCACTTCGCCACCGGGCCGCTCGAGAACGGGGCGCCGACGGCGACCTCGATCATCCTGATCACGCCGGACGGCGAGCGGACGATGAACACCCACCTCGGCGCCTGCCTGTCGCTCGGCCCCGACGACGTCGAGCCGGCGGTGGTGCGCGCCGCGGCGATCACCTATCTCGAGGGCTACCTGTGGGATCCGCCGGCGGCCAAGCAGGCCTTCCGCGCCGCCGCCCGGATCGCCCACGAGGCGGAGCGGAAGGTGGCGATCACGCTCTCCGATTCGTTCTGCGTCGACCGCCATCGCGGCGAGTTCCTCGAGCTCGTCCGCACCGGCACCGTCGACATCGTCTTCGCCAACGAGCACGAGCTCAAGGCGCTCTACGAGACCGCCGACCTCGACACCGCCGTGGCGGCGCTGCGCCAGGACTGCGCCCTCGCAGCCGTGACGCTCGGCGCCGAGGGCTCGCTCGCCGTCAGCCGCGGCGAGACGGTGCACGTCAAGGCGCAGCCGGTCGACCGGGTCGTCGACCTCACCGGCGCCGGCGACCTCTACGCCGCCGGCTTCCTGTTCGGCCTGTCGCGCGAGATGGCTCTCGCCGACTGCGCGGCGCTCGGCGGCCTCGCCGCGGCGGAGGTGATCGGCCACGTCGGCCCGCGCCCGCAGCGCCACCTCGTCGACGTCGCCCGCGACGCCGGCTACGCGGTGTGAGCGCGCGCGGGGCCCTGCGGAGCGGGCGCCGCGGCCGTCCAGCCGCGCCGGGTCGCTCTCAGCCCTCGCCGTCCCAGTAGTCGACGGCGTCGGCGTGGCGGCCGATGAAGGAGACCTTGCGGGCGGCCTTGTCGCCGCCGGGCGCGGCGCCGGCGAAGGCGACGAGCTTGCCGGAGTCCGGATATTCCATGATTTCCGGCTCGTTCATCGTGCTGACCGCGAGATAGCGCAGTGGCCCGGCCGCGCCGGCGATGAGCTGGTGGGCCGTCTCCGGCCCGCCCGACGGGCAGACGACGACGTCGCCCGCGGCGACCGGGAAGGTATCAGGCCCGAAGCGCAGCGTTCCTTCGCCCGCGAGGACGACGAACAGCTCGTCGTTGCCGTGATGGCAGTGGAACGGCCAGGCGCGCTTGCCGGCCGGCACCTCGACGAGCCGGGCGCCGAGGCGCCGCGGCCCGGCCGGCGCCGCGACCGCGGCGAACAGCGCCTCGAAGCTCTCGCCGTGGGCCTGGCGGGCGAGGACGAGGTCGGAGAGCCGGACGACGGGCGACATGGGAACGGTTCCTCGTTGGTCAGGCGGCGCCGGCGGCCTCAGTCGATGTCGAACTTGACGCCCTGGGCGAGCGGCATGGTGCGGCCGTAGTTGATGGCGCTCGTCATCCGCCGCATGTAGCCCTTCCAGGCGTCCGAGCCGGATTCGCGGCCGCCGCCGGTCTCCTTCTCGCCGCCGAAGGCGCCGCCGATCTCCGCCCCCGAGGGGCCCATGTTGACGTTGGCGATGCCGCAGTCGGAGCCCGCCTGGGCGAGGAAGTGCTCGGCCTCGCGCAGGTCGGTGGTGAAGATCGACGAGGACAGCCCCTGCGGCACGCCGTTCTGCAGCGCGATCGCCGCGTCGAGGCTCTCCGCCTTCAGGACGTAGAGGATCGGCGCGAAGGTCTCCTCGACGACCGGCCCCACCTGGGCCGGCATCTCGACGAGCGCCGGGCGGACGTAGAACGCCTCCGCCGCGCCCTCGACGGCGATGCGCTCGCCGCCGTGGACGGTGCCCCCGGCGGCCCGCGCCGCGGCTAGCGCCGCCTGCATGCCCGCGTAGGCGGCGGCGTCGACGAGCGGGCCGACGAGCACGTCGCCCGCGACCGGGTTGCCGACCTTGACGGCCGCGTAGACCTTCTTCAGCCGGGCGACCAGCGCCTCGTAGACGTCGGCGTGGACGATCAGGCGGCGCAGCGTCGTGCAGCGCTGGCCGGCGGTGCCCATGGCGCCGAAGGCGATGGCGCGGAGCGCCAGCTCGAGGTCGGCCGACGGGCAGACGATCGAGGCGTTGTTGCCGCCGAGCTCGAGGATCGCCTTGCCGAAGCGGGCGGCGACCTTCTCGCCGACGGCGCGGCCCATGCGCGTAGAGCCGGTGGCCGAGACGACCGGCACGCGGCGGTCGTCGACGAGCGCCTCGCCCACCTCGCGGCCGCCGAGCACGACCTCGAGCAGGCCCTCCGGCACGCCGCCGAACCTTTCGGCGGCGCGGGCGAACAGGGCGGCGCAGGCGAGCGCGGTGAGCGGCGTCTTCTCCGACGGCTTCCACACGACGCTGTCGCCGCAGACGAAGGCCAGCGCCGCGTTCCACGACCACACGGCGACGGGGAAGTTGAAGGCCGAGATGACGCCGACGACGCCGGCCGGGTGCCACTGCTCCATCAGCCGGTGGTCGGGCCGCTCGGAGGCGATGGCGAGGCCGTAGAGCTGGCGCGACAGGCCGACGGCGAAGTCGCAGATGTCGATCATCTCCTGGACCTCGCCGAGGCCCTCGGACAGCACCTTGCCGACCTCCAGCGTGACGAGGCGGCCGAGGTCCGCCTTCGCCGCCCTGAGCTCCTCGCCGAACAGGCGGACGAGCTCGCCGCGGCGCGGCGCCGGCACCGCGCGCCAGGCGCGGAAGGCAGCTTCGGCGCGACCGACGGCGGCCGTCATGTCGGCGGCGGTGGCGTCGGCGACCCGGGCGACGACCTCGCCGGTGAGCGGCGAGCGTACGGTGCGTTCGCCGTGGGCCTGTGGCGCGACGCCGAGCGCCTCGAGGATCCGCGCCACCTCGCCGGTGAGCCCGCCGGCCGCCGCGTTCGTCGCCATCGCTACGGTGTTCACGACCTTCACTCCGTTCTTCCGGTTTCGCCGCGGACGCTGGCGCGATCGCACCCCGGCGCCGAGCGAAAAATTCTCGGCATCCGATTACCATCTGGAATGGCCGACGCGAAGCTGCTGCGACGGCCGGCGCCGGATGCGGCGGTCGACGCTCCGCCACGCCTCGGCTAAGAGGACGGTTCCCGCCGGTCTTGGAGCGTTCGCCAGCCTCGGAGTGTTCGGGATGAAAATCGGTTTCCGCAGGGTGCTCGCCACCGTGGCCGCCCTCCTCGCGCTGCCCGCCGCGGCGGGCGCGGCCTGCTCTCAGGCCGACCTGACCGGCCGCTGGACGCTCGCCGTCGACACGCTCGGCATCGGCGGCGGATCGGCGACCGACATCTTCAGCCTGACCTGCACGATGACGCTGCAGGACAACGGCCGCATCGCCCAGTCCGAGTGCCGCCAGCTCGGCACCGCGACCGGCGCCACGATCACCCAGGCGGCGCACGTGCGCTTCGTCGTCGACCGCGACTGCGCGGTCTCGATCGCCAATCCGGACCGGGTCGGCAACGCGCTGTCCGTCGTCCGCGGCCACGCCGTCACGTCGGTCGCGACGGTCGCCGGCCGCATGTCGCGCGACCGCAGCGCCATCCTGTTCGACGGCGCCTTTGCCAACGGCAACGTGCGCCTGCGGGTCCAGGGCTTCCGCGGCTAGGATCGCCGCGCGGCGCCAGCGGCGGCGCGGCACTCGGCCCGCCCAATCCGTGCCGACACGCGCGGCCCATCGGCTCGCCGGTGCTGCCACTCGCAGCACCCGCATGTGACTGCGCGATCACGCCGCGGCGCGCGCCGTCCTCACGGCGTCGGACGAGTCGCCCCGCGAATTCACCCTGGCCTCCTCTCCGCAAATGCTATTCAATCGCAATAGCGGGAGGCATTGGCCTCCGGCGCGTCGGGTAAGGGGGTCGCACGTGAAGGCAGACGAGGGTACGTCCCAGCTCCAGGAAATCCCGCTGCCGCGCGGCGAGGCGCGGCCGCTGCCGGAGGCGCCGCGCATCCGGCGACCCGCCTGGTGGAAGTTCTTCGGCCCGGCCTTCATCATCTCGATCGGCTATTTCGACCCGGGCAACTGGGCGACCGACCTGCAGGCCGGCAGCCAGTTCGGCTACTCGCTCTTGTGGGTGCTGACGCTATCGTGCCTGATCGGCGCCTTCGCCCAGAACCTCTGCGCCAAGCTCGGCATCGCCACCGGCCGCGACCTCGCCCAGCACTGCGCCGACCGCTACCACCCCTGGCTCGCCAAGCTGCTGTTCGTCTCGGCCGTCATCTCGATGATGGCGACCGACCTCGCCGAGATCATCGGCGTCGCCGTGGCGCTGCAACTCCTGTTCGGCATCCCGCTGATCGTCGGCGCCGTCATCACCGTCGTCGACGTCTTCCTCATCCTGCTCCTCAACCGCTGGAGCTTCCGGGCGATCGAGATCATCTTCCTCACCGTGCTGACGACGGTCAGCCTGATGTACGTCGCCGAGATGGTGATGAGCAATCCGGACTATGCCGCGGTCGGCTACGACAGCTTCGTCCCGGACAACACGATCTTCACCGACGCCGGGGCGCTGTTCATCGCCATCGGCATCATCGGCGCGACGATCATGCCGCACAATCTCTACCTGCACTCGGCCCTGACGATCTCGCGGGTCAAGGAGAACCTGGCGCCGCCGAAAATCCTCTACCGCTGGGCGATGTGGGACACCAACATCTCGCTGACGGCGGCCTGGTTCATCAACGCCGCCATCGCCGTCGTCGCCGCGGCGGTGTTCCATCCGCTCTACCTGAAGACCGGCACCGTCATCGACAGCTTCGACGACGCCTACAAGACGCTGGTGCCGATCCTGAGCCAGGGCGCCGGCCTCATCTTCGCCGTCGCGCTGCTGTGCGCCGGCGTCGCCTCGTCGACGTCCGCGACGCTCGCCGGCCAGATCGTCTTCGAGGGCTTCCTGAAGCTCGACAGCGTCAGCCCGTTCCTGATCCGCCTCGGCACCCGGGCGGCCACCATGGCGCCGGCGATCGTCGCCATCCTGATGCACGCCCACCCGGTGGCGATCCTCGTCTGGAGCCAGGTGGTGCTGTCGCTGCAGCTGCCGTTCGCGCTGGTGCCGCTGATGCTGCTCACCGACGACCGCAGGCTGATGGGCGGCTTCGCCAACCGGGCGTGGCTGAAGGCGGTGATGTGGCCGGCGACGGCGATCCTGATCGTCCTCAACGTCGTGATGATCGGCCAGAGCCTCGGCTGGATCCCCGGCGGCTGAGCGCCGGGCGGGCGGCGGCGGGCCGGGTGCGTATGTTGCGCAATATTGCCCGCACGGGCCGGGCAACGCGGCGTTACACTTGCCGTGTCGCCCGTCGCCGCGCGACTGCGTATGTAACAAAAACAACCGCGCGGCAGGAGCGTGGCCGGGGAATTGGGGTATCGGCGTGCCCCGACCGCGCTCCCGCCCCGGCGGTGGAACCGCGGCGGGGGCACATGGACGGCCCGGGCGACGACATCCGTCGGCGCCGCGCGCCGCGGAGCTTTCCGACGACCCGATGCAGACATCCGCGCACATCCTCGTCGTCGACGACGACCCGCAGATCCGCCATCTGCTCGGCCGCTACCTCGACGGCCAGGGCTTCCGCGTCACGCTGGCCGGCGACCGGCGCGAGCTCGAGGCGAAGCTCGCCGACGCCCAGATCGACCTCATCGTCCTCGACGTGCTGCTGCCCGACGCCTCCGGCCTCGACATCTGCAAGGCGCTGCGGGCGCGCCGCTCGCCGGTGCCGGTGATCCTGCTCACCGCGCTGAAGGAGGACGTCGACCGCATCATCGGCCTGGAGATCGGCGCCGACGACTATCTCGGCAAGCCGTTCAACCCGCGCGAGCTCGTCGCCCGCATCCGCGCCGTGCTGCGCCGCTCCGGCGGCACGGAGCCGGCGGCGGCGGGCGCCCCGGACCGCGTCTACCGGTTCGCCGGCTTCTCCGCCGACCCGGCGACGCGCTGCGTGCTCGACCGCGACGGCGCCGACGTCCAGCTGACCGGCGCGGAGTTCGAGCTCCTCAACGTCTTCCTCGAGCGTCCCGGCCGCGTGCTCTCCCGCGACCAGCTCCTCGACCTCACCCAGGGGCGCGCCGCCGATCCCTTCGACCGCTCGATCGACGTGCTGATGAGCCGGCTCAGGCGCAAGCTCGGCGACGGCACCTTCCAGATCTTCAAGACGGTGCGCAACGGCGGCTACCAGCTCGCCGCCAAGGTCGAGGCGGCCGAGGGCGCCGCATGACGACGCTGCGCGCCAAGATCGCGCTCCTGCTCGTCGTCGCGATCGTCGCCGTCGTCGGCCTCGCCACCGCGGTCGCGGTCACGGTGATCGGCCCGCCGCGGCCGCCCGGGCCGATGATCGTCGGCGAGGCCGAGCGCATCGAGGCGCTGGCGGCCGTCGCACGCGAGCGCCTGGCGACGGCGCCGGACCAGCCGATCCCGCACGCCGTCCTCGCCGCCGAGCCCGCGGCGGGAGAGCCGGTGCCGGACGCCGCCGACTGGCTCAACGAGGAGCTCGCCCGCCGCGGCTCGCCGCTCGCGGTGCGCGTCACCCGCGAGCCCTCCGGGGAGCGGCTCCACATTTCCGTGCCGATCCTCCCGGGCCGCTGGCTCATCCTGTCGATGCCCGACCGGCCGCCGCCGCGCGGTGGCTGGGCGATCCTCGTCGGCTGGATGGCGCTGATCGTCGCCGGGGTGGCGGCGATCGCCCTCGTCGTCGCCGACCGGATGACGCGGCCGCTCGCCCTCCTCGAGGAGGCGGTGGCGACGGTCAAGCCCGACGGCACGCTGCCGCGCCTCGCCGAGGTCGGCCCGAGCGACGTCAAGGCGACGGCGCGGGCGCTCAACCGCCTGTCGGCCCGCCTCGCCCAGGCGATGGAGAGCCGCATGCGCCTCGTCGCCGCCGCCGGCCACGACCTCAGGACGCCGATGACGCGCATGCGCCTCAGGGTCGAGTTCCTGGAGGCGGAGAGCCGCGACGCCTTCCTCGCCGACCTCGCCGAGCTCGACCGCATCGCCGACAGCGCCATCCGCCTCGTCCGCGAGGAGGTCGACGGCGGCGAGGGGACGCTGCTCTCCCTCGACGCGGTGGTCGGCGACATCGCCGACGAGCTCGCGGCGCTCGCCATGCCGGTGACCGTCGTCGCCACCGCGCCGGTCAACGTGCGCGCCCACCCGACGGCGCTGACCCGCGCCCTGCGCAACCTGTTCGCCAACGCCGCCACCCACGGCGGCGGCGCCCGCGTCAGCGTCGGCCGCGACGGCCGCGAGGCGGTCGTCCTCGTCGAGGACGACGGGCCCGGCATCCCCGAGCCGCTGATCGGCCGCGTCTTCGAGCCGTTCTTCCGCGTCGACCCGGCCCGCCGCCGCTCCGTCCCCGGCGCCGGCCTCGGCCTCGCCATCGCCCGCGAGATCGTCGAGCGCTTCGGCGGCCGCATCGCGCTCTCGAACCGCGCCCCGCACGGCCTCCGGCAGGAGGTGCGGCTGCCGGTGGCGGGGTAGGCGGGCGGAGCGGGCAGTGGGCAGTCGGCAGTGGGCAGTGGGCAGTCGGCAGGTGCTCGGGGCGGGCGCCCTTCCGTCGAGGGGAGAGGCGGTGCTCCGGCGGCAGGGCCGAGGCTTCGTCGCCGGCCCGCGGCCACGGGCCGGCGTCTCCGCGCGGAAATCTCCGCCGGAGGGATGGTCTCGCCCGCCGGCTGGCGCCGGACGGGCATCGCTTCCCCTCGCCCGGCTCGGCCGGGGTGGAGGGGGCGGGGCGCCGAGAGGCGCCGGGTTTGGTGGCGGGCCCTTGCGATCGGGCTCGCCCGCGGCCCCGGCGAAGGGCCGCCTGCGCCTTTCGGCGCCCCGCGGCGGCATTTTCTCGTCGCCACGGGACCGTCTCCGGGAGCGCGCTCGCCCGGCCGGATTTCCCGGTCGTTGGCGCGCCCCGTCCTCCGGACCACCGGCGCCGTTCCTAGTGACGGCGGCGGGTTCCCCTTGTGGCCGCCCGGGGGCAAGGGCTGCGAACCCCGCCCGCAGGAACCGCACCCCCGCTCCGCCCTCAAGACGCCTCCGGACGGCGCCCCTCCGCGAGCGGGGACGAGGGAGTATGGGGCGGCGGAGGGGGAGGGGGATAAGATTTTGGCGGTGGGCGGTGGGCGGTCGACGGTCGTGGATGACCCGTGGGGAGAGGTCGTGCGGTGGGACGGGAGGATGTTCGCGATCCCCCAGATGGTGCCGTTGGGCCATTCCGGACTTTCAGTACGCGCGATCAGGAGCCAAGAGCATGGGGAATTGGGGGAGCTGTCAAAACAGCGACGTTGAGTGGGATCCGAAATAGGCCTAGTGGAAGCAGACGTCGATCTGGACCAAGCGAGCAGCCTACGTTCATGCGCCCTGTTCACCCCTTTCCTGCCCGTATGGCACCCGATACCGTCGCCCATTGGCTCAAAGCCCTGCCGGTGGGTGCACGCGTCCTCGACCCAATGTGCGGGTCAGGCGTTGTTGTGCGGCAGTCGGTGCTACTTGGGCATCGCGCCAAGGGCTTCGATATTGACCCTTTGGCCGTTCTGATGAGCAAGGTTTGGACGCGAAAAGGAAATCATGCGGCACTCTACGGCGCCGCTGACAAAGTAATAGGTAGGGTGGAGCGCATTGGGCAGTTTTCGCATCTTCAATTGCCTTGGATAGCTAAATGCCCAGAGACGATTAAGTTTATCGAATACTGGTTTTCGGAGCCGCAGCGCTCGGATCTGGCGCGCCTTGCATGTGAGATCGAGCGCCTGCGCGGGCAGGATGATGGCTGGCTCTGCGATGCGCTTCAGCTGGCCCTCAGCCGGATCATCATTACGAAGCATGCTGGGGCATCGCTTGCCTGGGACGTCTCGCACAGCCGCCCACACCGCAAGCGTGATGAGAATGATTTCGATGTCTATGGGGGCTTCCGCAAAGCGGTCACTCGGCTTGCCGGCTTACTAGATGACGAAGTCTTACCGAGGAGCGGGACGGTCAGAATCGGCGATTGCCGGAAACTGTCAACGGTCAAACGTGGGTCGGTTGACGCGGTTGTTACCTCGCCGCCGTATCTCAACGCCATCGACTATCTGCGCGGTCACAAATTCTCGCTTGTCTGGATGGGGCATAGCATTCCGGAGTTGCGTGATATCCGGTCGGGTTCCATGGGAACGGAGCGAGCAGGATCCCGCAGCGAGTCCGAGGAAGCTGCTACACTGGAGCGGGCAGTGCCTTCGATTCGCTCTCTGCCACCACGCCAGCGGGCCATCGTGCACAAATACGCGCGGGACGCAGGGCACATGATCCGGGAGATGCAACGCGTGCTAAGTCCGGGTGGACTGATGGTTCTCGTGCTTGGAGATTCCAATCTTCGAGGTATTCCAGTATATAACTCAAAGATCTTTAAGCATATCTCCGTGGAGAGCGGCTTCCTTCTTGAGGAGGAGCGAAAACGCCCTCTGCAGAACGATCGTCGTTATCTTCCGATTGCCAGCGCGAGCGCAGCGCTGGCCAAGCGCATGAAAGTAGAAGTGCTTCAAGCTTATCGGCTGCTGGCCTCCAGCGCCTGAATGACCTTCTGGACTCCTTGCGGACGCTTGCCTGTAAGCTCAGAAGCGCCGCCGCTCACGCTGTACGATTCGTTCTTCTTGCGGTCGACTCGTATCCATGCTTGGTCAGACGCGCCAGCTACGAGGATTTCTATGATTTCCTCTAGGGTAAGAGTGACCATTCCGTCGGTGTGACAAACAAGGATGACGAAAACAGTTGGATAGGCCTTCCGAAGAGAGAGTAGTTGAGCCATATTGGACTTTGTGAAGGTGAATTGCCAGGGATGTAAGCGGTTTGCGCTATGCTTTATCTGGATACCGACCTTGCCGTTCAGAATATATGATGAAAGCCTGCCGTTTTCGTTCAACTCGTCAATTGAGAGAGGCCCTGGCTTGGCATCAATGATTTCGACAAGCGCCGCGCCGTGGTAAAATTTGTATTCAGCTATCATGGCTCATATTCTTGATAAATTGAATTGTTCCAATGAATTTGTAGAACATGCGGGCCTTTGCCCCGCCATTGTGGAATATCATTAGGTGATGCAGTGCGTTGGGATAGCGGTCGGTTTGTGATTTTCCAATGAAGCCGCGTTTACGAATGACGTTGGGTTTGTCCAAGCCGTCTGCATCCTTGTAGTTAGAGATGTCGGTCGACGGATGGATTGCGATCGAGCCCGATCCCCCAGGCGACGCGCGCCTGATGTACCGGCGCAGATACTCAGGTAAGGTGCTCTCGCCGAGCAGGGCGGCCAGTTGCTCCATCTTGTCAAAGGCAGATGCGCTCCCGACTATGGCAGCTTCGACTTCTGGCTCATAGTCGAAGAGGCTGAATGACATTTCGCCTCGGTCAAGATCAACTGTAGATCGATCAATGCTGGAGCTCGCCGCTGCTTGGATGCGTTGGTCTCCCAGCCATACTAGCGAGCCATGTCCATCGCGGATGGCGGCAAGGGCTAGACGGTGGAAAACAAAGCAGCGATGCCAATCGAGATAGAGCGTTTGCGGAATGGTAAGTTCGAAAAACCGTAAATAATCTCCGCGACTGCCGAACATTCGAGCTCGCTGGATATAGGTATCTTGTTGAATTTTGTGTTTAACGTCGCGAGTAAAGAACATCGATAACAAATTTTCCAAAGTTACGCCACGAGAGACGATGTTTCCGCCAATTATGATCGTGAATAGGCTCGTTGGATTGGTTGCAGCCGACGAATTGTCCTTCCAGTCCCGCTCGCTATTCAGAATAATGATCGCATGTCGCGCAATATTTTCTAAAATGTACTTAGTGACTCGATCTGTGTCGGCGTCGGGGTATCGCTCCTTGGCAAGTTCCCAGATGTAACGGGTATACCTCTCGAAGTTCATCATGTCCTGCGTCACTAGCGCGACCAGGGTGTCATGCATTGTATTCCAATCGCTCTTGTGGTCCGCCTTTTTTCCGCTAGTATGAACCAACATCGAGTAGTTTTTCTCAGCAGCATTGGTGTAGAGATTAAGGTATGCGGTGTTGACTAGGAAACTGAATAGCGCTTGGCGAGCATATTTGGGGTCAGAGCCGCCGTCAGGAAGTAGTGTGCGATAGTAGCTAGTCTGGCCTTCCAGGGGAAAAAAGACGTCTTGGCCGGTGTACTTGGGGTGTGGTGGAAAATTCACCCAGAGACCGCTGTCATTGTCGAAGGTATTGTTGAGGTCCAATCTGGCCGGTGTGGCGGTTACCCCAACGTATATTCCCGTGTCGCCGAGCAGTTGCGTTATTAGATCGTTGATGGGCGTCTTGATTCCCGTGTTGATCTTGGCGTTGGGTGAGGCGTAGTCAGCCTCATCGTCAATGATTACAATTTTCGGAACCTTTCCGATCTTCTCAATGAGTTTGCGGAGGTCGCCGCCGTTCTTCTTACAGAAGATAACGTGGCGCTGACTCTTAAGTTTGACAGCGGGGTCAAGGATTTCGCTGAAATTACGGGCGGCCGGCGCGAGGCCGGACGATTTAAATCGACCAAGATTTTGCCCGAGAAGATCAACGCTATCGTTGAGTAAATGTAAGACGAAGCTAAAGCCTGCATCCAATAACTTTGCGGTGAGACAGATCATCATTTCTGTCTTTCCACTCTGTGGTTCTCCATAAATCACGAAGGACCTAGCCCCTAGGTCGACAATGTTGCGCACGGCCCCACGGACAGCCTCCTCGACGCACACCACCTCCTTGCCCCCGTCAGTCAGGCGCTTGAGCTGTCGTTCGTACTGGTTAGTGGGAGGCTCGCTTTTCTTGAAGCGACTGATATCGAAGCCGGACGTCATGAAAAGTCTCCGACAAAGACATTGCTCTTGCGGTCACCGTCATCAGTGACATATGCGTATCGATTCGGTGCATTCGGTCAATCTATCAGATCGGCGATGGACCAAGAAACGCAATATCGTGGATGATGGGATGAGCCGGAGCCCGCTGCGTGCAATTTTTGCGGCAACGCCCGTCTATGAATTTTTCGCTTACCGTCCCGATGAATTATTGTTACTATCCGCACGTCGTAGATAATAATCTCGCGACTATATGAAAATTGTAACGATGATGGATATTTTGATGCTCTATTTATTCAATAAGAATTGAAATTTCTTCTAATAAGTTCGCCGGCGACATAGATGATATCTGATGGAGACTCGAGTTTTCATTCTGAAATCACTGTCACGCGTGCGCTCTCCGTCGAGAGCGTGATCCATCCTCTCCGCATGCGCCTGCCGTCACCGCGCCTCCCCCTTGCCCTCTCCCGCCCCGCCCGCCAAACTCCCGCCCCGCCTCCACCCGTGTGTGAAAAAAGATGCCGCTCGATCCTGCCGCCCTCGACGTGGCGCCCGTTCTCGCCATCGTCGTGGCGCTCGGGCTCGGGGGGGTGGTCAAGGGGGTCACCGGCATGGGGCTGCCCTTGGTGGCGATCCCGGTGCTCGCCGGGTTCGTCGGGGTGCCGCACGCCATCGCCATCATGACGCTGCCGATCCTCTTCACCAACGCCTGGCAGATCGCGACGCTCCGGCGGGCGGCCGGCGGGCTCGCGTTCCTGGCGCCGATGCTCGTCGCCGGCGCGGTCGGCGTGGGGCTCGGCACCTTCCTCCTCGTCAGCCTCGACGAGGCGATGCTGAGCCTGACGCTCGCCGCCATGCTCGTCGCCTACGTGGCGCTGCGCCTCGTCCACCCGGAGTTCCGGGTCGGGGCGCGGGCGGCCAGGGTGGCGGCCGCCCCCGTCGGCCTCGCCGCCGGGGTGCTGCAGGGGGCGACCGGCGTGTCGGCGCCGATCGGCGTCACCTTCATCCACGCCATGCGCTTCGACCGCGACACCCACGTCTTCGCCGTCTCGGCGATGTTCGGCATGTTCGCCGTGGCGCAGACGGCGGCGATCGCCTATGCCGGGCTCCTCACCGGGCCGCGGCTCGTCGAGAGCGCGATCGCGCTGGCGCCCGCGGCGATCGCCATGGGGCTCGGCCAGCGCCTCGCTCGCCGCTTCAGCCGGGAGACCTTCGACCGGCTGATCCTGGCGCTGCTCGCCGTCACCGCCATGAAGATGGTCTACGACGCCCTCGCCTGAGCCGGCCCGCCGCCGTGGCGGCCGCGCCGCCGGCGCCGCGCGGCGTTGCTTTTCGCTCAGGGCGCTGCGATCTACAGCGACGGCCGGGCGGCGAGGGCGTTCCCTTCCACCGCGGCGGCGGCAGGCGAGGCGGCGGCGTGAGCATCGTTCCCAAGAACCACTCGACCGATCACTCGACCGGTCACCCGGGCGATCGTTCGACCGATCACTCGACCGGTCATCCGACCGATCACTCGACCGGTCGTCTGGGCGATCGTTCGACCGATCGTTCGGCCAATCGCCCGGCCGATCTTCCGGCCCCGTCGGGCGAGCGCCGCAAGGAGGCGCGCCAGCGCGCCATCGTCGCCGCCGTGCGCGAGCGCGGCTTCGCCTCGATGGAGGAGCTCGCCGCCCGCCTCGGCGTCACCACCCAGACGATCCGCCGCGACGTCGCCGACCTCGAGGCCGGCGGCCACGTCCACCGCTACCACGGCGGCGCCGGGCTGCCGACCAGCGTCGACGCCGCCTACTACCAGCGCCGCAAGGTGGCGAACGTCGAGGGCAAGCGGCGCATCGCGGCGCGCATCGCCGGCCTCGTCCCCGACGGCGCCTCGCTGTTCCTCGACGCCGGCACGACGATGGAGGCGGTCGCCGAGGCGCTCGGCGGCCGGCGCGGCCTCAGGGCGGTGACCTACAACCTGCGCGTCGCCAACCTCCTCGCCGAGCGCGGCGAGATCTCCATCGCGGTGCCCGGCGGGGTGATCCGCAACGCCGATTCGAGCGTCTTCGGCGAGGGCGCCGCCGCCTTCCTGAAGCGCTTCCGCTTCGACATCGCCCTCATCGGCGTCAGCGGCATCGACGAGGAGGGGATGATGCTCGACGACGACTATGACGAGGTCGAGCTGGTGCGCGCCGCGATCGGCCAGGCGCGCCGGGTGATCCTCGCCACCGACGCCTCGAAGTTCGACGGCGGCGGCCTCGTCTGCCTCGGCCCGGTCGGCGAGGTCGCGGCGCTCGTCACCGACGCGAGCCCGCCGCCGAAGCTCGCCGCGCTGCTCGCCGCCGCCTCGGTCGAACTGTACGTCGTCTGACGGCCGGCGCCGCGGCGGCCGCGCCGGGGTGGCGCGGCCGGCAGCCACCCTGGTGAGCCGGCGGCGGTCGGCCTGCCGCGGCGCTCCCGGATCGCCGCCGCCGGCGGCGCCCGCGAGGCGCGGCTGGCGTCACCGGGTCGACGGAAATGTCGTTTTTCCAACAATTAATGTCACATTGATGTGACGCGGCGCTGGGAGATTGCGCCGCGCGGATCCCCTCGCCGGGAGCCGCCGACCCCATTTCCGCCGCCACCGCCCGGAGCGCGCCGCCCATGAAACAGAAGTCGCTTCTCATCGATCCGATGGATCGCCGCCGCTTCCTCGACCTCAGCTGGAAGTCGACCGGCGCCGCCCTGGCGCTCGCGCTGATCCCCGGCGAGGAGCTGTTCGCCGCGCCGAAGCTCGGCGCCGATCCGTTCATGCTCGGCGTCGCCTCCGGCGACCCGACCTCCGACGGCGCGGTGCTGTGGACGCGGCTCGCCCCCGATCCGCTGAACGGCGGCGGCATGCCGGGCAAGGCGGCGAAGGTCGGCTGGCGCGTCGCCACCGACGCGAAGATGCGCAAGGTGGTGCAGACCGGCACCGCCGCGGCGAGCCCGGAGCTCGCCCACACCGTCCACGTCGAACTCGCCGGCCTCGAGCCGGGGCGCGACTATTTCTACCAGTTCTCCTACGGCGCCGAGGAGGAGAGCGCCATCGGCCACTTCCGCACCGCGCCGGCGGCCGGGGCGCGCCTCGACGGGCTCGATTTCGCCGTCGTCACCTGCCAGAAGTGGAACGACGGCTTCTACACGGTGCTGCGCGACGTCGCCGACGCCGACCTCGACGCGGTGTTCCACTGCGGCGACTATCTCTACGAGTACTCGCCGCTCGACAACCGCCGCGGCGTCACCCTCGACGCCGACCGCTTCACCGGCGAGACGGTGACGCTTCAGCGCTACCGCGACCAGTACGCCCTCTACAAGCTCGACCCGGACCTGCAGGCGGCCCACGCCGCCCACCCGTTCGTCGTCATCTGGGACGACCACGAGGTGCAGAACGACTATTCCGGCAAGCACCCGGAATACGACAACATGCCGGTGAAGGAGTTCGTGGCGCGCCGCGCCAACGCCTACCAGGCGTTCTACGAGAACCTGCCGATCCGCCGCCTGCCGAAGGGGCCGCGCAACGACCTGAAGATCTACCGGCGCATGCGCTACGGCGACCTCGCGAGCTTCGTCATGCTCGACGACCGCCAGTACCGCTCGGAGAACCCGTGCGGCGACGGCGAGGCGCCGCGCTGCGACACCGCCTTCGACCCGGCGGTGACGATGCTCGGCGAGCAGCAGGAGGCCTGGTTCGCCGAGGCGATGGCGAAGGCCGACACCCGCTGGACCTTCATCGTCCAGCAGCTCCTCGTCGCCCAGCTCGACCACGACCAGGGCCTACACAAGCAGCGC
>Ga0255338_1003607_pt1 | contig 18109 bp, 14 predicted proteins | sample MeOH1_35cm_T4_19_FD_203715 | JGI IMG/M metagenome (GOLD analysis project Ga0255338, IMG submission 203715) | Sandy soil microbial communities from University of British Columbia, Vancouver, Canada - MeOH1_35cm_T4_195 | ecosystem: Engineered > Artificial ecosystem > Sand microcosm > Unclassified ...
CGACCACCGAGAACTCCACCACCTGCTGCACGTCGATCTGCTTGGGCACCACGCGCAGTTCCACGCTGCGGCGGCCGGCGGGCCGGCCCGCATGCTCGATCGCCTCGGCGGCGTTGCGCAGCAGGTTCACCAGCACCTGCTCGATCAGGATCGGATCGACCATGATGTGCGGCAGCCGCGCGGCCACGTAGTGCGACATGCGCACGTTGCGGCGGCGCAGCTCGATCTCGGCGAGTTCCAGCGCCTCGCTGACCATCACGCTCACGTCGGCCAGCGTGCGGTTCGGTTCGCTGCGCTTCACGAAGGTGCGGATGCGCTGGATGATCTGGCCGGCCCGCTGCGCCTGGCGCGAGGTCTTGTCCAGCGCCGCCAGCACGTCGTCTTCCGCGATCTGCTTGCCGCGGATGCGCGACATCAGGCCGTTGCAGTAGTTGGTGATGGCCGTCAGCGGCTGGTTCAGCTCGTGCGCGACGCTGGAGGCCATCTCGCCCATGGTGATCAGGCGGCTGGCGGACTGGGCGCGTTCGGCCTGCGCGGCGGCCTGTTCCTCCGCCGTGCGGCGCGAGGTGATGTCGGTGGCGATCACCATCTGCGCCAGGCGCCCGTCCACCCAGGTCAGGTAGCGCGAGCGCACTTCGAGCCACTTGCCCAGTTCCGGCACGAAGATCTCGGCGTTCTCGGAGCTGGCGCTGGTGAGGCTGTTGGTGGGCAGGCCGACGAAGGAATCGACCTCGTCGAGATGATCGTCGTTGGGCGGCGACTGCGACATGCCGGCCTGCACCACCATGCCCAGGTGGCCGCCGGCGCGGCCGCCGAACCACAGGCGGTACAGCTTGTTGGCGAACAGCAGTTCCTCGCTGCCCAGGGGCGCCACGGAGACCGAGGCATCGAGCGCCTCCAGCACGGTGGTGAAGCGCTCGTGCGAGGCCTGCAGCTGCTCGCGGATGCGGTTCGGCTCGGTGATGTCGGTCATCGACGTCATCCAGCCGGTCTGGTGGCCCTTGGCGTCCACCAGCGGCGAGACGTACAGGCGGGCGTCGAACAGCGAGCCGTCCTTGCGCTTCACGCGCACCTGGAAGCCGCCCTGGATGGTGCGGCCCTTCAGTTCGTCCTCCAGCCGCGCCATGAGCAGCTCGCGGTCCTCGTCGGGCCAGTAGGGGAAGGGGGGCGTGCGGCCCACCAGTTCGGCCTCGCTCCAGCCGGTCATCTGGCAGAAGGCGGCGTTGACGTAGGTGATGCGGCCGTGCAGGTCGAGCGCCCGCATGCCCGTGAGCATCGAGTTCTCCATCGCGCGGCGGAAGTTGGTTTCCGTCATCAGCGCCTGCTGCGCGCGCATGCGGCGGCGGGTGTGGCGCCAGTTGGCGATCAGCATCCAGGCCGTCATCGCCGACAGCGCGCCGACCAGCCAGAACAGGCCGCTGCCGATCACGCCCAGCCCCGTGCGGTAGGCCTGCGCGCGAATGACGAGCCCGTTGCCCACCGGCGAAACTGGCACCTCGTATTCGTTGGGCTGGGCGGCCCAGGGCAGCAGGTGGGTGGCGGGGTTGCGCGGCGGCACCGAGGTGCCCGCCAGCACGCGGCCCTTGCCATCGAGCAGGGCGACGGCGTACTTGGCGGAGATCTCGGCCGGCACGCCGTAGCGCAGCAGGCCGTCGATCGAGTACTCGCCGAGGATCACGCCGCCGAACTTGCCCTGGTCCGCCAGCGGCACGTGCAGCTGCAGCAGGCCGGAGCTGTCCGGCCCGGCCACGGGCTGCGAATACACCGGCTGCTGCAGGTCGCGTGCCAGGCTGTACATGGTTTCGGTTTCGCCGGGGCGCAGCACGTCGCCCTTGGCGCGCAGGTGCGCCGTGCTGATGCTGGGGGCCGCATAGGAGGCGGTGACGCGCCGGCGCTCGTCGATCCACGTCAGCATCAGCAGCTCGGGGTACTGCGCGATCATCGATTCCGCGCGGCCGACGAATTCGTTCGCGTCCACCTCGCGATTGGAGATGTCGCGGGCGATGCGCATCAGCTGCTCCTGCCGCTCCAGCAGGCGCAGGCGCATGCGCTGCTGCCCGTATTCGACGTCGCGCTTGACGGCCTCCTGCTCGCGGTCCATCTCCTCCAGCCGCAGGTAGGAGAAGGCCGAGATGATGGCCGCCATGAACAGCAGCACCGCCGCCAGCGGCGCGAGCATCGCGTAGCGGTCCTGGCGGGTGGGCGTCTGGCGCCGCCACCAGTGCCGCCACCAGTTCGGGATCGGGCCGTCGGCGGGCAGCTCCGATACGGGGTTGTCATGCATGAGAAGAGGCAGTGTAAGGGCGCGCGCTGGTGTGATCGGCGCACGGGCAAAAGGTGCCGCCGACCGGGCGGCAGGCCGGCAGCTTCAGTTCATATTATGAAAGTGCTATGCACCATTTGAAAAGTTCATCGGCTTATGCGACACTTCGCCCCCGTGCGGCAAGGCCGTACTAAATTCACTTGACTGCCACCAGGAGACAACACATGTCCGCTCAGCCCGACCGCGTGTTCGGCGCCGCCGCCAACGACTCTGACTCCCAGGAAACACGCGAGTGGCTGGATGCCCTGTCCGCCGTCATTGCCTCGGAAGGCAAGGAGCGCGGCCACTTCCTGCTGGAACAACTCCTCGAGCAGGCCCGCCAGGAAGGCATCGACCTGCCTTTCTCCGCCAAGACGGGGTATGTCAATACCATCGAACCCGAGAACGAGGAGCGCTGCCCCGGCAACCTCGAAATCGAGGAGCGCCTGCGCGCCTACATGCGCTGGAACGCGATGGCGATGGTGGTGCGGGCCAACCGGATCCATCCCGAGGACGGCGGCGACCTCGGCGGCCACATCAGCTCCTTCGCCTCGCTGGCGACGATGCTGGGCGCCGGCTTCAACCACTTCTGGCATGCCGAGACGCCGGAGCACGGCGGCGACTGCCTCTACATCCAGGGCCACAGCGCCCCCGGCATCTACGCCCGCGCCTACCTCGAGGGCCGCATCACGGAGGACCAGCTGCTGAACTTCCGCCAGGAGGTGGACGGCCATGGCCTTTCGAGCTATCCGCACCCGAAGCTGATGCCGGAGTTCTGGCAGTTCCCGACCGTCTCCATGGGCCTGGGCCCGCTGATGGCGATCTACCAGGCGCGCTTCCTGAAATACCTGCACGCCCGCGGCATCGCGGACACGGCCAAGCGCAAGGTCTGGGCCTTCCTCGGCGACGGCGAGATGGACGAAGTGGAATCGATGGGCGCCATCGGCGTGGCCACGCGCGAGAAGCTGGACAACCTGATCTTCGTGATCAACTGCAACCTGCAGCGCCTGGACGGCCCGGTGCGCGGCAACGGCAAGATCATCCAGGAACTCGAAGGCGAGTTCCGCGGCGCCGGCTGGAACGTGATCAAGCTGGTCTGGGGCTCCTACTGGGATCCGCTGCTGGCGCGCGACAAGGAAGGCATCCTGCGCCAGGTGATGATGGACGTGGTTGACGGCGACTACCAGGCGATGAAGGCCAACGACGGCGCCTTCGTGCGCAAGCACTTCTTCGGCCGCGATCCCAGGCTGCTGGAGATGGTGGCGAAGATGAGCGACGAGGACATCTGGCGCCTCAACCGCGGCGGCCACGATCCGCAGAAGGTGTACGCGGCTTTCCACCGCGCCTACAAGCACACGGGCCAGCCCACCGTGGTCCTGGTGAAGACGGTCAAGGGCTTCGGCATGGGCCGCGCCGGCGAGGGCCGCAACATCGCCCACCAGGCCAAGAAGATGGTGGACGACGACATCCGCGTGTTCCGCGACCGCTTCAACATCCCGATCTCGGACGACAAGCTGCCCGAGCTGCCCTTCTACAAGCCGGAAGAGAACACGCCCGAGATGCAGTACCTGCACGCGCGCCGCAAGGCGCTGGGCGGCTACCTGCCCAAGCGGCGCGCCAAGGCCGACGAGCAGCTGCACGTGCCGGGCCTGGAGGCCTTCAAGGCCGTGACGGACCCGACCGCCGAAGGCCGCGAGATCTCCACGACCCAGGCCTACGTGCGCTTCCTCACGGGGCTGCTGCGCGACAAGGAACTCGGCCCGCGCGTGGTGCCGATCGTCGTGGACGAGGCGCGCACCTTCGGCATGGAAGGCCTGTTCCGCCAGATCGGCATCTACAACCCCGAAGGGCAGAAGTACACCCCGCAGGACCGCGACCAGGTCTCCTACTACAAGGAGGTCCAGAACGGCCAGATCCTGCAGGAAGGCATCAACGAAGCGGGCGGCATGGCCAGCTGGATGGCGGCGGCCACGAGCTACAGCACCAGCAACCGCATCATGATCCCGTTCTACATCTACTACTCGATGTTCGGGCTGCAGCGCGTGGGCGACCTGGCCTGGGCCTCCGGCGACCTGCAGGCGCGCGGCTTCCTGCTGGGCGGCACCTCGGGGCGCACCACGCTCAACGGCGAGGGCCTGCAGCACGAGGACGGCCACAGCCACGTGCTGGCGGGCACGATCCCCAACTGCGTGAGCTACGACCCGACCTTCGCACACGAGGTGGCGGTGATCATGCAGCACGGCCTCAAGCGCATGGTGGAGCAGCAGGACAACGTTTTCTACTACATCACGCTGCTGAACGAGAACTACGCGATGCCCGGGCTGCAGCCCGGCACCGAGGAGCAGATCGTCAAGGGCATGTACCTGCTGAAGGAAGGCGGCAAGGGAAAGAACCGGGCGCAGCTGCTCGGCTCCGGCTCCATCCTGCGCGAGTCGCTGTTCGCGCAGGAGCTGCTGGAGAAGGACTGGGGCGTGCAGGCCGACGTGTGGAGCTGCCCGAGCTTCAACGAGCTGGGCCGCGACGGCCTCGACGCCGAGCGCTGGAACATGCTGCACCCCGAGGCGAAGGAGCAGCGCGTGCCCTTCGTCACGCAGCAGCTCGAGAAGCATCCCGGCCCGGTGGTGGCTTCCACCGACTACGTCAAGCAGTACGTCGACCAGATCCGCGCCTACATCCCGCAGGGCCGCGCGTACAAGGTGCTCGGCAGCGACGGCTTCGGCCGCAGCGACTTCCGCAGCAAGCTGCGCGAGCACTTCGAGATCAATCGCCACTACATCGTCGTGGCGGCGTTGAAAGGGTTGGCGGAACAGGGTAGCGTGCCGGCTGCGAAGGTGGCCGAGGCGATCAAGCGCTACGGGATCAAGGCCGACAAGGTGAACCCGCTCCACGCGTGACAATCGCGCCCTGAGAGACAACGACAAGGCCCCGGTGCGGGCCGCGGAGAAAAAGAAACATGGCACTGGTCGAAGTGAAGGTCCCCGACATCGGGGACTTCAAGGAAGTCGCCGTCATCGAAATCCTGGTCAAGCCGGGCGACACGATCAAGCAGGAGCAGTCGCTCGTCACGGTCGAATCGGACAAGGCGTCGATGGAGATCCCGTCGACGGCGGCGGGGGTGCTCAAGGAGCTGAAGGTCCGGCTCGGGGACAAGCTCAGCGAGGGCAGCGTGATCGCTGTGCTCGAGGCACAGGGTGCGGGGGCGGGGAGCCCCTCACCCCAGCCCTCTCCCCAGAGGGGAGAGGGAGCAACAGCCGCTGCGGTTTCATCGCCGGCCGCTCCGGCTCCCTCTCCCGCTCCCCCTCCCGCTTCTGCGGGAGAGGGCCGGGGCGAGGGTGGCGGTTCCTCCACCATCCAGGTCAAGGTTCCCGACATCGGCGACTTCAAGGATGTCGCCGTCATCGAGGTGCTGGTCAAGCCCGGCGACACGATCAAGCAGGAGCAGTCGCTGATCACCGTCGAATCCGACAAGGCTTCGATGGAGATTCCTTCGTCCGCGGCCGGCGTGCTGAAGGAGCTGAAGGTCAAGGTCGGGGACAAGCTCAATCTCGGCGACCTGATCGCGGTCGTCGAGGGTGCGGGCGTGAGCCCCTCACCCCAACCCTCTCCCCAGAGGGGAGAGGGAGAAAGCCCAGCCTCTCCCGCTCCAGCGGGCGAGGGCCGGGGTGAGGGTGCGCGTCACATCCCGCCCACCGCTTCGCTGCCGCCCCACGAACCCACCGCCCCCACCGGCGCCCTCCCGCACGCCTCGCCCTCCGTGCGCAAGTTCGCGCGCGAACTCGGCGTTCCGCTGGAGGAAGTCAAGGGCACGGGCCCCAAGGGCCGCATCACGCAGGAAGACGTCCAGGCCTTCACCAAGCAGGTGATGGAAGGCGGCACGCAGACCCGCGCCGCCGCCGCGAAGGCGCCGGCCGGCGGCGGCGGCGAGGCCCTCGGCCTGCTGCCCTGGCCGCAGGTGGACTTCGCGAAATTCGGGCCGATCGAGCGCAGGCCGCTGTCGCGCATCAAGAAGATCAGCGCGGCGAACCTGCACCGCAACTGGGTGATGATCCCGCACGTCACCAACCACGACGACGCGGACATCACCGAGCTCGAAGCCTTCCGCGTCCAGCTGAACAAGGAAAACGAGAAGGCCGGCATCAAGCTGACCATGCTCGCCTTCCTCGTCAAGGCCTGCGTCGCGGCGCTGAAGAAATTCCCCGACTTCAACAGCTCGCTGGACGGCGAGGAACTGGTCCTCAAGAGCTACTACCACATCGGTTTCGCCGCCGACACGCCCAACGGCCTGATGGTTCCGGTCGTCAAGGACGCGGACCAGAAGGGCGTGGTGCAGATCGCCACCGAAACGGCCGAGCTCGCCAGGAAGGCACGCGAAGGCAAGCTCACGCCGGGCGAGATGTCGGGCGCGACTTTCACGATTTCGTCACTCGGCGGTATCGGCGGACGTTACTTCACGCCCATCATCAACGCACCGGAAGTCGCTATCCTTGGCGTGTGTCGCAGCCAGACCGAGCCGGTCTGGGACGGCAAGCAGTTCCAGCCGAGGCTGATGCTGCCGCTGTCGCTGTCGTGGGACCACCGTGTCGTCGACGGCGCGTCGGCCGCGCGCTTCAACGCCTTCCTGGGGCAGATCCTGGCGGACTTCCGCCGCGTCCTTCTCTAAGAACTCGAAGAATCGATGACAACAGTTGTGGTGGTGAAGAAAGCCGGGCAGATCGCGATCGCAGCGGACACCCTGGTGACCTTCGGCGACACCCGCCTCGCGCACCGCTTCGAGGACAACACGAAGATCTTCAAGGTCGAGACCGACGACGGCCCGAGCTACATCGGCATGGCCGGCACCGTGGCGCACTTCCCGGTGCTGCGCAAGGCGATGGGCTCGATGCCGCGCGAGATCCTCAAGCTCGCCGGCAAGGACGAGGTCTTCGACACCTTCACCAAGCTGCACCCGTACCTGAAGGACAACTTCTTCCTGCAGACCAAGGAAGAGGACAGCGATCCCTACGAGTCCAGCCAGTTCAGCGTCGTGATCGCCAACACCAGCGGCATCTACGGCCTGTACAGCTACCGCGAGGTCTTCGAGTTCAAGGAGTTCTGGGGCATCGGTTCGGGCCGCAGCTTCGCGCTGGGCGCCATGCATGCCGCCTATGCCCGGGCCAAGACCGCGCGCGAAGTCGCGGAAGCGGGGATCGCCGCCGGTTGCGAATTCGACCGCAACTCCGAGCTGCCCTGCGACATCTTCACTGTCAAAGCGAAAGAACCCAAATAATGGCAACGACGGAAGTGAAAGTCCCCGACATCGGGGACTTCAAGGACGTGGCCGTCATCGAACTGCTCGTGAAAGCCGGCGACACGGTGAAGGTCGAGCAATCGCTGGTGACGGTGGAGAGCGACAAGGCGTCGATGGAGATCCCGTCGACGCATGCGGGCGTGGTGAAGGAACTTCGCGTCAAGCTGGGGGACAAGGTGGCGGAAGGATCTGTCCTCGCGGTCGTCGAGACGACCGCTACGGCAGCTCCTGCGGGCGCATCGGGCTCCCCCCCACCCCAGCCCTCCCCCTCAAGGGGGAGGGAGCAAGGCAACCCTGCGCCTGCTGCACCCGCGCCGGCCGGATCGTATAGCGGCGGCGTCGACCTCGAATGCGAGATGCTCGTCCTCGGCGCCGGCCCGGGCGGCTACTCCGCCGCCTTCCGCTCCGCCGACCTCGGCATGAAGACCGTCCTTGTCGAGCGCTACGCCACCCTCGGCGGCGTGTGCCTCAATGTCGGCTGCATCCCCTCCAAGGCGCTGCTGCACGTCGCCGCCGTGATGGACGAAGTGAGCCATTTCGAGTCGCTCGGCGTCTCCTTCGGCAAGGCCACGATCGACCGCGCGAAACTCAAGGCGCACAAGGACAAGGTCACCGGCAAGCTCACCGGCGGCCTGGCCGCGATGGCGAAGATGCGCAAGGTGACCGTGGTGCGCGGCATCGGCAGCTTCCTCGATCCGCACCACCTCGAGGTGCAGGAGACCTCGGGCTCCGGCAAGGAAGCCACCGGCAAGAAGCAGGTGATCCGCTTCCGCAACGCGATCATCGCCGCCGGCTCGCAGGCGGTGAGCTTGCCCTTCATGCCCAAGGACCCGCGCGTGGTCGACTCTACCGGCGCGCTGGAACTGGCCAGCGACCCCAAGCGCATGCTGATCCTCGGCGGCGGCATCATCGGCCTGGAGATGGGCACGGTCTATTCCACGCTGGGCGCGCGCCTGGACGTGGTGGAAATGCTCGACAGCCTGATGAACGGCGCCGACCGCGACCTGGTGCGCGTGTGGCAGAAGATGAACACGCCGCGCTTCGACAACATCATGCTCAAGACCAGGACCGTCGGCGCCGAAGCGACCAGGGACGGCATCCTGGTGCGCTTCGAAGGCGAGCAGGCCCCCAAGGAGCCGCAGGTCTACGACCTCGTGCTGCAGGCCGTCGGCCGCTCGCCCAACGGCAGGAAGATCGGCGCCGAGAAGGCGGGCGTGAACGTCACCGACCGCGGCTTCATCCCGGTGGACATCTCGATGCGCACCAACGTGCCGCACATCTTCGCCATCGGCGACATCGTCGGCCAGCCGATGCTGGCCCACAAGGCGGTGCACGAGGCGCACGTGGCCGCCGAAGCGGCGGCCGGCGAGAAGTCCGCCTTCGACGCCCGCGTGATCCCGAGCGTGGCCTACACGGATCCCGAGGTGGCCTGGGTGGGCCTCACCGAGGACCAGGCCAAGGAGCAGGGCATCGCCATCAAGAAGGGCCACTTCCCATGGACCGCGTCGGGCCGCGCCATCGCCAACACGCGCGACGAGGGCTTCACCAAGCTGCTGTTCGACGCGCAGACGCACCGCATCGTCGGCGGCGGCATCGTCGGCACGCATGCCGGCGACCTGATCAGCGAGGTGGCGCTGGCCATCGAGATGGGCGCCGACGAGGTCGACATCGGCAAGACGATCCACCCGCACCCGACGCTGGGCGAGAGCATCGGCATGGCGGCGGAGATCGCGCACGGCACGTGCACGGACGTGCCGCCGCAGAGAAAGTAGGCGCACGAAGCGCAGGCAGGGGTGACGAAGGGAACCCCGGCGATCGGCGAGCGCAGCGAAGCCGGGGTTTCGCTGCGCTCCCCGCCAGCCTTCTTCTTCGGCCTTCCCCTGCGTGGTCACCGCCCCTCAGCGGCAGCGCGCCGGCAGCATCGCCGCGGCGAGGTTCGTGCGGTCCTCGCCCTGCACCGTCATCTGCTGCGGCACCTTGGCGGATCCGCACAGCCACGCGAGGGGAACGATGCGAGCGCTTTCCACCCCCGCCGGCCGCAGCGACAGCACCTTGCCGCGCAGCGTGCGGTGCGCGCTGTTGCCGAAGGTCAGATGGATCGCGCCGTTCTCGAGGCGCGCCGACTGCACCAGCCGGCTCACGAACTTCGCGGGCGGCGGCAGGCCGGCGGCCGCGTTGTCCGCCGGCAGCGGCGTGCCGGCGCGCCAGGCGGCCTCCACCGGCGGCTTGAGCACGTCGGCCAGCGGCAGCGCCTCGGCGACCTGTTCGCGCACGAGCCGGTCCATCGTGTTGGGCAGCGCGATCAGCGCCAGGATCGCGATCACCGCCAGCACCACCATCAGTTCCAGCAGGGTGAAGCCGCGCCTGCCTTGCGGGTCCCTCATGCCCCGGTCCTGACTGCGCCGCTCACGGCCGCACCGCCGGCGTCTCCACGGGCATCCCCGTCGCCCGGGCGGCGAGATAGAGCTCCAGCTCGGTGAACTCGATGGAGCCGGCGGCGAACGGCTCCGCCCGCACGCCCGTCATGCAGCCGCGCACGCGCCGCCACAGCGAGCCCAGCCCCTGCCACTCCAGGCGATAGATCGGATAGCCGGTGGCATGCCCTTGCGGGATCGGGGAGCCGGCCAGCTTGCCGCCGGCGTGCTCCTCGTGGCATTGCGCGCAGGACAGCGCCAGCTGCCCCATGCGCTGGCGGAACAGGGCCTCGCCGCGCGCGACATGCGGCGCCAGGCGCGGATCGGGCCGCGGCGCGATCGGCAGGCCGCGCGACTGCAGTCCCACGAGCGTCTCCAGCGCCAGCAGCTCCTCGTGCTCCGCTGTCCAGGCCGGCTGCCCCTGGTGGCGCTGGCGGCACAGGTCGATGCGGGTGGAGAGGTCGACGGGACGCGCGAGCACCTCGTCCCAGGCCGGATAGCGCGCGGCGACCCCGCGCAGCGAAGAAGGCTCGCCGTGGCAGCCGGCGCAGGATCGCGCCGACGCCGAAGGCGCGCGCGCCCACAGCTGCTCGCCCTCGGCCGCCCACAGCATGGCGGGGTTCATCGCGTCGTCGCGCTGCATCGCCTGCGTGGCGGGGCCCATGTCCTCGAAGCCGGAGCGGCGCGCATCGCCCGGTGCGGCCCAGGCGGAGGCGGCAAGCAGCGCCAGCACGGCGGCACGCAGCCGCATCACGCCACCTGCAGCGGCCGCCGCTCGACCTGCGCGAAGCCGCGGTCTCCCTGCCACTCGAACTCCAGCGTGCCGCTCTGGTCGGCGACCAGGTGGAAGGAGAGGAAGGGATTGGCGGCGATGGCGGGCGAGAGCTCCGCGCCGAACACCGTCTCGCCGTTGTAGCGGCAGGTGAAGCGCCGCAGGATGTCGCGCGGGATCGGCTTGCCGTCCATGCCGGGGCGGAAGCCGCTTTCCATCCCGTGCGCGATCGTCACGCGGACCTGGATCGCCTCGCCGCGGCGGGCGGTGGCGGGGAACTGGATCAGCGTGCGGGCGGCCATGGCGGGAGGGCGTGGTCAGGAGGCGGTGGTGGTTTCGAGGCACGCCGCCGTGATCACGATGACGTCCACGCTGTCGGACCACACGGTGCCGTCGTTCATCCGCGCCAGCGCCACCAGCTGCTGGCTGGTGGCGAGGCGGATGCGCGTCGCCACGTCGACCTTGCCGGCGCGCGGGCCCAGCTGGAAGCGCGCCACGTCGCGCTGCGGGTTCTTCTCGTTGAAGACGGCGATCTCGCTGACGTGATCGGCGCTCGTCATCGGGCTTTCCACCGTGACGCGCATGGGCACGACGTTGCCGTTGTCGACCATCTGCGCGATCTCCAGCTTCACGCGGCCGGCGCGCACCTTCTGCGGCCCGGCGAACTGCGCCACCAGGGTGGCCAGCGCGGGCGCCTCCTGCGCGCGGGCGGGGCGCACCACGACCTGCACGGCCGCGGCGGCGCCGGCCTGCAGCAGCAGGCGGCGGCGGGAGGAGCGCTGGAGCGACATGCCGCAAGCCTAACGCAGCGTCGCCAGCCACGCGACCACGTCTTCCACTTGCTGCGCGTTCAGGATGGGCTTTGCGGCCCAGGCGGCGCCGACGCGCGGCGCCTGCGGCGGGGCATGGAAGGCCGGCATGAAGCTGGCCGGATTCACGCGCCGCGCGTCGGCGATGCGCAGCCGCAGCTGCGCCTGCGTGTAGCGCGCGCCGACGCCGGCGAGGTCGGGCGCGAGATCGCCCTGGAAGCGCTCCTGCGGGATCGGCGCGGCATGGCACAGGAGGCACAGCCCCTGCTGGCGGCTGGCGACGATGGCGCGGCCGCGCTGCGGGTCGCCGCGCAGGCCGGCCAGCGGCTGCGCGATGCGGTCGCCTTCGACCACGTAGGGCACGAGGTCCTGCGCGCCGGCGGTGGCGCAAGCGGCGGCGAGCAGGACCGCCGCGAGCGACCGCACTCCGTTCCCGCGCACCGCCGCGGCCCGCCCCGTCATTGCCGCGCCGGCGGGAATCCAGCCCGCGGCGCAGGCACCGGATCCCCGCCTGCGCGGGGATGACGCTGGAACGAATCCCCGCCCTGGCGGGGATGGCGGCACGAGCTCACGCGCGCTTGAGGCTCTGGTTCTTCAGCGGCAGCTCTCGGACGCGCCTGCCGGTGGCGGCGTGGATCGCGTTCAGCACCGCCGGCGCAGCCACCGCGATCGTCGGCTCGCCGACGCCGCCCCAGAAGCCGCCGCTGGGCATCACGATGGTCTCGACCTTCGGCATGTGCCGCATGTGCACCACCGGATAGGTGTCGAAGTTGGTCTGCTCCATGCGGCCATCCTTGAGCGTGCATTCGCCGAACAGCGCGCCCGACAGCCCGTAGGCGAAGGAGCCTTCCACCTGCGCCTCGATCTGCTGCGGGTTGACGGCATGGCCGCAGTCGGTGGCGGCGACGATGCGGTGGATCTTCAGCTCGCCGTCGGGCGTGACCGACACCTCGGCGCAGGCTGCCACGTAGCTGCCGAAGCCCATGGTCTGGGCCAGCCCGCGGTACACCTTCATGCCGTTCACGTCCGGCGCCGGCCGGCCCCAGCCGGCGCGCTCGGCCACCGCGTTCAGCACCGCCAGGTGCCTGGGATGGCCGGCCATCAGCTTGCGGCGCAGCGCCAGCGGGTCCTGCTTGGTCGCGGCGGCGATCTCGTCGATGAAGGACTCCAGGTAGATCGCGTTCTGGTTCAGGTTCACGCCGCGCCAGAAGCCCGGGGGCACGGGCGGGTTGCGCATCGCGTGGTCGACCAGCAGGTTGGGAAAGCTGTAGCCGATCGAGGCTTCGGGCCCCGGCGGGTTGAGGCCCTGGAACACCACCGGGTCCTTGCCGTTCTGCACGTTCTGCGGGAACACCGCCGCCAGGATCGACTGGCCCGAGATCCGCATGTGCAGCGCGGTGACGTTGCCCTGCGCGTCCAGCGCCGCGCGCAGCTTGCACTGCGTGACCGGGTGGAAGCGCCCGTGCAGCATGTCCTCCTCGCGGCTCCAGATCAGCTTGACGGGCGTGCCGGGCATCTCCCTGGCGATGGCGACGGCCTGGATCAGCCAGTCGTGCTGCGCCGCGCGCCGGCCGAAGCCGCCGCCCAGGTGCAGCTTGTGGATCTCGCATTGCGCCAGCGGCACGCCCGCCGCCTCGGAGAGGGCCGCGAGCGCCGATTCGCCGTTCTGCGTCGGCGTCCAGGCCTCGCAGCGATCCGGCTTCCACAGCACCGTGGCGTTCTGCGGCTCCATCGTCGCGTGGTTCTGGTGCGGGTACGAGTAGACGGCTTCGACCACCCGGGCCGCGGAGGCGAAGGCCGCCTTCACGTCGCCGTTCTGGTTGCCCACCGCGGCCTCGGGCGCGTCGAGCCCCGCCTTCAGCATGGCGGCGACGCCAGCGCTGCTGGCGTTCGCGTTCGGGCCGTTGTCCCATTCGATCGGCAGCGCGTCGAGCGCCGTCTTGGCGCGCCACCACGTGTCCGCCACCACGGCCACGGCGCTGTCGCCCACCCGCACCACCTTCTTCACGCCGGGCCGGCTGCGGATCGCCGCTTCGTTGAAGGACTTCAGCTTGCCGCCGAACACCGGGCAGTCCCTGATCGCCGCATTCAGCATGCCGGGCAGCTTCACGTCGATGCCGTAGACCTGCCTGCCGTTGACCTTGTCGGGCGTGTCCAGGCGCGCGAGGCGCTTGCCGGCGATCTTCCAGTCCTTGGGGTCCTTCAGCACGACGTCGGCCGGCACTTCCAGCTTGCCGGCGGCGGGCGCGAGGTGGCCGTAAGCAAGGCTGCGGCCGCTGGGCCCGTGGGTGACCATGCCGTTGGCGGCGCGGCATTCGGCCACCGGCACCTTCCATTCGTTGGCCGCCGCCTGCACCAGCATCATGCGGGCCTGCGCGCCGCCCTTGCGCACGTACTCCTGCGAGCGCCGCACGCCCTGGCTGCCGGCGGTGAAGAAGTCGCCCCACACGCGCTTGCGCGCGAGGTTCTGGCCGGGGCTGGGATATTCCCACGTCACCTTGGCCCAGTTCGCTTCCAGCTCCTCGGCCACGAGCTGCGCCAGGCCGGTGAGCGTGCCCTGGCCCATCTCGGAGCGGGCGATGCGGATCACGACGGTGTCGTCGGGCCGCACCACGACCCAGGCATTGACCTCGGGCGCGGCCACGGCCTGGGCCGCGGCTTCCGGTGCGAAGGGGATGTGGAAGCCCACCACCAGCCCGGTGGCGGCAGACGCCTGCAGGAAGCCGCGGCGGCGGATCTGCGCGATGCTGCTGCTGCTCATGTCGTGCTCCCGTCGGCGTGCTGGATGGAGAGCCGGGCGGCCTTCATGTCGCCGCGCGCCACCGCATGGATGGCGGCGCGGATGCGGTTGTAGGTGCCGCAGCGGCAGATGTTGCTCATGGCGGCGTCGATGTCGGCGTCGCTCGGTTTCGGGTTGCTCCTGAGCAGGGCGGCCGCGGCCATCACCTGGCCGGACTGGCAGTAGCCGCACTGCGGCACGTCGAGCGCGACCCAGGCCTTCTGCACCGGGTGCGTGCCGTCGGGCGAGAGGCCCTCGATGGTGGTGATCTTCTCGCTGGCGCCGATGCTGGAGACGGGCCGCACGCAGCTGCGCGTGGGCACGCCGTCGATGTGCACGGTGCAGGCGCCGCAGGCGGCGATGCCGCAGCCGTACTTGGTGCCCGTGAGGCCGAGCTGTTCGCGCAGCACCCAGAGCAGGGGCGTGTCGCCCTCCGCCTCGAATTCGCGCACGACCCCATTCACAGTCAGTTTCGCCACGCCGATCTCCTCGAGGGACTGGTGAGGCGAGGGATCGTACGAGTGCCCGCAAGCGGGCGGGTAAGCGTATTCCCGATGCCGCGCAGCGCCGCGAAACTGGCTTGCAAGGCCCTGCGGCCAGAGATAAGGAACCGGCTTACAGCGCGCCGGTGCGCGGCTTGTCGAGAGCCGGCTTCGGCTCAGTGCGCGCCGGCCGGCGGCGGCTCGGGCGTGTGCGTCAGCACGCGGCGCGCGCCGTCGAAACGCCTGGTCCAGTAGGCAATGCCCATGTCCTCCACCCGCACCTGGGCGCCGGGGCGCGGCGAGTGGATGAACTTGTTGTCGCCGATGTAGATGCCCACGTGGCTGAAGGCGCGCCGCATCGTGTTGAAGAACACGAGGTCGCCGGGCTGCAGGTCCTTCTTGTCGATCTTCTGCGTGGCGGCGGCCTGCTCGTCGGCGCGGCGCGGCAGGATCAGGCCGACGGTCTGCTCGTACATCGCGCGCACGAAGCCGCTGCAATCGAAGCCGGTTTCGACCGAACTGCCGCCGCGGCGATAGGGCACGCCGAGGAAGCCCATCGCCGTGACCACCAGTTCGGAGGCGCGCTGCGCGACGTGGTTGGCGCCGGCGGACACGCGGTCGCCCATGGTGGCGCGCACTTCCTCCAGCCGGTCGACGAAGCGCTTTTCCGCCATGAAGCGGCCGACGTCGTCTTCCGCGGAGGCGGGCGGCGCCGCGTGCACGCCGGCGGCGGCGAGCACGAGCGCAAGGCAGAGCATGCGCAACATGGGCGCGCAGGTTAGCGTCCGGCCACGCCGGGCGTCAAGCGGACATTGCATCGCAGTTTCTTCATTGGTATCGGTTTGCATCCGCGCCCCGGAAAGCGGCCGGTCGGGAACAATGGCTCCCGCCATGAACGGACCTCACCGATGCACGACGCGCCGCCCGCTCTGGGGCCGGCTGGCCGCGTCGCTCTCAGCCCTCATTGTCGCAGCCCTCGCGCTGCCGCCTGTCGCCGCGCAGACACCGCGCGGCGAAACGGTCGCCGGCGGCCTGGAGCATCCCTGGGCGCTGGCCTTCCTGCCCGCGGGCCGCTTCCTCGTGACGGAGCGGCCGGGGCGCATGCGCATCGTCGACGCGCAAGGGCGGCTGTCGCCGCCGCTCGCGGGCCTGCCGAAGGTGGCCGCGCGCGGGCAGGGCGGGCTGCTCGACGTGCTGCTCGACTCCGGCTTCGCCAGCAACCGCACGCTGTACTTCTGCTTCTCCGAACCGGGCCCGGGTTCCACCAACAGCACCGCGCTGGCGCGCGCGAAGCTGGCGGCCGACGAGAGCGGGTTGCAGGACGTGCGCGTGATCTTCAGCCAGAAGCCCAAGGTGGCCAGCACCGCGCATTTCGGCTGCCGCATCGTCGAGGCGCGCGACGGCACGCTGTTCCTCACGCTGGGCGAGCGCTTCTCGCGCAAGGAGGATGCGCAGGCGCTGGACAACCATCACGGCAAGATCGTGCGGGTGCACAAGGACGGCACGGTGCCGCGCGACAACCCCTTCGCCGGCCGCGCCGGCGCGCTGCCGGAGATCTGGAGCTACGGCCACCGCAATTCGCAGGGCGCGGCGCTGGGGCCGGACGGGCGCCTGTGGCAGCACGAGCACGGCCCGCAAGGCGGCGACGAGATCAACCTGCCGCAGGCGGGGCGCAACTACGGCTGGCCGGTGATTACCTACGGCGAGAACTACGGCGGCGGGGCGATCGGCGCAGGGATCACGAAGAAGGAGGGCATGGAGCAGCCGCTGCACTACTGGGTGCCCTCGATCGCGCCTTCGGGCATGGCCTTCCTCACCAGCGAGCGCTATGGCGCGGCGTGGCGCGGCAACCTGTTCGTCGGCTCGCTGAAGTTCGGCTACCTGGATCGGATCGAACTGGCCGACGGCAAGGTCACGCGCGAGACGAAGCTGCTGCAGGGCGTGGGCCGCGTGCGCGACGTGCGGCAGGGGCCGGACGGCCTGCTGTACCTGCTGACGGACGAGGACGACGGCAAGCTGGTGCGCCTCCTGCCTTGACTCTCTCTCGACCCTCCCCCGCAGGGGGAGGTCGCAAGAAATCAGGCTTTCACCAGCCCCTTGCGCACCGCATACCGCGTCAGGCTCGCGATGTCGTTCAGCCGCAGGCGCTCCATGATGCGCGCGCGGTGCACGTCCACCGTCTTCGGGCTCAGGCCCAGCTCGTACGCGATCTCCTTGGCCGACTTGCCTTGCGCGATCAGCGTCAGGATCTCCACCTGCCGCTGCGTGAGCTCGTCGTCCACCGTCGGCTCCGAGGGCTGCAGCAGGCGCTGGGCCACCGCGGCGCTGAAGTAGCTGCCGGTGGCCATCACGCTGCGCAGCGCCTGTTCCAGCTCGAAGGGCGGCGCGTCCTTCATCAGGTAGCCGCAGGCGCCGTTGGCCACCGCGCGCTTGACGAAATCCACCGTGTCGTACATCGACAGCACGATCACCCGCACGTCCGGATGGCGCGCATGGATCTCGCCGATCGCCGTGATGCCGTCCATGCCCGGCATGGAGATGTCGGTCATCACCACGTCGGGCTTGATCGAGTCCAGCAGCGCCAGCAGCTCCTGCCCGTTGCGCGCCTCGGCGATCACCTGCACGCCTTCCACCGTGGCCAGCAAGGCCTTGATGCCGGAGCGCACGAGGTCGTGGTCGTCGGCCAGCACCACCTGGATCGGCATCGCCTTGCTGAAGTTCTGCATCATCTACGCCCCCTTGTTCAAAGCACCGCCCGGATCGCCACGCCGCGCCCTTTGCGGGTGCGCAGGTGCAGGCGGCCGCCCGCCAGTTCCGTGCGTTCGATCATTCCGTACAGGCCGATATTCCGCTCGGACTGCTCGCCGTTCAGGACGGCCGACTTGTCGAAACCCTTGCCATCGTCCAGCACCAGCACGCCGATGCGGCCGCCCGGCAGGAAACGCAGCCGCACCCGCACCAGCGTGGCGCGAGCGTGCCGCACCACATTGGTCAGCGCCTCCTGCACCAGGCGCACCGCCACCGCGGCGTTCTCCTCCAGGTGCCTGGGCTCCTCGCCGCGCGTCAGCACTTCCCACGCCAGGTCCGCGGGCTCGCAGATGCGTTGCATCGCCGACTGCACCGCCGGCACCAGGCCCAGCAGGTCCAGCTGGGCCGGCCGCAGCGAGAAGGACAGCGTCTTCAACTGCTGCAGCGCCCCGTTGGCGAGCTCCGTCGCCGTGTCGCCGTACTTGCGCGCCACCCCCGGCTCCTGGGCCCGCTGGG
>Ga0255338_1003608_pt1 | contig 18100 bp, 19 predicted proteins | sample MeOH1_35cm_T4_19_FD_203715 | JGI IMG/M metagenome (GOLD analysis project Ga0255338, IMG submission 203715) | Sandy soil microbial communities from University of British Columbia, Vancouver, Canada - MeOH1_35cm_T4_195 | ecosystem: Engineered > Artificial ecosystem > Sand microcosm > Unclassified ...
CCGGGCGCGCTCGTGGAATACACCGTCTCCGGCGTCGTGCCCGAGATGTCCTTCCTCGAGATGCTCGACACCCTCAACGAGCAGCTCATCGCCAAGGGCGAGGACCCGCTCGCCTTCGACAGCGACTGCCGCGAGGGCATCTGCGGCATGTGCAACCTCATGATCGACGGCCAGGCGCACGGCCCCGACAAGGAAGCCACGACCTGCCAGCTCCACATGAGGAGATATAAGGACGGGGACGTCGTCACCGTGGAGCCCTTCCGCGCGAAGGGCTTCCCCCTCGTCAAGGACCTCGTCGTGGACCGCTCCGCCTTCGACCGCATCCAGGCCGCCGGCGGCTTCGTGTCCACCCACACGGGCGGGGCCGGAGAGGCCAACGCGATCCTCATCCCGCACGACATGGCCGAGAAGGCCATGGACGCCGCCTCCTGCATCGGCTGCGGCGCCTGCGTGGCCGCCTGCCCGAACGCCTCGGCGATGCTCTTCGTCGCGGCCAAGGTCAGCCAGTATGCCTTGCTTCCGCAAGGCATGCCAGAACGCGAGAAGCGCGTGCTCGCGATGCGCGAGGCGATGGACAAGGAAGGCTTCGGCCACTGCACGAACGAGTACGAGTGCGAGGCCGCCTGCCCCAAGGGCATCAAGATCAGCAATATTGCTCGCCTCAATCGGGAATTTCTCCGAGCAACATTGCTGACTGAGTAAACGCTGCAAGCGTGCGTTTAAACGAGGATTTCGGGGTTACGCAGGCGAAGCTCGAGGACCTCAAGGCTCGTATTCTTCGCCTTGGCATCGACCTCCGCCTCGTTTCGGAGTCCTTCTCGCGCGGCGGGGGCAAGGGCGGCCAGAAGGTCAACAAGACCTCCAACCGCGTCCAGCTGTGCTATCCTCCGCTTGACGTCCGCGTGGCCTGCCAGCGCGAGCGCAAGAGAAGCCTCAACCGCTTCCTCGCCCTGCGGGAGCTCGTGGACCAAGTCGAGATGAAGATCTCCCCCGAGACCTCCGAGCGCCTCCAGGAGATGGAGCGCCTGCGCCGCCGCAAGGCCCGCGCCCGCGCGCGCTCGGCGGAGAAGCACGCCGCATGACCCGCGCCCTCGCCGCCGCGCTGCTGCTCCTCGCGTTCGCCTCCCCGGCGCGCGCCCAGCGCCCCCCGGTCGAGCGCACCGACGCCGCGGCGAGGGAGCTCGCCGCCGACGTGAAGAGCTCCCCCACGACGCCGGAGAACATCAAGGAGCGCATGGATCGCCTCATGCATTTCGCCATGGCCAGCGGGCGGCCCGAGCGCTATCTGAGCAAGGATAAGGCGCACCGCGTCCAGAAGGTCGCGATGTCGGGCCGCTTCAAGGAAGCCGCGAGGATGGTCGACCAGCTCTATTTCGAGGCCGCGACGGCGAGCGGCCCCGAGACGGGGCCGCCCGAGCTGCCGCCGGACCACCCGCTCGGCGAGCGGCCGCTGCTGGGGCCGGGGCACGACACCCCGGTCATGCTCTCCCGGATGCCCGAGGCGCGCCCCATCGCGGCCGCGCCGGCCGCCCCGCCCGCGCTGCACGCCGCCCCCGCCGAGCCTATCCCGGCGGCCGAGGCCCCCGCGCCGGAGACGGCGCCCCGCCCCCATTCGCTGCTTCCGCTCGCCGCGCTGCTGATCCTGTCCTCGGCCGGCCTGATCTCCTTCGCGGTCTGGAAGGCCCGCCCGAAGGCGGCGGCCGCCGAGCCGAAGCAGTCGCTGACCGATAAGTACGCCCTGGGCGCCCTGATCACCGCCGGCGGCATGGGCGAGGTCTACGAGGGACGGGACCTCACCTTGGGGCGGAAGGTGGCGCTGAAGAGGATGCTGCCGGACCTCAAGCTCGACGCCTCCCTGCGCAAGCAGTTCCTGCACGAGGCCAAGACCGTCGCCAAGCTCACCCACCCCTACATCGTCCAGATCCACGACTGCATGGAGAACGGCGAGGACGTCTACCTGGTCTTCGAGTTCGTCAAAGGCCGGACCTTGGCCCAGCTCCTGACCGAGAGGCCGCGCCTGCCCCTCAAGGAATGCCTCAAGATCTTCTCGCACGTCTGCCCGGCGATCGACCACGCGCACAAGAACCACGTCCTGCACCGGGACCTCAAGCCGGCCAACATCATGATCGACGACAACGGCATCGCCCGCGTGATGGATTTCGGCATCGCGCTGGAATCCACTCGCACGATGACGAGCACCGGCCCCGGCCACCTCGACGCCTCGGGGACTTTGCGCTACATGCCGCCGGAGCAGCACTACGGCAAGAGCGTGCGCGCCTCGGACGTCTACGCGATGGGCGTCTGCCTCTACGAGATGACGACCGGGACCTTGCCCTTCGCCGCGGGCGGCGTCGAGGAGCTCATCGAGCAGAAGCGCGCCCGCCGCTTCCCGGCGCCGAGCGCCTTGGTCCCGGGCCTGCCCCGCGAGCTCGACCTGTTCGTGACCTCGGTCCTGGCCCCGGACCCGCAGGAGCGCATGGGCAGCGCGATGGAGTTCCTCGAGCTCCTCGAGGGGGTGGCCGCCGCGTGAAGTACTTCACCCCCGAGGAGGCCGACGCCCTCATCCCCGAGCTGGAGAGGATCTTCTCCGCCGTCGCCGGCCTCGCCGCCACGGCGGAGCTCAAGGCCGCGAGCCTGCGCCGGCGCCAGGCCAGCGGCGAGGGCGACGAGACGAGCGACGCCATCGAGCGCTCCCAGCTGCAGTTCCTCGCCTCGGGCATCAACGACTGGATGCAGAGGATCGTGGAGCTCGGCGCCCTGCCCAAGGGCGTGGAGCCGGCGCTCGTCGACTTCCCCTCCCGCGTCGACGGACGCGAGGCCTACCTGTGCTGGAAGCTCGGCGAGAAGAAGGTCTCGCACTACCATCCGGTCAACGAAGGGTTCTCCACGCGCAAGCCGCTGCCCAAGCGCCGCGCGTAGCCGCCGACACAAAAGCTTGAACTTTCCTCTCTAGCTCCGCCCCGGGGCGCCTCGTTATACTGCGGGCGAGAAGGGCCTCGTCAGCGCCCGGGAGCTCCCATGAAGACCAAGGCAAGCCTGCTGGGCGTCGCGGCTCTGCTCGCCGCCGCCGTGTCGGCCGTCGTCCTGGAGCGGGGCACGGCGCAGACGTCCCCGCCCGGCACGCCCGCGTACCAGACCGGCTGCCAGGCCGTCGACGAGACGACCGTCGAGGGCTTCGTGACGAATCCCGGGACGAGCATGATCAGGATCGACGGCCTGGTCCGGTTCACGTTCACCGTGGCGAACTCGATGTCGCGCCCGGCGCTCCAGGTGCCGGCCTCCGCCATGATCCCGCCCGGACGGACCGTGAGCGTGGCCCGCGCGAAGCTGATCTGGAGCCTGCGCCCGAGCGAGGTCTGCCAGCTCGATCTGACGGGGGCGGTCCGTTAGCGGCCCGCCCGCGGACGCGCGAAAGAAACCTGCAAGGAGGTCGGAATGCCGAAGGTATTGGAAAGAGCGGCGGTGAAGAGCCTCGAGAAGCCCGACGAGGTCCGGGGGTTCGACAAGGGCAGGCTCGAGCTGGTGAACGTCGGGGGACGCACGGTCGGACGGGCCGTCTTCCAGCCCGGCTGGAAGTGGTCGGCGCACGTCAAGCCGATCGCCAAGACCAACAGCTGCGAGGCGCCGCACTTCCAGTATCAGATCGCGGGGCGCATGCAGATCGTCATGGACGACGGGACCGAGTTCACGACGAAGGCCGGGGACGTCATGAACATCCCGCCGGGCCACGACGCCTGGGTCCTCGGCGACGAGCCGGTGGTCGTCGTCGACTTCCAGGGCTTCATCGACTACGCCAAGCGGAAATAGCGCCTAGACCCGGCCCCGATCAAGCAGGTCCGCCCGGAGCCTCTCCAGGCCCTTGCGGTAGCTGTCGGCGTCGCCGTACTCGAAGAAGCGCGGATAGCGCTCGTGAGCGGCGACGATCCGGCGGGCATGCTTGATCGGGCACCAGTACTGCTCCGTGCGGGCGGAGACCTCCCGGAACAGCCCGGCCAGGCCGTTGCCGTAGGAGCAGTAGCCGCAGTTGATCCTCTCGACGAGGTTCAGGTAAGGGAGATCCTGCCTGTCGAAGACGAGGTAATCCCCGCGCCGCACCTTGGCGATACCGTAGACCGGGAAGCACACGCCCTGATAGACGAAAAGGAACAGGTCGAGGAGGAGCATGGGGAGCACGCCCGCGTAGATCAGCGGGGCGGTCAGGATGTTCGCCAGGCGCGCCTCGACGAAATAGCGGACCAGGCCGGTCCTGAACCGGAGCTGCTGGCGCGCCACCTCCTCGGCGAAGCGGATCCGCCGGTCGACGACCTCGAAGCGGAACCGCTCGCGCTTCTTCAGGAACTCCCTCTCGAGCTCCTCCTCGAGACCCTTCATCCTCGCGATCAGCTCGTCGATCCTATGGTTCATGGATGCTCGCCCGCAACGCCACGGCCGTTATGGACGGGAAGCTCAAGGCCCATCCGGTCACAGGCCCGCCCCGTCAAAGTTAACCCGAAATTTGGTTGATTCCGGACGGGCCGGGGCTATACTGCGTCCATGTCCGAGACCGCGAGACCGGACACCCATGGCCCCCTCGTCACGGTGTACGAAGCCGTCAACGACAACCTCAAAGAAGCCTACCTAGGGACGACCGCTTCGCCCTATGAAGAGGTCGCCGCCCGGTTCCGGGACAGCCTCCCCCCCGCCGCCTCCCACTGGGACCCGCGCCACGCCGTCTCCGTCAACCTCGTCGAGAGCTCGCTCCAGCTCGACGACGCGCGGGAGTTCATCGTCCACTACGCCGCCAGCCTCGAGGCGGTGGGCTGGAGGACGATCCGCGAAGACGGTTGACGCCCGCCCCCAAGCGCGCTAAACTCGGGTCTCGGTCCGTCACGGCATCCACAGGAGACCCATGGGCTTTCTACTCGGCGCGGCGTTCGGTTTCGTGGCGTGGTTCCTCCTCAACTACCTCGTCGCCGGCCTCTACACGGTCGACCAGAACGAGCGGGCGGTCAAGACCAGCTTCGGCCGGGCCCAGCGCCTGGACGGAGTGAAGACCCTCGACGACCCCGAGCTCAAGGCGACCCTCACCGCCGACGAGCAGCAGCGCTACAACTACCCCCAGCTCCGCGTCATCCCGCCCGGCGGCCCCTACTTCAAGTGGCCGTGGGAGCGGGTGTACAAGGTCTCGATCGCGACGGAGAGCATCAACATCGCCGCCGACCCCGAGACCCCGGGGGCCAACAAGGGCGGCACCATCCTGGAAGCGATCACGATGGACCAGCTCAACACGGGCCTGACCGGCCAGATCCGCTACCGCGTCTCCGAGCGGAACCTTTACGCCTACCTGTTCGGCATCAAGAGCCCGATCGTGCACGTGATGGGCTACTTCGTCTCGGTCCTGCGCGAGAAGATCGCCACCTTCGAGGCCCCGAAGCTCGAGGGCGCCGCCCTGACCCAGGCCACCGGCCTCAGCGAGCTGAGCGGCGTCTCGATCAACGACATCCGCAAGAACCTGCGCGCGCTCAACGACGCGATGGACGCCGACTGCAAGTCGTCGACGGCCCGGTACGGCATCATCCTCGACGCGTCGCTGATCACCGGCATCGACCCGCCCGCCGAGGTCGAGTCCGCACTCGCCGCGATCAACACGGCGCACAACCACGTCTCCTCCGAGATCAGCCTGGCGCAGGCCTCCGCCGACCAGAAGATCGTCCAGTCCAAGCGCGCCGTCGAGCTCGAGACCCTCAACGCCCAGGCCGAGGTCGAGCCGCTGCTGGCGCTCGCCAAGCAGCTGTCCGACCTCAAGGCCATCGGCGGGGCCGGCTCGCTGATCGCCTATCTGCGCAACGTCAAGCTCGGCGTGTTCGGACGCGCGAAGCAGGTCGTCTTCGAGAACCGCCAGCATTGGGAGGGCCGCTGACATGATCGCCAGCCCCTTTTTCCTCGCCGCCGCCGTGACCTTCTTCGGGCTCTGGATCGCCGTGCCGGTCCTGCTCGGCGTGCTCCGCCTGCTCGGCTTCTACACCATCGTCCATGAGGGCACCTCGAAGGTGTTCGTGCTGTTCGGCAACGTCCTCGAGACCATCTCCGAGCCCGGCATCCACTTCCTGTGGATGAGGCTCGGCCCGGCCGCGCTCATCGTCAACTGGATCGGAACCTGCTACACGCTCGACATGCGCATGGACCAGGTCTACCGCCGCAGCGAGCCCGTCAACTCCGAGGAAGGGGCGCCGATCGGCATCGGCATCTGGTACGAGATGTACGTCTCGGACCCGGTGGCTTTCTTGTTCAAGAACGCGGACCCGCGCGGGTCGCTGGCGGCCAACGTGAGCAACGCGACGGTCCGGTCGCTCTCGAACATGAAGCTCGCCGCCATGCTCGGCAACCGCCACCAGATGAGCCAGGTCGTGCGCGAGGAGGTCTCCCCCAAGAGCCACGAGTGGGGCTACAAGCTCGGCTCCGTCTACATCCGCAAGATCCACCTGCGCGACCCGCGCATGATCAAGCAGATCGAGGAGAAGGTCGTGAACCGCCTCCGCCAGGTCACCGCCGCCATCAAGCAGGACGGCGAGAACCAGGTCAACATCATCGCCAGCACGGCGCAGCGCCAGGCCGCCATCGCCTTCGCCGAGGCCGCGGCCCTGCGCCCGAAGATCGTCGGCCAGGCGCTCAAGACGATCTCGGCGGCCCCGGACATCCTGCAGGCCATGTTCGAGATCCTCGAGGTCCAGCGCGTGCTGGAGAGCGGCGCGCAGATCACCATGGTCCCGCCCGGCTCCGACATGCTGCAGCAGCTGATCGCCGCCCGGACCGAGCCGCCGGCCCCCGCCGCCTGAGGCTGGTCGTCGACGAGCAGGGACGCACGGCCGTCGTCCCCCTTCCGGGGGCCGGGCGCCTGCCGCCCCTGCTCGAGCACCGGGGCGAGCGCTTTGTCCGCAAGACCGAGCTGCACGCGACCCTCGTCGGCTCTCGCGACAAATTCGACGCGGGCGCGCTACGCGCCGCGGCCCGGGGGATCGATTTCTCGGTCCGCCCGTCCGGGCGCTACCGCCTCGTGCGCCAGGGCGAGCGGCGCGCCCTCATCGAGCTCGCCTCCGTCGCGGGACAGGAGGAGTTCTGCGCCCGCCTGGAGGCGGAGCTGGGCCTGCCCGCCGGCGCGGTCCCGCGCATGCCCGGGCACGTCACCTTGTTCACGGAGCCGGGCGGCCGGGGCATCGCCCTCTACACGAAAGCGGAGCTGGACAGCCTGTCCGGGGACGCCGAGCTGACCCTCACGCCCGGCCCCTGGCGGCTCGACGAGACGGGGGCTATACTGGGGCCGTGAGGCCCCTCCCCCTCGCCGCCCTCCTGCTGTTGGCCTCGCCCTGGGCGCGCGCCCAGTCGCGCGTCGGCGCGGTCGAGGCCGGCGGCGTCAACGCCGGCCCGCAGAACGGCTCGCTCACCTCCTCCTTGCCCGGCGCCGGCGCGCCCCAGCTCGTGACCTTGAGCCTCACGGCCCCGTCCCTCTCCCTGACGCCCGCGGCGCTGACGCCGGCCCCGTCGCTGTCTCCGGCGCCGTTCGCGCCGGCGGCCCTCGCCCAGCCCGCGATCCCCGCGGCCCTGACGCCCTCCTTCATCACCCCGGCCCGCGGGCTCGAGATGAAGCCCGCGCAGACGCCCCTGTCCGGAGCCCGCCTCGCCTTCGGCGAGGAGGCCGAGGCCGTCGAGAAGACCCCCGTCGGAGAGCTGATCGAGCGCACGAAGCGGATGTTCGGGGAGTCCGCGCGGGAGGGGTACAAGAGCGCGGAGTACCTGAGGCCCGGCGTGCCGTTCCACTTCGCCGAATCCGAGGTGTTCCGCTACCGCTCCGCGCTGACCGTCCCGAGGGCCAAATCCGGCGTCGAGGAGGTCCGCGCCTTGGTGGACGCCGCCGCGGGCCTGGCGAAGAGCGCCGGCATCGCCGCCGAGATCGGGGAGCGCGCCGGCAAGCCGGTCCTGAAGATCGTCCCCCTCAAGGACGGCCACAAGCTCAACCGCCTCGCCTGGGACATGAAGGAGACCTACGACTCGACGATCGAGTACGCCCCCGCGAAGACCAACGGCGCCGTGGCCGCCTACAATTCCACCGACCGGGTCCTGTACCTGCCCGACTTCGGGCGCGACGACGCCTTCGAGGCGATCCTTCACGAATCGAGGCACGCGCACTTCACCAAACGCCTGCGCCGGGGCGACATCAGCGCCTTCCACCTCTCCTTGGTCGCCTACCGCGGCCGCGACATCGCGCCGAACGCGACCTCCTACACCGAGTACATGTCGATGGAGGAGCTCAGCACCCACGCCAAGACGCTCCTGCACGAGATCATCCGCGCCGCTCGGCAGGGCGGCGGCGCGGGCGTCGCGGGCGCGCGGGCCGACGCCTGGCAGTTCATGGACGTCCTGCGCAGCGCCGAGATCAACCTGTTCCAGCTCCAGCGCCTGCTCGCGAGCGGTTCGCTCAGGTCCTACCGCCTGACGGGCGAGACCTGGCCCGAGGTCGGCGGCGGGCACTGGGAGGCGATCAACCTCCCCCACGCGATCCTCGCGCTCCCCGTGCTCGACGGGCCTCCGGCGCCCAAGCGCGGCCTGTGGAGCCGCCTCTTCCAGGACGAGCCGGAGACGCCGGCGCTCAAGGCCGCCCGCCGCCACGCCGCCGCCCTGCGGCCGCTGGTGCGCGCGCTCGCCGCCGAGGTCGAGCTCTATCTGGAGGCGACGAAGGGAGACGCTCCCGACCTGAAGAAGGCCCGCGACGCGGCGGCGCGCATGGTGAGCCTGGCGGACAAGGCCGACAAGGGCTTCTCGGCCGGCCGCTAGCGGGCGGGCAGGGGCGGGGCGCCCTCGATCTCGCGGATCTGGTCGTCCACGAACATCCGCGTCCCGTCGTCGAGCTTCTGCTCGAGCGCCTTCTTGAAGAACTTGAGCGCGTACCGGTCGTTGCTCTCGCGCCGCAGGCACAGGCCCAGGCCGGCGTAGGCCTTCCCGACGTGCTCGTCGGCGACCTTGAGCCGCTGCGCGGCCTTGATGGCCGAGGTGAAGGACGCGCGCGCCTCGGGGACCTTCCCCGCGCGCAGCCACGACGCGCCGGTCCTCTCGTGGTAGCGGACCTGGCGCGGGTCGTCGGCCTTGAGCATCGCCTGGATGTCGTCGAGCGCGTCGCGGGCCCGCACGTACTCCCCGACCTCGATCATCTGATCCACGCTCTTGAAGCCGTCCTCGATCGGGTCCGCCGCCCGGCGGGCGGCCGACGCCGCGCCCGGGAGGGCGAAGAGGATCAGGGCGAGCGAAAGGACGCTTCTCATGCGCCCTTAAGGATAACGGTTTGCCGCGCGCCGTCAATACCGGGGCCGTCTCGGGAGGCCTAATCCTTCTTTTCGGGGGCTTCCAGCCACGCCCAGAAATCGGGGCTCAGTGCCCGGTAGTGCGCCTTGAGGCCCGGCTCCGCGAGCGCCGCGAACAGCGCCTGGAATTCCGCGGCGGCTTCGCGGGCGGGAGCGTCGCGCTTTCCGGCGACGAAGGCCCCGGCGGCGCGCTCGAGCGCGGCGAAGAGCCTTTCGCTCCGCTCGGAATACTCGTCATACGTCATTTTGGCCGCCTCGGGCGACAGCTGCGGACCGAGCGGCTTCAGGAACGAGGCCTTGGGAAGACTCACGGGAGCGCGGCAGGTGACTTCCCCTCCGTCGCCGTCGAACCGGGCGACGGCGGAAGGCGGATAAGCGTCCTTGTTCAGCGCCGCGGCCCCGTCGGACGACCACGCGGGATAGAACATCACGAGATAGCGCAGGCCCTTGTCCGTCTTCACCGGGACCGGGAACGACTGCGAATGCTCGATGGCGACCGTCTTGGCGCAGTCGCCGGCGTAGCGGACGTATTGCACCGCGACGGACAGCGCGGCGCGCGGCGGCTGCGCCCCGGCGGGCGAAGCGAGCAGGGCGACGAACAGGATCACGCCGGTCATTTGAGATACACCCGCTGCAGATCGTCGCCGAGCCACGCCTGCTCGAAGTCGGGCTTCGAAACGAACCGCGCGTACTGCGGGGTCCGGGCACCGGTGTCGTTGACGTAGTAGCCCTGCACCGTCCCGTCCCCGCCGACCTTCACCCCCGTCACGAGGACCGCGTGCATCGCGAGCGGCCCCGGCGCTTTCCAGAGGACGCGCGCGCTCACCGTCACCTCCACGGGCTGACCGCTCTTCAGCGCCTGGAGCAGCTCTTCCCGCGCCTTTCCCAGCTCGGCGTTCATTTGGGCGGCCGTGCGAGGGACGGCCTTGATGGACGGCAGGAAACGGTTCACCACTTTGTCCGGCCCCAGGACCAAGGCCAGGAGGCCGCCCTGGCCTTCGGCCGTGCTCCCGCCGAGGTTCCGGAGGACCCACAGGCAGTCCCGGCGCTTCCCGTCCTTGCCGGCATCGAGGATTTCCGCCGTAGGATCGAGGGACTTCGTCTCCTCGCCCCCCTCCTGGAAAAGACATTTTCGGCTCGCCTTGTCGTAGCTGACCTCGCAGCGCGTCCCGTCCGTTCTGTCGCAGACCCACGCCGCGGTCAACAGTCCGTTCTCGAACGCCATCCGGAACAGCTCGTCCTCCGAGAAGGATCTGCCAACCGCTCCGAGGATCTGCCTCGCGGCCATGGCGAAGCAGGTGTTCCCCGTCTGCTTCTCGAAATAGCCCCGATATCTCTGAGGGTTGCCGAAAATAACGTCCTGCCGGACCGGTTCCGGCGCGCGGGCGGCCGCCGGCGGCTCGGGCGACGGGACCACCGTTATTTTTCGCGGCGGCGCCGCGGCCGTGACGGCGGGAGCCGGCCTCGCCGGGGCGTCGCGATCCGTGATGACGGCGGCCGGCGCGGCCGACGGACGCTCGCTTCGCGTCCTCTCCGCGACGGCGGCGGGCGGTCCGGCCGCGGCTACGGCGGCGACCTCCGGGGGGCCGGTCAGGTCGGCGGCGGTGACCTTCGCGTGAGCGGCGCCGAAGAAATCCGTCGAGCGGTTCGTGTCGGCGCCCGAATCCGGTGCGGCCTGCGCCTCCGGCGCCTGCGGTTCCTGGACCGGTTCCGGCTTGTTCTCGACGATCGCCGGCTCGGGATTATCCTCGGCGATCACCGGCTCGATCTTTTTCTCGGCGATCGCCGGCTCCGGCCGAACCTTGCGGCGAGTCTCGGCGTCGCCCAGCTTGAAGGCCAGGCCGCCGGAGGCGGAGGGCTTCGCGGCCTCCGGCCGATCGGCCGGCGCCGCGGGCCCGAGCGCGGCGACTCCCGCGGCCTTCGACTCGGGAGGAGCGGCCCGCTCCGACAGACGGACCTCGCCGGACGGATTGCAGCGCTCTTCCCAGGACGCCCGGTTGGCGGTCATCGAGAGCGGGACATGGCCTTTGCACCAAAGCTGATTGGCCTTGTTGGCGGGATCCTTCCCGGTCAGGGACTTCTGGTAGTCCAGAACCTCCTGCTTGTACAGCTCCCACGATTCGGCGGGCCGCCTGGTCTTGGACGGCCGCTCGACGGCCTTCGTGTCGCCCAGCTTGAACTTGAGGCCGCCGGCCTCGGGCTTGGGCTCGTCCGCCGGATCCTTCTTCATCCCTTTGAAGGACAGACTGGACGCCCGGCTCTGGCCTTTCATGGAACCGGTCAGACGATTCTTGATCCCCTCCAGGCGGCGGTTCTCCTCCTCGATCCGGAGCCGCTCGGCCTCCGCCGCCTCGCGCGCCAGCCGGGCGAACTCCTCCGCCTGCGCCCGCCGCGCTTCCTCCCGCGCGCGCTCGGCCTCCGCCGCGGCCTCGGCCGCGGCCTGGCGCTCGGCCGCGCTTTTTCCCCTCAGCGTTTCCCCCAGCGCCCGGCCGAAAATGGTGCCGAGTTGGGTCGCCGTGTTGAACTGCATCGAGGGCAGGCCGCCGGAGCCTCCGCCGCCTCCGAAGCAGGCCACGTTGCAGTTGGCCGCGCCGCCGAGCGGCTTCGGACCGCCGGGGCAGGGGCACATGTACGCGCCGACGGCGTGCGTTTCCTGCGCTTGCGCAGGCGCGGCGGCGCCGGCCGCGAAAAGGCACGCGACGGCCGCCATCCCGACGCGGCGGCGGGCCATCGGGAGCGAACAGCGGGAGAACGCCATGCCGCCCATTATATCAGGGAGCTTCCGGACCCGCCCGTGACATCCCCGGGAGGAATGTCCCATCGTCCGGCGCGCGAATCAATGTTAGGATAGCGCGGCTAGCAGGCATAAACATCCTCTGATGAGACTCGCCGATATCGCCGCGCTCGCTTCGATCGCACTGGCCGTCCTTGGCTGCGTGCCTCCCCCGCCCCCGCGCGTCGACGCGCTGAGCGTCTTGTCCGGCGAACGGCAGTACAAGGACGTCAAGATGCTCCGGCTGGCAGTGATCAGGTCGGAGAACACGAGGAATTCGACCACTTACGTGAAGAAGGTGGCGGGCACCTTGGCGGGACGCTATGAGAAGGTCGACGACGCCGCTTTCTTCCGATCCATCGATGCCGTCCTGGAGAAGGCGTTCGCCTCCGTCGTGACCGTCGACAGCCCCGATCAGGCGAAGGCCGCGGGCGCGGATCTGACCGCCGTTCTCGACGTCTACGCGAAGATCGGCAGCGCCTCCTTCATGAAGACGTTCGCGGACATCCGCGCGACCTTCCTGTCTTCGGGCGGGGCGCCCCTCGGCGTGGTGCAGGGAAGCGGCGGTTTCACCATACCTTGGCCCGCATCGAATCTGCGCTGGCACGAGGCGAGCGGAGCCGCCGTGGGTGGATTCGCGGTCGCTCTCTCGACGAACGCGGAGCTCGCGGCTTTCGCCAAGTCCCATCTCGCCGCGCAGGACGCCGCGCAAGCCGCCGCGCAAAGCGCCGCGCAGGCCGCGAGCTTGAAAGAGCAGCGCGATTTCGAAACGACCGCCCGCCGCTACCGCGCCGCCTCCCCCAAGCCCGCCCTGCCGGAGGAAGCCCGCAAGTACAAGATCCAGGCCGAGGCCGCCATCCGCGACAAGGATTTCGCGGGCGCCTCCGACTTGTTCGGGAAGGCCCTCAAGATCGCGCCCTGGTGGCCGGAGGGCCACTTCAATATCGCCCTGGTTCTGGGTGAAACCGGCGACGCCAATGCCGCCATCGCCGAGATGAAGCGCTACCTGGCGCTCGTGCCCGACGCCGCCGACGCGCGCGAAGCCCAGGACAAGATCTACGAGTGGGAGCGCAGATGAAGATGAACGCGAAGCGTCTCCGGACGCTGGCCGCCATCGCGCTGCTTCCCTGCGTCATGGGCTGCATGGACACCTACCGGAAGATGGAAGCCTATGTTCCCGGCACGGGCACAGAGGCGCGGATGACGCCCGAGGAGGCGCGCGCCGTGATCGTGAGCTTCTCCAGCGGGACCGTGAGCGAGGGGCGCAGCGCCGAGGACCTGAGCTACACGCGCACCTCTATGGGGATCAGGCCGTTCAAAATCCCGATCAGCCGCATCGAGGTGGCCTCACGGGCGAACGGCGACGTCCTCGTGCTCACGCGCAAGGACGACGGCAAGAGCTACGAGGTGGCGCTGGACGAAGTGAACGGAAGGGTCTATCTCGCCACCGGGATCGGCACCATCCTCCCCTTCATCGCCCTGCGGCCGGGGTTGAACCTCGGAGGATTTCCCAACTACAAATACGGGACCGAAAAGATCCGCCTGCAGGTCGAGAAGTTCGCCGACGCGCTCGCCGTCCTCAAGAAAGCCTCCCGCGAGAAGGCGGAGCGGTCCGCGCGGGAAGCCCAAGCCGCGGCCCAGGCGAGGCGCGCGGCCGAGGAGGCCGCCGCCAAGGCCGCGATCCTGAGGGAGCTGCGCGAGTTCGAAGCGACGGCCCGGCGCTACCGCGACGCCTCGCCCAAGCCCGAGCTGAGCGAAGAGGCCCGGAAATACAAGGTCCAGGCGGAGGCTGCGATCCAGGACAAGGATTTCAGCGCGGCGGCCGCGCTGTTCAGAAAGGCGCTCGCGATCGCTCCCTGGTGGCCGGAAGGGCGCTTCAACCTGGCCCTCCTTCTCGGGGAGACCGGAGACCGCGCGGCGGCCATCCAAGAGATGAAGCGCTACCTGATGCTCGTGCCGAACGCCGCCGACGCGCGCGAGGCTCAGGACAAGATCTACGCCTGGGAGCGCTAGACCGGCGGTCTCGGGGCGCCCGGTCTCGAACCGGGAACCTCATGGTCCCAAACCATGCGCTCTGCCAATTGAGCTACGCCCCGACGGGACCGCGGCCCGATTATACCACTCTCTTTTAATAATTCCGTGCTTGCGCGCCCCCCGGCCGGCGGGTACACTAGCTCCGTGAAGAAAATACTCGTCGCCGCCGCCATCGCGCTGCTCTGCGCGTGCAAGTCCGGGCCTCCCACGCTCTTCGTCAACGACGACGACCGCAAGGCCTACGGCCACGACGACGCCGACGAGGAGCGCCGCGCCCGCGAGGAGCTGGCCGAGATCCAGCGGCAGGTGGAGACGGGGACCTTGCCCAAGATCCAGTTCGAGTTCGACAAGGACGCGATCACGCCCGAGTCCGACCCGACCTTGATCATCGTCGCCAAACTGCTCCTCAAGAACCCCCGCCTGAAGCTCATCTGCCTGGCCCACACCGACAGCGTGGGGACCGCGGAGTACAACCTCGACCTCTCGGAGCGCCGCGCGCGTTCGGTGAAGGAATTCCTCGTCAAGGAAGGCGTGCCTCCCCCCTCGATCCGCTTCAAGGGCATGGGCTACTCCCGCCCGCTCGCCGACAACTCCACCGACGAGGGACGCGCCAAGAACCGGCGCGTCGAGTTCCGCGTCACCTACCGCGACTGGGAGACCGTCTACTAGGGCCGGAAGGTCCAGGCGACGAGACGGCTCTTCTTCTGGCCCTGGGCCATGTCGATGATCCGCCGCTCGCGCGCCCCGGCCCTGGCCAAGGCCTTCTCGACCGAAGGCAAGGTCGCCGCCTTCGAGATCAACACGGTGAACCAGCCGATCTGCGCGCCGAAAGCGGGGCTCTCCTCGATCATGCGGCGGGCGAAGGCCTCCTCGCCGCCCGGATGCCACAACTCGTTCTCCGCCCCCCCGAAGTTCCGCCCGGTCTCCTGAGGCCGGCCGAGCTTCGACCATTTCTCGCGGGACGCCGCGCGCGCCTCCTCAGGCGACGCGTGGAACGGCGGGTTGCACAGGGACAGATCGAACGACTCCCCGGCGTTGACGACGCCCTCGAACATCGAGGAAGCGTTCGTCTGAAGGCGCAGGTCCACGCCGCCCGCCAAAAAGGGGTTCGCGTCGACGATGCGCCGGGCCGCGGCCAGGGCCGTCCGGTCGGCGTCGGACCCGACGAAGCGCCAGCCGTACTCGGCGCGGCCGATGATCGGGTAGACGCAGTTGGCGCCGGTCCCGATGTCGAGGACGCGGACCGTCTCCCCCTTCTTCCCTCCGAGCACGTCCGCGGCGTGATGGACGAGGTCGGCGCGCCCGGGGACGGGAGGGCACAGATAGCCCGGCGGCAGCTCCCAGAAGCCGACCCCGTAGTACGAGCGGAGCAACGCGCGGTTGAGTATCAGGACCGACTCCGGGTCGGAGAAGTCGATGGTGGGCTCCCCGCCGGGATTCAGGTACGCGACGGCCTCGAGCTCCGGGCTGAGCTTTACGAGGAGATCGAAGTCGTAGCGGCCTGCGTGGCGGTTGCGGGGGTGCACGGCCGCGAGTCTACCACTTCGTCGGCCCAGACGACGCCCTTGAAGCGGCGGTGCGCCCACAGCCACTGGGCCGGCTCGCGCCGGATCCACTCCTCGGTCTTGAGGGCCAGCAAAGCCGTCGAGGCCGCGGGATCCCGGCGCGCGTCGCCGAGGTCCAGCTCCGCCTCGATGACGACCCGGACGACGCCGTCCGCGCCGCGGCGCTGATAGACGGGGATGATGGCGGCGCCGGAGCGCTCGGCGAAGGTGCCGACCGCGGCGAGGGTGTCCACCTCGACGCCGAAGAACGGCACGCGCGCCCCGGTGGGCGGCGGCGCGTACTGGTCCATCACGAAGCCGACCGATCGACCCTGACGGAGCGCGCCGAGGATCTTTCGCGCCGGGTTCTCGTCGTCGAAGAAGCAGCCGAATTCCGTCGAGCGCCGCGCCTCGAGCATCTTGAGGTGGAGCCACTCGGGCTTCAGGTGCCGGGTCACGATGGTCAGCGGCACGCCGCCCATCGCGCCCACCGCTGCCATCAGCTCCCAGTTGCCGAGATGCGCCGAGACGAACAGCACGCCTTTTCCCTTCTCGTGGGCGCGGCGCCAATGCTCGATGCCTTCGAGTACCGCCGTGCGCCGGGCGTAGCTCCGGTAATGCCCCGGAATCGGGGAATACATGTGGAGGAGCTCGAAGAACAGGACCCCGTAATGCTCGAAGTTCCCGCGCAGGAGGCGTTCCCGTCCGGCGGCGCCGAGCTCGGGAAGGCAGCGGCGGATGTTGTCGTGGGCGATCTTGCGGCGCCGGCGGTCGAGGCGCATCGCCAGCCGTCCCAACGCGGGACCGAGGGACAGCTCCCAGGATCGCGGAACGAAGGAGACCGCGGTTCCCAGTGCTCCGAGAACGGCTCGAAGGCTGAGGGAAAGGACCGGATTCATGGATCTCTACATTTTATTCACGACGCATTTCCTGCTGATGTCACTATTGTAACGCTTTCGTAAATTCCGGCTCATGCCGGGGGCGCGGCAAGAAAAAGGGCCCCGGCATGGTCCGCCATCAGCGGACCGGCCGGGGCCCCGTCGGACGCGTCCGTCGGATCAGTTCTTCTTGGCTTCCGGCCTGCCCATCTGCGCCAGGTTCGCCCGAGCCTTGGCGAGGATCTCCGAGTAGGCGACCCCGGTCAGGATCTCGAGGCCCTGGCTGACGTGGCTCACCGCGTAGATGTGGAACTTGCCGGCCTTGACGGCCTCCACGACCTCGAGCGAGAGCTGGAGGTCGGCCACGTTCGCCTGCGGGATGACGATGCCCTGATCCCCCGTCAGGCCGCGCGCCTTCGCGAGCTCGTAGAAGCCCTCGATCTTGTGGTTGACTCCGCCGATGGCCTGCACGTTGCCGAACTGGTCGGCCGAGCCGGTCACCGCGAAGTTCTGGCCGATCGGCACGCCCGACAGCGCCGACAGGATCGAGTAGATCTCCGTCGAGGTCGCCGAGTCGCCGTCGATGCCGCCGTAGTTCTGCTCGTACGAGATGGAGAGGCGCGCCGGGAAGGGCCGCTTCGCCGCGAACAGGTTCTGCAGGAAGCCCTCGACCACGCCGAGCGCCTTGTTGAAGGACGAGCCGGTCTGGCTCGGCCCGGCGTTGCGGTCCACGGAGATGATCCCGCCCATGCCCGCCGCGGCGGACGGCACCACGGTGATGCGCATCGGCACGCCGAAGGTCCCCATCACGGCGAGGCCGTTGATCTGGCCGACCTTCTTGCCGGTCGTCTCGACGACGAACACGTTGTCCTTGTAGACTTGCAGCAGGTGGCGGCGATAGACCTCCTCGCGGTCCTGCTTGGTCTGCAGCGCGGTGTCGACGTCCTCGCGGCGGACCTCGGTGCGGCCCGCCTCGTGCGCCCAGTAGGTCGCCTCGCGGACGACGCCGTACAGCGCGCCGAACTGCGCGGTCAGCTTCTTGTTGGAGTCCGCCATGCGCGCGCCCTGCTCGACGAGGGCGCTCATCGCGTCCTGCGTCAGGTTCGTCACGTCCTGCTTGAGCTCGGCGGCGAGCGAGATCACGGCCTTCTTGAAGAACTGCACGTAGCCGGCCACCGACTCCTCGCTCACCTTGAGCGTGGACTCGAAGTCCGCCGAGGCCTGGAAGTTCATCGCGAAGTCGGGGTCCTGGCGCTCGACCATCATGCGCAGGCTCGGCGAGCCGATCAGGACGATCTTGACCTTGCTGGGAACGTGGTACGCCTCGTTCTTGCCGTTCATCAGGCTCTGCAGGCCGCCCTCGACCATCGACGCCTCGCCGGTCTTCGCGGCCGCCATCAGGGCCTGGTACAGGCCCGGGGCGCGCAGGACGTCCATGAAATCCATCACGAGGAAGCCGCCCTCGGCCTGCTGGATCGCGCCGCCGATGAGCGTCGCTCCGCCCGGGGCGCCGCCCTTGACGAGGCCCACTCCGGGGAT